>Ga0208461_1000282_pt1 | contig 50495 bp, 41 predicted proteins | sample AD_JPNTR4_MetaG_FD_184448 | JGI IMG/M metagenome (GOLD analysis project Ga0208461, IMG submission 184448) | Active sludge microbial communities of municipal wastewater-treating anaerobic digesters from Japan - AD_JPNTR4_MetaG (SPAdes) (version 2) | ecosystem: Engineered > Bioreactor > Anaerobic...
TCCCTATCTTGTAGTCTATCTCAATGCCGTATTTCTTGGTTACTTCCTTAGCGGTCTTCTCAACCACATCCTTCTGCAATGAAAGCTCACGGATATGACCTACAAGGGGTATCATTATCTCAGGTTTTACATCTATGCCCTTCTTTTTCACCTCACATGCTGCCTCAAAGATGGCCTGTGCCTGCATCTGGGTAATCTCAGGGAATACTATACCGAGTCTGCATCCCCTGTGACCGAGCATGGGGTTTGCCTCATGGAGGCTGCTGACCTTTGCAAGGAGGCTTTCGAATGGTATCCCCATCTTCTGGGACAATGCCTTTATCTCCTTCTCTGTGTGGGGCAGGAACTCATGTAGTGGCGGGTCCAGTGTCCTTATGGTTACAGGTAGCCCATTCATTACCTTGAATATCCCTATAAAATCCTTCTTCTGCATGGGAAGGAGCTTTTTAAGTGCCTTTTTTCTTCCCTCTAAATCATTGGCAAGTATCATCTCCCTGACAGCATCAATCCTCTCGCCCTCAAAGAACATATGCTCTGTCCTGCAGAGCCCTATACCCTCGGCACCAAAGGCAACTGCCACGGATGCCTGTTTAGGCTCGTCAGCATTGGTCCTGATACCCAGTCTCCTTGTCTCATCTGCCCATGACATGAGGAGGGCAAAATCCTGATAGACCTGTGATTTCTCTGGCTTTAAGGTCTTATCGATGAGCACCCTTAATATCTCCGATGGTATGGTCTTTATCTCTCCCATAAAGACCTCCCCGGTAGTCCCGTCAATGGAGATATATTCGCCCTCTTTTATGGTCTTTCCCTTCACAGATATAGATTTCTTCTTGTAATCTATATCCAGTTCACCACACCCGGCAACGCAGACCTTACCCATCTGCCTTGCCACGAGGGCTGCATGGCTTGTCATACCACCCCTTGATGTAAGGATACCCTGGGCTGCATTCATACCCCTTATATCCTCCGGGGATGTCTCTATACGAACGAGTATCACCTTCTCGCCCCTTGCTGCCCATGATTCTGCATCCTCTGCATTGAATACTACCTTACCTGTTGCAGCACCAGGCCCGGCATTGAGGCCCCTTGCAATCATATTCCCTGATTTCAGGGCCTTTTCCTTCTCTTTTGGGTCGAATATGGGTCTTAAAAGCTGATTGAGCATATCCGGCTCTACCCTCATGAGCGCCTCTTCCTTTGTGATAAGGCCCTCTTTTACCATATCAACGGCTATCTTAAATGCAGAGAATGCTGTCCTCTTTCCTGTCCTTGTCTGGAGCATCCATAGCTTTCCGTTCTGTATTGTAAACTCTATATCCTGCATATCCTTGTAGTTCTTCTCCAGTATATCCCTTATCCTTATAAGCTGTTTGTATATGTCAGGCATAACCTCTTCAAGGGATTGCACCTTTTTGTCTGCCTTCTGTTTTATATTGATGGGCAGGGGTGTCCTTATACCTGCCACAACATCCTCACCCTGGGCATTGAGGAGATATTCGCCGTAAAAGTGGTTCTCTCCTGTTGCCGGGTCTCTTGTAAAGGCAACGCCTGTGCCACAGTCATTACCCATATTACCAAACACCATACACTGGACATTAACAGCAGTCCCCCAGTCATCGGGTATATTGTTCAATTCCCTGTATGCTATTGCCCTCTCGTTATTCCATGATTTAAACACAGCGCCTATTGCCCCCCAAAGCTGTTCATAAGGGTCTTCAGGGAATTCAGCACCGACCCTCTTTTTTATAATAGCCTTGAATCTCTTTACCAGGTCCTTCAGGTCATCTACAGAGAGCTCTACATCGAGCTTAATATTCCTCTCTTTCTTCTTTGCCTCTATTATCTCTTCAAAGGGGTCTGTCTCCTCTTTTGTCTGGGGCTTAAGCCCGAGGACAACATCTCCATACATCTGGACAAACCTGCGGTAGCAATCATAGGCAAACCACTCGTTGTTCGTTTTTTTGGCAAGGCCCTTTACAGTCTTTTCATTGAGACCGAGGTTCAATACAGTATCCATCATACCTGGCATACTTACCCTTGCCCCGGACCTTACAGAAAAAAGTAGGGGGTTTTTGCTGTCGCCAAATACTGCCCCCATCTCCTTCTCTACCTTTTTTACATTTTCTATGACCTCTTCTTTTAGACCATCAGGGAATTTCATGCCGGAATTGTAGTAGAGTATACATACCTCTGTGGTTATGGTAAAGCCCGGGGGAACCGGGATACCGAGATTAACCATGTCTGCAAGGCCTGCGCCCTTTCCACCTAATAGATTTTTTAATTTTGAACTGCCCTCAGCCTTTTTACCACCAAAATAGTATACATATTTTGCCATGAAACCCTCCTGTCTATTCTATTCGGATTTTTGAAAAGTCACTGTATGTCAAAAACATATCTTTTATATGTTTTAAAAGGGCGAGCCTGTTGTTCTTTATAGATTCTTCCTTGTCCATTACAAAGACCTTGTCAAAGAAATTATCTATAGTTGTTTTGAAACTGATAAGCACTGTAAGGGCATGGGGATATTTTTTGTTTTTCATATGATCAAAGAATTCACCCTTTTTTGTATCGTAGGTACTGTATAACGCCCTCTCCTCATCCTGCCTGAAAAGGGATGTATCTATAACAAGGGAATCGAATATCTGCTTTGTGATATTATAAACCCTTTTGAAACCCACCATGAGCTTCTCAAAATCCTCAATGGCACCCTGGTTCTCCAGTGCCAGGAGACGTTCATATCCATCGTATATATCTTCGCCTACCACATCAAGGACACTCTCCACAAAGTCCTGTCTGTGACCCTCCTCTATCATAGAGAACTTGAATCTCGTCTGTATGAAATCTATAAGAGAGGCTTTTGTATCCTCAAGAGAAAGCCTGTCCTTTATCCCTGAACCTGCCTCATATGCACGCCTTATAAGCCCTGACAGGCTGATGTTATAGTTTCTATCCGTTATTATCCTTATAATACCCAGGGCCTGCCTTCTTAGTGCATAAGGGTCAAGGTTCCCGGATGGTGTAATCCCTACAGAGAAAAAAGAGACAAGAGAGTCTATCTTATCTGCTATCCCAAGGATAGAGCCCAGTGTTGTCTTGGGCAGGTCTTTTTCCCCCCCTGTAGGCAGGTAGTGTTCCTCTATGGCAGTTGCCACATCCGGGTCATAGCCCTGTAGTCCTGCGTATATCCTGCCCATTGTCCCCTGGAGCTCAGGGAACTCGCCCACCATGTGTGTCAGGAGGTCTGCCTTTATTATACGGACAGCCTTATTGAGCCTTTCTATATCATTGTAATTAAGGACATCGGCAAGATAGCCTGCAATCTCTTGAACCCTGTCTGTCTTCTCCTTTAATGTCCCCAGCCTAACATGGAATACAATAGAGGATAGCCTCTCATATAGGCTGTCTAAGGTAGTCTTCTTATCTTCTTCAAAGAAGAAACCTGCATCGGCAAGCCTTGCCCTCAACACCTTCTCATTGCCCTTTATAACATTTGCATCACTGGTAGGGACTGTATTGGCGAAAAATATAAAATAGGGCATCAGTTCCCCTTTTGGGTCCTCGATGGGGATATATTTCTGATGACTCTTCATGACGTTTATAAGGACCTCTTTTGGAATCGTTAAAAATGACCTGTCAAATGTGCCTGTAAGGGGATAGGGATATTCGGTGATATATAATATCTCCTTTAAGAGGTCTTCATCCCTTACTGCAATGCCACCAACCCTTTTTTCTATATCCTCAATACCCTTTAAGATGATACCCATCCGCTCTGATTCATCTATGATGACATAGTTCTCTCTTAATCTGTCTCTATATTCTCTTGTGTTTTTTATCTCTATGGGGCCTTTGGACAGAAACCTGTGGCAGTATGTAAGGTTGCCACTCTTTACATCTGCAATCTCTACCTCTACTGGTATACTGTCAAAAAGCACAATCAGCCACTGGATAGGCCTTGCATATTCAAAGGTCTCGCTGCCCCACCTCATCTTCTTCTGAAAAGGTATCCTGGATATTATATCTTTCAATAGATTAGGCAAGACATGTACAGTGGGCATGCCTTTTTCGATCTTCTCTACTGTTACAAATTCAACGCCATCCTTGACAGCCTTTTTCAGGTCTTCCACAGCTACACCCTGTGATTTTGCAAAGCCTGTTGCTGCCTTTGTTGGATTACCGGATTCATCATATGCCCTGTTGGCAGGGGGGCCGAACTTTACGGTCTTTGTCTCTGCCTGCTTCTCTGCCATGTCATCTATTATGACCGCAAGCCTCCTTGGTGTGCCCTGGATGTAGATACTGCCAAAACTAATCCTCATCTGGGCAAGACCTTCAGTTAAAAGCCTCGATAAACCTTCCTTTGCAGGTTCAATAAACCTCGCAGGAATCTCCTCTGTCCCTATCTCAAGTAAAAAATCTCCCATTAAAGATACCTTTTGTCTTTATGTGGTCTTTAAAAGAGGAAAACCCATCTCTTCCCGTTTTTTCACATATAATTCAGCACATAGCTTGGCAAGGTTTCTTACCCTGCCGATGTAGTTTGCCCTCTCTGTCACGCTGATTGCGCCCCTTGCGTCCAGTAGATTGAAGATGTGGGAACATTTAAGGCAGTAATCATAGGCAGGAAAGACAATACCCCTGTCCTTTGCAAGCCTCTCCCCTTCTGCCTCAAAGACATCAAAGAGCCCTCTCAGTATGGATGCATCAGATTCCTCAAAGTTGTATATGGAAAACTCCCTTTCTGGTTCGAGAAAGACATCACCATAGGTTATATCTTTATTCCATTTGATATGGAAGACATTATCCACATCCTGGAGATACATGGCTATCCTCTCTATACCGTATGTTATCTCAACTGTTATGGGGGATAGGTCAATGCCACCGCACTGCTGAAAATAAGTAAACTGGGTAATCTCCATCCCGTCGAGCCAGACCTCCCAGCCAAGACCCCATGCCCCAAGGGTGGGTGACTCCCAGTCATCCTCTACAAACCTTATATCATGGGATGACATATCTATACCAAAACCCTTCAGGCTGTCTATGTAGATATTCTGTATATCCTTTGGCGATGGCTTCATTATTACCTGGAACTGATAATAATGCTGTAGCCTGTTAGGGTTTTCACCATATCTGCCGTCTGCAGGTCTTCTTGAAGGCTGGACATAGGCTGTATTCCACGGCTCAGGACCCAGTGCCCTTAAAAAGGTGGCAGGGTGAAATGTCCCTGCACCTACCTCCATGTCATAGGGCTGCTGGACAATACAACCTCTTTCTGCCCAGAAACTCTGCAACGCAAATATAAGGTCTTGAAGATACATGGCTAATACCTTTTTTGTATATCACAAGATATGTTCATATTTCCATATTTTTGTGAAAAAAAAGACAAAATTTAAATACAGACTGCAGATTTGTAAAAACATACTGATATATGCGTTAGATGCATTATGATTATGTAGTTTTTAATCGATTTACTTTTTATGATTCACTATTTATAGATACTAAAGGAACTGCCTCAAGGTTCAGGCCTATCTATGTTTAGTGCCCGACCACAGCCCCTTTTTCTGTCATTGCACCTATGAAATAGACGCCTTTTTCCTTCTTCTTTTTCTTTTCTGAATACATGAAATTATCGGCTATTGATATGAGTTCTTCCAGTGAATTATGAATCTGTGGGTCATAATTGACAAAACCAAGGCTGTAAGAGAGCCTATACTGAAGGGCCTCCTGTTCATTATATATATCTACAAGATGGTTTAGACGCCTCTTTAGGTTTTCTGCATTCAGCACCCCTGTGCAAAGGGCAAGGACTGCAAACTCGTCACCGCCAAGTCTGCCTACAATGTCTGATTCCCTGAATGTCCCTTTCAATGCATTTGCCAAGGCAATTAAGGCCTTGTCACCCTCCTGATGTCCTATATTATCGTTTATCCATTTTAGTCCATCCATATCAATAAAAAATAGAATGAGTTCTTTCCTGAGGCGTCTTGCCATCTTAAGCTGCTGTTCAGCAAATGTAAAAAATCCTCTCCTGTTTAAAAGGCCTGTCAGCTCATCGGTTGTTGAAAGGGTCTTGAGCCTCTCCTCCATCTGCCTCTTTTCTGTTACATCAAGCATTGTCCCTAATACAGCAGGCTTTCCATTGTATATCACCCTTGACCCGTGTATCTCACCTCTCCTGACTGTGCCGTCTTTTCTGCATGCTATAATATCGAGACGCATACCACCTCTGTCGTCCCACATCTCTTTCACTATCTTTTCTATGGACGTGCCTTCATCTACAATAGTAAGGTCCCTCGGCGAAAGTTTATTTATTATCTCTTCAGGTTCATATCCATGTATCTCTGCAAAGGTCTTATTTACATACCTAAATAGACCTTCCTGTATAAGATAAACGCCAACAGGTGACTGTTCTGTAAGGATCCTATATCTCTCCTCTGACTCCTTTAGCATCAACTCTATCTGCTTACGTTCATTTATGTTTTCTACAGTGCCTTCAAAATATAGTATCTGATTTTTATCATTATACACTGCCCGGGCATTTATTGATGTCCAGAACAGTGTCCCGTCCCTTTTTCTGCTCAGTATCTCATACCCTTTAACAGCCCCCTGTTCCTCAAGGATGTTCTTTAATCTTTCATATTCTCCCGGGTCTGCAAAAAGCTGTCTATCCATATATACCTTATCCACTATATCATCAGACGATTCAAACCCGTGCATGGCAGCAAAGGATGGGTTGACGCTTAATACACTGCCGTCATATGCAATCTGGAAGATCCCCTCCACAGCGTTTTCAAAGATATTTCTGTATTTTGACTCGCTCGCCTTAAGGGCCAATGCCATCTGTTTCCTTAATAGGGCATTGGCAAATATCTCGCCCACAATCTTAAGCAGGGAGATGATACTCTCTGACCATGTTGTTTTCTTTCGGATATTTTCAAACCCCAGAAAACCAATTGCCTTATAGCCTGATACAATGGGTACAGCGATTATAGACTTAATCTCCTTGATAGCCAGGTTCCTCTTCTCTTCAATGGCATCAATAGGGGCATCATCAATGTCAGGGAGATGGACTATTTCAAGGCTTTTAATCTTACTGCAAAACCACGGTATAATATCTGATGAGACGTTCTGTAATAATTTTTTCTGCGATTTTATACCCTCTGCGCACCATTCGTGGGTATTGCTTATCTGTTTGCCATCTTCGGAAAACTGAAATACATAGCTCCTATCAGCACCTGCATATCTACCAATAACCCCCAAGACATCTACAATACCATCATCTGTGTCTTCAGGGGATAGAATAATAAAATTAGTTGAAAGGGCAAGTATGAGCTTTAATAGCTCCTCATGGTCATTGTTTGCCACCATATCACTGGATAGGCCATTATTCTCAAGGCTTTTAAATTCTGATAGAATAGACCCTTTAGGCATCTGCATGCCTTTGTGACCCTTTATAAACCCTGTCTCTGATTTATCTGTTTCTCCCAAAATCCTACCGTATAGATATTTATTTTCGCTGCTGATTATTATCGCATTTTATATCTTATTCTTAAATTTATCCTCAAAAAAACCACAAGGTCTTATACGTCTCGCCAGAACAGGATGGTCTTTTGCTATTTTTATTAAGCCTATAGTCTTTAGTCTGTTTTAAATACTGCACCTGTTGCAGCAGATGTAACCATCTGGGCATACCTTGCCATGTAACCCTCTTTTATCTTTGGTTCAGGCCTCCTCCATGCAGATTTACGTTTCTTCATCTCCTTTTCGCTGACCTTTAAGTCTATAGTCTTTTTTATTAAATCTATCTCTATCTTATCCCCATCCCTGACAAATGCAATAGGCCCTCCTTCCGCTGCCTCAGGGGACACATGGCCTATACAGAGACCTCTTGTCCCCCCTGAAAACCTTCCGTCTGTAATAAGGGCACAGGACAGGTCCAGGCCTCTCCCTGCAAGGATGCTCGTTGGCGTTAACATCTCTCTCATCCCTGGGCCGCCTTTCGGACCCTCATACCTTATTATAACTGCATCCCCGGGGTTTATTTCGCCGTTCATTATAGCTGCCCCTGCCTCTTCCTCGCTCTCAAAGACCCTTGCCTTTCCCACAAAATGCCATATATCCTTTGATACACCGATCCTCTTTACAATAGAGCCATCAGGGGCAAGGCTACCTGTGAGGACAGCGAGACCGCCTTTTTCGTGATATGGATTATCAATGGAATGGATAACCTCATGGTCATAGACCCCTGCCTCTTTTATAATATCCCCTACCCTTCTACCATCAACCGTCAGACACTTCTTATTGATGAGCCTCTTTCTTGATAACTCCTTCATTATGGCGTATACACCTCCTGCCTCGTTTAAGTCCTCTAATCTGTGGGGACCTGCAGGGCTCATATTGCATAGATGGGGGACCTTTTCTGATATGTCATCGAAAAGCGTAAGGGGTAACCTGATGCCCCCTTCAAAGGCAATAGCAGGGAGGTGTAATGCTGTGTTAGATGAACCACCGAATGCCATATCAACGGTTATGGCATTCTTGAATGCATCGATTGTCATTATATCACGGGGTTTAATGTCATTTTTTACAAGCTCCATAATCTTTTGACCCGCTATCTTGGCAAGCCTTATACGGGCTGAATGGACAGCAGGGATTGTCCCGTTTCCAGGAAGGGCAATGCCCAGGGCCTCTGAAAGGCAGTTCATGGAATTGGCAGTAAACATACCAGCACATGAACCTGCCCCAGGACATGCGCACTCTTCTAACATACATAGTTCTTCTTCTGTCATGGTCCCGCTGGCAACCCTGCCTACACCCTCAAAGACAGATATAAGGTCTACCTTTTTTCCCATAAATCTCCCTGCAAGCATAGGGCCACCGCTTATAAGTATGGAAGGTATATTGAGACGCATGGCCGCCATCATCATCCCAGGTATAATCTTGTCGCAGTTGGGTATTAAAACAAGGCCATCAAAAGGGTATGCCTTGCACATCACCTCAACGGAATCGCATATAAGCTCCCTTGAGCCAAGGGAATATTTCATACCCTCATGGTTCATGGCTATACCATCACAGATACCTATGGTAGAAAACTCCATAGGTGTCCCGCCTGCCATCCTTATAGCATCCTTTACTGCCTGGGCAATCCTGTTTAGGTGTATATGCCCCGGGATAAGCTCATTGGCCGAATTAGCTATACCTATAATTGGCCTTTCTATCTCATCTTTTAGATAGCCTATGGCATGGAAAAGACTCCTGTGAGGTGCCTTCTCTATACCCTTTTTCATGCGTTCTGACCTCATACTCTCCTCCTTGTTTTATACTTAGACACAAGATTATAACAGTGAAATAGATATTGCAATATTAACTTGAGACATACCTCAAACCTGCTGTCTTTATTTTTCTATTTATGGCCTTTGCACAGCACATCCCCAGAAAATTATGAAGTCATATAAAGGCCTCAATTTTGAGTGGATAGGTATGAAACTAAAAAGACCCCGAGGGTATTGCCACAGGGGTCTTACGTTAAATAAGAACTATTGAATTCTGGCTCCCCGGGCAGGACTCGAACCTGCAACCTACTGGTTAACAGCCAGCCGCTACTGCCGATTGAGCTACCGGGGAATAGTTTATTCTCAATGCTATAATTCCAAAGAGCCATACCCCCTGACAGCCTTAAACTGCAACCTTATATAGCCATCAAGGATGGGTATTAATAAACAATAAAACCGCTTTAATGTCAAGGTTTTTAAATGTCCACATCAGAACTGGTATCCAGCCCTTACAAATCCAACTATACCGTATTTATCAAAAAACGTTATGTTGGAATATGTCTCTGTTGCCACAGCACCCACAGAAAAGAAATATTTTTTAAAACCAAAGGGGTTAATGATATTTATCATGGCAGACAAACCATAGGTATCCTCTTCCCTTGTCTCGCCAAATACAGGATGGATCTTGTCGAATAATGCCCTTTTTCTGAAGGCCCTTGTTATGACATTTAAGTCCTTCTCATTATATATAAAACCCAGGGATAATTCATAACTGTCGTAACTATTGCTTGCGCCTTTATATCTGCCTTTTTCATAGGTAAAACCCGGCATGAACATGTATCTTTCACCTATCTTATAGGTATAGCTTATACCAGGGGCGTGGGCAGAGCCGTCTCTCTTTAAGTCCCGGTTTATGTCACCTATCACATCATCGGATATATCTGTCTGTTGTATCCTGTAAGACAGATTGATATTTGTATCGAAGATATTGTAATAGGTTATCTTTCCACCATATTCCCTTGATGTTGTCCTATCCCTATCCAGGACATACGGGTTTTTCCATGCCTTTGATATTAATGATACAAAACCAAATGCATCTATAAGGCTCTTATTGAATCTTTTCCTTGCCCCAAGCGCAAGGCTACCTGCCTCCTGGGTTGTAGTGTTTAGATAGAATTCAGTTCCACCCTTATCCCTTATATGCTTTATATCAAAAACTGGAAAGGGTATAATCTTGCTTGCTGCCTTTGGTGACCTCTGGAGACTGGTTAGTGATTGATAGCCATCTCCCCATAGATTATCAGCCTTATTTGTAATTAATATGCCCATACTTACCTGAAACTGAAATTTATCCTCAGCACTCACTATTCTAGAAAAACAAAGAATTAACAGGGATATAGAGATTAAAAAGACTATTTTTTTCAATTTTTCCTCCTTTGGGTGTGCTGTAAAGAACATTTTGAACCAGACAAGATTGATCCCTATAGCTATATTAACACACAGAAATATATTTAACACAAAAGTATTTTTTCGTATACAAAAATTCTTGACAAAAACTACCTGTGATAATATAGTTGTGAAGTAAAATTGTATACAGTATGCAAAGGGGGTAATTATGGAAGACCATGAAATCTTTAAAAACATTACAGTCCTTTCTCTTGAACAGGCAACGGTTCTACCTTATCTTTCCTATAGGTTATCGCTGGATGGTGCAAGGGTAATAAGGATGGAACACCCTGTATACGGCGACCCAAACAGGAGGGTCGGTGAAAACAGGCTAAACGAGGACAGGATGTATACCTATTTCCTTGCCATCAACTGCAATAAAGAGGCCATCACACTGGATCTGGGGACACCTGAGGGTGCAGAGGTATTCAAAAGGCTTCTTACTGAATTAAAAGTAGATATATTCGCCACAAACCAGCTTCCAAGAAACTATAAGAAGCTCGGGATAGACTATGACACAGTGAGGTCTATAAAAAAAGACATCATATGGGTAGGTCTTACAGGATTTGGTCCCCAGAGCAACGAGGCTGCATACGACCCCATACTCCAGGCAAGGGGTGGTCTCATGGACCTCACAGGTGATAAAGACGGCCCCCCATATGTCCTCGGGGTGCCTTTACCTGATATGGGGACGAGTGAACATGCCTATGGCCTTATCATGAAGGCCCTTTATAAAAGGGCAGTGACCGGTGAAGGCTCAAGGATTGATTTATCCATGTTCCAGAGCACAACCTCATGGCTTACAGTACCTATTACCCAGACAAAATCATTCAACAAAAAGATAACGAGAAGGGGAAATACCCATGAATTCTTTGCCCCTGTAAGCGTCTACAAGACAAAGGACAGCTATGCCTACATCGCTGTTGGAAATGATATACAGTGGGAGAGGATGCTCCAGATAGAGGGCTTTGCCTCCCTCGCCAGACCTGAATACGCCCGCAATGAAGGCAGGATCAAGGATGTTGACAACCTCAACAAGGCTATCGAGGCTATAACCAAAAATTATACTACCGATGACCTTATTAAACTATTCACAGCCGCTACCATCCCCATATCAAGGGTAAACTCCATAGAGGAGGTCTTAGAAGACCCCTATGTAAAAGAGGAGATGCTGTCATCAACAGACGAAAAGACAGGCCTTACAATCTATCTTGCCCCACCGCCTTTTACAACAAGCTTTGTAAAGGCTGTAAACAGAAAACTCCCCTTCCCTCCCCGATTTGGTGAGCATAATGAAAAGATATACTGCGAGACACTTGGTTATACAAAACAACAGCTTGAGGATATGAGGGCAAAGAAGATTATCTAATAAAAATTTTCCCTGGGGGCAAGATGGAATATTCAGATAGTGGTCCAGCTATAAGGAAAGGAAGGTTTTTAAGGGAACAGGTATATAAGAATCTGAAGGCCTTCATCTTAAACGGAGACCTGGAGCCCAATAAAAGACTCATAGAGGAGAAGCTTGCCGAAGAGATGGGCACAAGCAGGACACCCATCAGGGAGGCCATACAGAAACTGGAAAAAGAAGGACTTATAAGAAAACTGCCCAGGGGTGGTTTTGCCGTGAGTTTGATAACTGACGAAGATATAGATGAGGTCTTTGGCATAAGGGGCGTGCTTGAGGGTTATGCAGGTTATCTAGCCACACTAAAGGCAAAAGAGGAGGATATCTCAGCCCTCGAGGAGATTGTCCACAGGGAAGAGGAGTGTATGAAGGCCCAGGACATGGAGGAGATTGTCCGCCTCAATACAGAATTCCATGACAGACTCTACAGGACAGCAAAAAGCGAAAGGCTATACAACATCATTAATGATTTGAGGGACTTCATATACAGGTTCAGGAAGATAATCTTCCGATTTTCCGGTATGGCAGAGATATCCATACAGGACCACAAAGAAATGATTAAATTGATGAAACTAAAAAAGGCCTCACAGGTTGAAAACCTCATCAGGAAACATATTACAAGGGGTAAAAATCTTATAAAAAGGAAGCTTAAAAAAGATACCTCGATATATGGAGCTTATAAAAAAAATACTTGATGGTAATGAGGCCAGTGCAGCCCGCCTCATATCCATGATAGAAGAAGGCAAAGAAGAGGGATATAAAGCCATAGCCGAGCTATTCCCCCACACAGGTAAGGCCCATATTATCGGTATCACAGGGGCACCAGGGGCAGGTAAGAGCACCATTATTGACAAACTTGCCATAAAATTCTCAGAGACGGGTAAAAAAACAGGCATCATTGCCATAGACCCCACAAGTATAAAAAGTAATGGCGCCCTCCTCGGTGACAGGGTAAGGATGAGGGGCGCTGAAAACATAGAGGGTATATTTATAAGGTCTATGGCCCATAGGGGCTACCCAGGCGGGATAGCAAGGGCAACAATAGGGGCTGTATATGTCCTTGAGGGGCTTGGTAAAGATGTAATAATAATAGAGAGCGTAGGTGCAGGTCAGACAGAGGTCCAGATATCATCGGTCTGCGATACGGTTATCACGGTCTTTACCCCAGATTACGGCGATGATGTCCAGCTCATGAAGGCAGGGATTATTGAGATAGGTGATATAATAGTCATAAATAAATCTGATATGCCTGGGGCCCAGGAGGCAACAAAAGATATAAAAGCCCATGTCATCTCTTCTGACAAAAAGGACTGGCAGGTCCCGGTTATAATGGCACAGGCACAAAGAGGTGAAGGGATAGACACTATTATAGGTGCTGTTGAATCACACCTCGAATACCTTAAAAAAAACAACCCCCTGGGGGAATACAGGGCTGAGAAGCTCAAAAAACTCATGTTCTTGTTCCTCAAGGAGGAGCTATGGGCAAAGGCAATGAAAAAATGGGCAGGTAGTGGTGAGATTAAAGATATAGTAAAGATGGTGGAGAACAGGGAGATAGACCTCTATAGTGCAGTATCCAGGGTAGCAGATATTATGCTCCCTGACTGACATATCAAGCAAAGGATATTATCCATGGATTTTAGCTTTTCAAAGGAGCAGGTCTTTTTCAGGGAACAGTTTACAAAGACCTTAAACGAGATTGTTGCCCCCCATGCAGCCACGATAGACCAGGAAGATGCCTTTCCCCATGAGATATTCAAAAAAATCGGCAATCTGGGTTACTATGGTATGAGATACCCACAAGAGATAGGCGGTATGGGTGCAGACTGCACCACATTCACCATATTCGCCGAAGAGCTTGCCAGTGTATCCATTTCATTTGCCGCCATAGCAACCATGCAGTGCCTCATGGGCACTGATTTCCTCTTCCGTTTTGGCAACAGGGATATTAAAGAAAGGGTGTTAATCCCTGCTATCCGCGGGGAGAAGATAGGTACCATTGCATTCACAGAACCTGACTGCGGCTCAGACCTCGGTGCTATAAAGACGAGGGCTATAAAAAAGGGTGATGTATATATATTAAAGGGCAGAAAGCTCTGGATAACCAATGCAGAGGTTGCAGATTTTGTAACAGTGGTTGCCTCTGTAGAACCGGCAAAACGCATAAATGGTCTTGCATTCTTTCTTGTAGAGAAAGGGACACCGGGCTTTTATACAGGCCAAAAGATAGAAAAGATGTCTGCCCGAGGGTCTGTTACAGGGGAACTCATATTCGATGAATGCACAATCCCAGCCTCTAATCTATTGGGAGAGGAGGGCAAGGGCGCCCAGTATCTTGAATCCATCTTAAGCGAGATAAGGGTCATGATAGCCGGACTCGGCATAGGGCTTGCTAAAAGCGCATACAGGTCTGCAGTTATGTATTCCAAACAGAGGGAGGCATTCGGCAGGTCCATAGGGAATTTTCAGCTTATCCAGGACAAGATTGCAGAGATGGAGACGAGGATAAGGAGTGCATGGCTCCTCACCTACTATGCTGCATGGCTGAAAGACAATGGAAAGCAGGCAAAAAAAGAGGCAGCTATGGCAAAGCTATATTCTACCGAGACAGCCAGCTTTGTCGTTGATCAGGCAACAAGGATATACGGTTCCTATGGGATAGCACACGAGTATCCAGTGGAGAGATATTTCCGTGATGCAAGGTTCCTGCTTTTTGGAGGCGGCACATCAGAGATACTAAAGACATTAATTGCAAGGGAGTGTCTCAAGACATAATGTATCTTACCTGAAAAAGGTAAAAACAGCATTTTTGGAGGATCTTATGGGAGATAATGAAAAGAGGATAAAGGTCTTGATAGCAAAACCAGGCCTGGACGGCCATGACAGAGGCGGCAAGGTTGTTGCCCAGGCCCTGAAAGAGGCAGGGATGGAGGTAATATACTCAGGGCTACACAGGACGATTGACCAGATTATAAACACAGCCATACAGGAGGATGTGGATGTCATAGGCCTGTCCATCATGACAGGTGCCCACATACCCATCACCCAGAAGCTTATGGAGAAGATAAGACAAAAAGGCATCACCGATAAGATGGTGCTTGTGGGAGGGGTCATACCTTCAAGGGATATACCAAAACTGAAAGAGATAGGCGTTGCAGGCGTATTCCCTGGCGGCACACCACTGGCAGAGACTATCGAGTTTATAAAAAATAATGTGAAAAAGGCTTAAGGAGGATATATGGCTGTAGCAAGATATATAAAGGATGAAAAAGACCAGATTATAGATGTAATATACGAATCAGGGATACATGTAAAACCATCATACTCCCCATCTGACCTTGCTGCAATAGGGTTTGACTATGAAAAAGACCTGGCAGACCCGGGTAATTACCCATATACAAGGGGTATCCACCCCCTGGGATACCGCTCAAGGGCATGGACAACAAGGCAGTATACCGGCTTTGGCACACCCCAGGAGACCAACGAGAGGTTTAAACTCATGATATCCCACGGCCAGACAGGCCTTAATGTGGCCTTTGACCTGCCTACCCAGATGGGTTATGACTCTGATGATGAAATGGCAGAGGGAGAGGTAGGAAGGGTTGGGATGGCTGTGGATACCTTAAGGGACTTTGAGATTGCCTTTAAGGACATCCGGCTCGATAAGATAGGGAGTGGCCTTACCATAAATGCCGTTGCCTCCATCATGCTTGCCATGTATCAGGCAGTAGCAGAGAAATACGGTTATGACCCAAAGGTTATATCTGCAACACCGCAGAATGACATCCTCAAGGAGATGATAGGCAGGGGCGCATGGATATTCCCTGTAGAGCCTGCTGTGAAACTCATAGGTGATACCATAGAGTATTCCATGAAGGTCCTGCCCAGGACAAACCCTGTAAGTGTCTGCGGCTATCACATCCGTGAGTCAGGGGCAACACCTGCCCAGGAGATTGCCTTTGCCATACTCATTGCCAATGCATATATAGACAATGTCATAGCAAGGGGCTATGATGTGGATGACTTTGTAGGCAGATTCTCCTTTAATCTCAATGTCTTCGGCAATATGTGGGAGCAGATAGCCAAATTCAGGGCAGCAAGAAAGCTATGGGCGAGAAACCTCAAAGAGAGATACGGCGTCAAGAAGCCTCAAAACCTTTTCCTGAGGGGGCTTTTCGGTGGCGGTGGCTACGGTCTCACAAAGGCACAGCCTGAAAATAACATAATGAGGGGTGCATACTATGCCCTTGTGGCTGCCTTATCAGGGGCACAGACAACAGCCCTGTGCAGTTATGATGAGGCATACACCATACCAACACCCCACTCTGCACTCATATCGCTGAGGACACTCCAGCTACTCATGGATGAGGTAGGTCTTAGAGACACCGTTGACCCCCTTGCAGGGAGCTATTTTATAGAGACCATCACAAAGCAGATGGAACAGAAGATAGAAGAGGAGATGTTCAAGATAGAGAGTTATGGGGGGATAATAAAGGCTGTTGCCGATGGTTACGCCCAGAGGATGGTGGCAAGGCAGGCATATGAGGTGGAAAAAGGCATAGAATCCGGGGAACTCTTAAAGGTCGGTGTGAACATCTATAAGGAAGGTGAGTCCATGGAGGTGGAACTCCATGAATACAACTACGAATCTGCAGAGAAACAGATAGAGAGCCTCAAACAGGTAAAAAGGGAGAGGTCTTCCAGCGAGGTGGCAAGGACCCTCAAGGCACTGGAGAATGCCACAAGGGAGGGCAAGAATGTCATGCCCTATCTTGTTGACTGTTGTAAGGCATATGCAACATTAGGGGAGATGACAGGCGTATTCAGGCAGATATTTGGAGAGTTCCAGGAACCGAGCCTGTTCTGAGATAGTAGAATCAAGGGATAAGGAGAAGGGTTAATGGTATTGCCATTACCCAAAAACCTTAAAACCTTATTTTATATGCGGAGGTTATATGAGAGATAAGCATTTTCGCTTGGGCTGCGACATAGGAGGCACATTTACAGATTTTGTTCTATTAGACGATGAGACAGGGGAGATAAAGACAGGCAAGTGTCTTACAACACCCCGGGACCCATCTGATGCTGTTGAAGAGGGTATCAGGGCCCTGGAAAAGACAACACCGGATTTTGTGGGTAAGCTCGACGAGCTCATACACGGTACCACCCTCGTCATAAACTCCATCATCGAGAGAAAGGGTGCAAGAACAGGGCTTATAACAACAAAAGGCTTCAGGGACATCCTGGAGATAGGTAGGGAGATACGCTATGCACCCTACGATATATTCGCTGAGTTTCCAAAACCCCTTGTCCCGAGGAGATACAGGGTGGAGGTGGACGAGAGGATAAGGAGCGACGGCACAATACTTAAACCCTTAGACCATGAGGACGCCAGAAGGGCAGTAAAAAGCCTCATTGATATGGGGGTAGAATCCATTGCTGTCTGTCTTATAAACTCCTTTGAAAATCCTGTCCATGAAAAGATGATAGAGGAGATTATCAAGGAGGAGGCACCGTGGGTCTCCACATCCATATCCTATCGTGTCCTCCCACAGATAAAGGAATATGAGAGGACAAGCACCACTGTAACAAATGCCTATGTAAAACCCCTAACAGGCCGCTATCTCTCCAAACTATCAGATAGGCTTGCATCCATCGGGTTCAGGGGTAAACTCTTTATCATGTTAAGTAGCGGCGGTATCACATCAGTAGAGACAGCAGCAGAGTTCCCGGTAAGGATAATAGAGTCAGGTCCTACTGCCGCAGTCATTGCAGGTCAATACTACGGAAAGCACTTCAACATCCCTGAGATGTTCTGCTTTGATATGGGCGGGACAACAGCCAAGTCATGCCTTATACAAAAAGGGGTTGCCGGGGTCGTCCCCACCTTTGAGGTAGGCCGTGTCCAGAGATTTATGAAGGGGAGCGGGCTGACCATCCAGGTCCCTGTTGTTGATTTAATGGAGATAGGTGCAGGAGGCGGCAGTATCGCCAAGGTAAGCAAACTCGGGACACTACAGGTAGGGCCGGAGAGTTCTGGTGCAGACCCGGGACCTATCTGCTATGGAAGGGGAGGAACAGAACCCTGCGTAACCGATGCAGACCTCCTCCTTGGTTATCTCGACGAGAACTATTTTCTCGGCGGTGAAATGAGGCTCGACAAGGAGTCTGCAAGACGTGGCGTAGAGGAAAAGATTGCAAAGCCACTGGGGGTATCCTTTGTCCAGGCCATATGGGGTATCCATGACCTGATAAACGAGACAATGGCAGCAGCAGCCAAGACACATATAGCAGAAAAGGGTGGCAACCCCAAGATAGTAACTATAGCTGCATTCGGTGGCGCAGGCCCTGTCCATGCATACGGCCTTGCCAAGAAACTTGAGGCACCCCGTCTTATAGTGCCGCCCAATGCCGGTGTGGGCTCTGCCATGGGTTTCTTTACAGCACCCAGGGCATTCGACCTTGTGAGGAGTCATAAGGTGGCCCTAAACAGTGTGGACTTTGCTGATATAGAGAATATATTCTTGGATATGGAAAAAGAGGCAGTCCAGATACTGAAGAAGGAATCAGGGGAAGAGACTATTCGATTTGATCGCTCCCTGGATATGCGTTTTGTAGGACAGGGTTCTGAGGTCAATATACCTGCACCCCCCGGTGACTTCAGGGGACACAATAGGGAGCAGATAAGACAGCTCTTTGATGACGTATATGAAAAGCTATACGGCAGGACATACCCTGACTCAGAGGTAGAGTTCATAAATTTCAAGATAAGGGCGTCCTTACCTGAGAGGCTCTTGCAGCTCCCAAGACTCGAGAAAAAGAAAGACCAGACCATAGATGCTGCCATAAAGGGGACAAGACCTGCATACTCTAATATAGCAAAGGATTTCATACCCTATACAGTCTATGACAGATACAAACTATTCCCGGGTGCAGGTTTCAATGGCCCGGCCATCATAGAGGAGAGAGAGTCAACCCTTATAGTTGGTGAGGATGCATATGTGAGGATGGATGACTATGGATTCCTATGGATTGACCTTAAGGAGGTAAGATAATGGCTGCTGTGTTTGATCCCATAACCCTTGAGATTTTATGGCGTAGGCTTATCTCTATAGTAGACGAGGCAGATTCAAGTGTTGCAAGGACAGCATTCTCAAGCCTGCTAAGGGATGCCCATGACTATACGTGTATGTTTACAGATAGATTTGGCAGGGAGCTTGCCCAGGGGACATTTGCCACCCCTGGTCAGTCAGGTGCCATGGCACTGGGCATAAAAAACCTTGTCAACAAGTTCCCTCCTGACTATTACAGCCCCGGAGATGTGTTCATAACAAACGACCCCTGGGCACTGGCAGGGCACCTAAACGATGTGTGCGTCATGAGCCCTATATTTTACAAAGACCAGCTTGTGGCTTTTACTGCCTGTGTCTTCCACCACTCGGATATAGGCGGCCGGGTTGCCTCGGATAACCATGATGTCTTTGAGGAGGGACTCTTTATACCCCTTGTAAAGCTCTATGATAGAGGTGTCCTCAATGAATCAGTACTTGAAATGATAAGGTGGAATGTGAGGACCCCTGAGGAGGTCATAGGCGATATAAGGTCCCAGATTGCTGCCAATTATGTATGCTCTGAAAAGATATGCCAGATGCTCAAGGAGAGCAACCTGGAAAATCTCGATGACCTGGCAGACCAGATTATTGGTCTCACAGAGAGGAGTATGAGGGAGGAGATACAGAAGATACCCCGGGGTGTATACAGTGCAAAGGGTATAATAGAGCAGACAAAGGGCAACCAGGACATAGTCATAAATGCCAAGGTAGAGGTCAATGAAAGTAATATCATAGTTGATTTAGACGGTTCTTCCCCGCAGGTGAACTGGGGAGGGAATGTGGTCTATAATTTCACATACGCCTATGTATTTATGGCGATAAAGAGCATGTTCGCCCCTGACATACCCAATAATGACGGCTGTGCAAGACCTATAAAACTCACTGCACCTGAAGGTACTGTGGTTAACTGTAGATTCCCTGCAGCAGTGGCAGCAAGGATGCAGATAGGCCACTTTATGACAGAGATTATATACCGTGCCCTATCCGGTGTATTGCCCAATAAGGTAATAGCAGGCTCAGGGGGCACACCTGCTGCCATGAATGTATTCTACGGAAGGAGAAAGGACGGGAGCCCCTGGCACTCGGTTATTATAAGAGGGGGAGGTATGGGTGCCGGTGCCAATAACGACGGCAACTATGTCTATATATTCCCTGCCAACGGGGCAAATACCCCTGTAGAGATATTCGAGAGTGACACGCCCCTTATTGTAGAAAAAAGAGAACTCCTCACAGACTCCGGTGGGCCCGGGAGGATGAAGGGCGGTCTCGGCAAGAGGGAGGTCTTTAGAATACCTGATGATGAATATGCACCTATACCCCCTGTAAACCTCGGCATCCAGGCCGGGAGATACGTTTACCCTGCCGAGGGTCTCTTTGACGGCAGGCCAGGGAGGAAGGCACAGTTCCTTGTAAATGAAACCCCTGGAAACCCATACGGTCTAACCCAGTTAAAACCCGGGGATGTGATTGTAATAGATGCACCTGGTGGCGGTGGATACGGGAACCCCTTTGAGCGAGACCCTGAAATGGTACTACACGACGTTATAGAGGGTTATGTGAGCATAGAGAGTGCCAGACAGGATTACGGTGTTGTTATAAACCCTGAGACAAAAGAGATAGACTGGGGGGAGACAAAAAAACTCAGGGAAAAAATATAAATAGGAAAAAGTCAATAGAGGAGGGTGTAAGATATGGAAAGACCTTTTGATGCCACGGTGAAGACAGAGAAGGAATTAAAGGCGCTCCAGCTTGAAGGCCTGAAATGGACAGTCAATCATGCCTACAATGGCTCTGCTACCTACAGGAAAAAATTCGATGAGGCAGGGGTAAAACCAAAGGATATCAAGTCACTGGATGACATAAGAAAGCTGCCCTTTACAACCAGTAAAGACCTGCAGGAGGGATACCCCTTCCCTCTTTTGAGCGTCCCTATGGAAAAGGTTATCCGAATCCATGCCTCAAGCGGGACAACAGGTAAGAGGAAGGTCCTTTGCTACACTGCCAAGGATGTGGATGACTGGGCGAATATGTTTGCCCGTTGCTACTCCTATGCAGACTGTACTGTAGAGGACAGGATACAGATAGCAGTGGGATACGGTGTATGGACAGCAGGCTGGGGCTTCCAGAATGGTTGCGAGCGTTTTGGCGCCATGTCAATCCCCATAGGCCCTGGCAATACGGACATGCAGTGTCAGTTCCTTGAGGACTTCGGGACAACAGCTATGTGCTGCACTGCCTCCATGGGTCTTCTCATGTCTGAAGAGATAGAGAAGAGGGGCTTGAGGGGAAAGATAGCATTAAAAAAGATGATATTCGGCTCTGAGAGGTCAAGCGATGCCATGAGAAAGAGGATATCCGAGCTCTCAGGCGTTGCCTATGACCAGCTTTTCGATATACCAGGTATGACCGAGCTATATGGACCAGGGACAGGCCTTGACTGTCGCTATCATACCGGCATCCACTACTGGGCAGACTATTATATACTGGAGATACTAAACCCTGACACCCTTGAGCCTGTCCCAGAGGGAGAGGTAGGGGAGATGGTAGTAACAACCCTGAGGAAAGAGGCAGTGCCACTAATAAGATACAGGACAAGGGATTTAACAAGGCTTATGTCCGGGGAGTGCCCCTGCGGCAGCATCATGCCGAGGCATGATAGGATACTTGGCCGTTCAGATGACATGTTCATATTCAGGGCTGTCAACATCTATCCAAGCCATATTGACCAGATACTCTCCAGCATCAAGGAGGTGGGGAGCGAATATCAGATAATCCTTTACAGAAAGGAAAAGAGCGGTAAAGACCATATGACCATAAAGGTAGAGAGGGCACAGGGGCTTATACCCTCCCACGACCTGGATAAACACATAAGAAAGACCATAGAGCATGAGGTAAAGAAACAGATACTGGTGAGTTGCGATGTAGAGGTGGAGGACTATGGCTCACTACCGCGCTCTGAGAGAAAGACAAAGAGGGTATTTGATAACAGGGAATAGAGATATGGGTCAATACGATATGAACCCATCTTTGCCCTTGACCATTGACCCTTTAACATTAAATTGAAAGGAGGCTATTGTGAGAGGTTTTGAATACTATAAACCAAAGACAGTAAAAGAGGCGATAGAACTAATGGTGAGCCTTGAAAATGCAAAATTTATCGCTGGTGGTACAGATATTATGGTGCTCATGAGGCAGAAAAAGATATCGCCCCAGTCTGTTGTATCCCTGAGAAACATACCTGAACTTGCCGAGATAGATACAAAGGATGGCCTAAGGATAGGCAGTTGCGTAACCCACAATGACATAGATAAAAACGAGTATATAAAAAAATACTACTCTGCATTGACGGATGCCACAAGCCAACTCGGTTCAAGACAGATTAGGAATGTTGCAACAATAGGCGGGAACATCTGCAACGCAGCACCCTCAGCAGATACTGCATGCCCCCTCCTTGTCCTTGATGCAAAGGCTGTTATCATAGGTCAAGACAGCTCAAGGGAGGTAGACCTCGATGAATTCTTTCTCGGACCAGGCAAAACTGTGCTCTCCAGGGGAGAGATACTGAAAGAGTTTATCATGCCCCGCTTTAATGAGAATACAGGTTCTTCATATATAAAACATACAAGGAGAGAGGCCATGGACCTCCCTATACTCGGTGTTGCCACAAGGATAACCATATCCATAACCAGTGGCAATGAGGTCCGCTGCAGGGATATGTTCTGCACCATAGACAGCATATCCAATATACTTGAGAGATTAAAGGATGAAGGTCTCAGATGCGAGGATGTGAGGATTGCCATGGGCGTTGTGGCACCCCGTCCCATAAGGGCAAAAAAGGCAGAGGCTGCACTAAAGGGGAAGATAGTAACACCTGAACTCTTTGAAGAGATTGGTGAGATTGCAGCAAGCGAGGCACAGCCAAGGGATAGCGTAAGGGGTGAGGCATGGTATAGGAGAGAGATGATTAAGGTGCTCGTTAAAAGGTCACTTGCAAAATCCATGGACAGGGTAATCAGGCCAGATGAGGCAATTTATCCTGAGAGACTCTGGTAAGGGGGTAAAAGATGAAAAAAGAGATAACTTTCAATCTAAATAATGAAGAGACAACAGTTGAGGTGGACCCAAAGTGGACACTCCTGTATCTTCTCAGGGAGGTTCTTAACCTGACAGGGACAAAAGAGGGCTGCGGTTACGGAGAGTGTGGTGCATGCACAGTCATAATAGACGGTAAGGCGGTAAATTCGTGTATCTTTCCTGTACTTGAGGCAGAAGGCAAGAACATTATTACCATAGAAGGGCTTGCCAAGGACGGACAGATGCATCCGCTTCAAAAGGCATTTATAGAAAAGGGTGCTGTCCAATGCGGATTCTGCACGCCAGGGATGATTATGTCTGCCAAGGCATTACTTGATGAAAAAAAGAATCCCACAGACGAAGACATTAAAGAGGCCATAGAGGGCAATCTCTGCAGATGCACAGGTTATGTAATGATAATAGATGCCATAAAATCAGTAGCAGCAGGGAGGTAGATATGGATAATCTCAAGGTAGTAGGAAAAAAGATACCAAAGATAGATGCACCATTAAAGGCAACAGGTGCAGCGATATATATACAGGATGTGAAGATCCCAGGTATGTTACACGGCAAGATCCTATACAGTCAATATCCCCATGCCAGGATTATTAAACTTGATACCTCAAAGGCAGAAAAGCTACCGGGGGTAAGGGCAGTTGTTACGGCAAAGGATATGCCACCCAATTTCAGGATAGGTATAATGAAGGATAACCCACCTCTGAAATCAGGTAAGGTGCTCTCCATCAGAGATGAGATAGCTGCTGTGGCAGCCACAACCCCTGAGATAGCAGAAGAGGCCCTGTCTCTAATAGAGGTTGAATATGAGGAACTCCCGGGCATTTTCGACCCCCTTGAGGCCATGAAAGAAGGTGCGATGCTCATTCACGAGGAGGCAAAATCAAATATCCTCAAGATGCCCTGGAGGCTTATATGCGGTGATGTGGAAAAGGCAAAACAGGAATCTGCCTACATAGTAGAGGATACATTCTCCACACAGTGGGTGACACACTGCTGCCTCGGGACAAGTGGCTGTGTTGCCCATTTTGATATGCACAACAACCTCACCATGTATAGTAATACACAGATTCCATCGCTGGCCCAGAATGACTTTGTAGAGGCACTAAATGCCTTTGGATTGAAAAACAGGCGTGTGAGGATTATCCAGGCGGTTATAGGGGGAGGTTTTGGAAGCAAGCTCGATACCTATGCCTATGAATACATAGCCATACTACTTGCCCTGAAGACGAGAAAACCTGTAAAGATAATATTCACAAGGGAGGAGGAATTTTTTGCCACGTCACCCCGTCAATGCACTATAACAAAGATTTCCCATGGCTGTGACAAGGACGGCAGGCTTACATTCAGGGATGTGGAGATGGTCCTCGATAACGGGGCATATACATCATGGGGGGCAACAACACCATCTGTCATGATGCTCCCTATATCATCACTTTATAAGGTACCCAATGTAAGATATATAGCCAAATGCGTCTACACAAATAATACATACTGCCAGGCAATGAGGGGATATGGTAACCCCCAGGCCACCTTTGCCATAGAATCAAGCCTTGACCAGCTCGCTGAAAAGGCAGGGATTGACCCCCTTGAGTTAAGGAGGATAAATGCCAATGAACCTGGTGAGATTACACCCCAGAGGTTCAAGATTACATCGTGCGGCATGAAGGAGTGTATAGAAGAGGTCTATAAAAGGCTTAACTGGAAGGAAAAAAGGGGAAAGGACAATGGAAGGGGGGTTGGTATGGCATCCCTTATCCATGTTGGGGGAGGAGCCCGTGTCTATAAATCTGATGGATGTGGCACTATTATCAAGATGGATGACTTTGGCAAGGTGGATGTATTCACAGGGGCAAGTGATATAGGTCAGGGTTCTGATACAGTGATTGCCCAGATAGTTGCAGAGGTAATAGGCATACCCATAGAGGATGTAAATGTGATTAACAATGACACGGATATATGCCCCTGGGATGTGGGTGTCCATGCAAGCAGGACCACCTTTGTGGCCGGCAATGCTGCCCTGGGTGCAGCGAGAAAGATAAGGGAACAGATACTCGAGGCAGCAGGCAAGATCCTTGATGAAGACCCGGCAGACCTCGATATAAAAGACGGTATGGTTTTTTCTACAAAAAACAAGGAAAAGAGCACACCTCTTGGAAAGGCATTGAGGAAGATACACTATACCCTTGGGGGAAAGATGCTCATGGCAGAATACTTCTATGACCCTGCCAATGAAAACTTTGATAAGGAATTCAAGGGTAATCTCTCTGTCTCATATGCCTATGGCGCCCATGGTGTGGAGGTGGAGGTAGACAGAGAGACAGGCAAGGTAAAGATATTGAATTATGTTGCTGCCCATGATGTAGGTAAGGCAATCAATCCCTTGCTCCTTGAGGGTCAGATATACGGCGGGGGGCTCCAGGGTATAGGATATGCCCTTGGCGAGAAGATGGTTTATCAGAACGGTAGGCTTATGAACGGTAATTTCCTCGATTACAAGATACCTACTGCAAAGGATGTACCGCCTATCCAGCCTGTTATCGTGGAGACGGATGAGAAAGATGGGCCTTTTGGTGCAAAGGGTATAGGGGAGCCAGGACTTGTCCCCACTGCCCCGGCCATTGCCAATGCCATATACGATGCCATCGGGGTCCGCATCAAAGACCTCCCGATTACACCGGAGAAGATACTCGCTGCACTAAAGGCAAAGGATAAATAGAAAATTTAGGGGGATACAGATGGATGATAATCTAAAGATAGTGGGAAAGAGGGTTGTAAGGAGCGACTCTTATGCCAAGGTCACAGGCAGTGCCCTATACACTGCTGATTTGAAACTCCCGGGTATGCTTGTGGCAAAGGTTCTAAGGAGTCCTTATCCCCACGCAAAAATAATAAGTATAGATGTGAGTGGTGCACTGAAAGTGCCGGGGGTAAAGGCTGCTGTGAGCGGTTTTGATGCATACGGGGTAAAATGGGGTGTTTTCCGCTACACCCAGGACCATGCCATGTTGCCCACAGACAAGGTGCGATACATAGGCGAGGATGTGGCTGCAGTGGCAGCAGTGGACGAAGAGACTGCCCTTGAAGGGCTTTCACGGATTAAGGTGGAATACGAGCCCCTTGATGCTGTGTTCGACCCTGTAGAATCCATGAAAGACGGTGCGCCGCAGATACACAACGAGTATAAAAACAATATAAACATCCACGTCCACATAGATGTGGGTGAGGTGGATAAGGCCATGGCAAAGGCATATCTCGTAAGGGAGGATACATTCAAGGCAGCCGGGGAGGCATATGCCATGATGGAGCCCTATGCAGTGGTTGCATCATATGCCAATGGATACCTTGATCTATGGATGCCCAATGCAGGCCCCCATGTCAGGGCAAAGGCCCTCTCCAACCTCCTGAAGATACCATTAAACAGGGTAAGGGTCAGACACATAAACTCCGGGGGTGCATTCGGGGGGCGCTCAGAGGTAGCACCAGGAGACCTTGTGGCATCCCTTCTCACCATAAAGTCAGGAAGGCCTGTAAAACTTGTCCTCTCCAGGGAGGAGAATGCCACAAGCTCAAGGCAGGTCCATGATATTGTTGCCACTGTTAAGACAGGCATGAAAAAAGACGGGACAATAGTGGCTAAGGACTATAAGGTAATCTATGATGGCGGTGCCTATAGCTCCACAGGCCCCATTGCCACCTCCATTCCTTTCTATGTATATGAAGAGTGCTACCGCTTCCCCAATGTGAGGTATAATGGTTACAGGGTATTCACAAATAAGGGCATCAGGGGAATGTATGGTTGCCACGGCAGGGCATTTCTAGCCGGGAATGAGGCACAGATGGATATGATGGCAAAGGAGTTAGGCCTTGACCCTGTTGATGTCCGACTGAAAAACGGCCTCACTGCCGGGGAGATGACAGCAACAAAATCAAAAATAACAAGCTGTGGTCTAAAGGATACCATAATCGAGGCATCAGAGAAGACAAACTTTAAAAAGAGATGGAAGAAGAAGGAAAAAAACAGAGGTATAGGCATGGGCTGCGTTGCCATCATGTGCGGTTTCCCTATGGGTTTTCGCTCAGGCTCTTCATGCTATGTCAAGATTAACGATGACGGCCAGGTCACCCTGGTCACAGGTCTTGTGGATAACGGCCAGGGTAATGAATCCATGGTCATCCAGGTGGCATCAGAGGTCCTGGGTGTACCTATGGAGGATATAAACCTTGTAAATGCAGATACAGAGGTAACAAACCTCGACCCGGGGGCATATTCTCAGGCTGCTGCCTATGTGGGGGCAAATGCCGTGAAGGCAGCGTGTGAAAATGTGAGAAAGAGGCTGATATCCATAGCCAGTGAAAAGCTCGGTGTCCCAGAGTCAGATATTGACCTGAAAGACCGTATTGCCTATTCAATAAAGCAACCGGACAAGAGGATGCCTATATCATGGATTGCAAGGGAGGCATTCTTCAGGGGAGAGCCCATTGTTGCCACAGGTTCATTCTTCCCTGATATAGATTTTGAGAGGGAATGGGTCACAAGGCCATGGGGCCAGATGGCAGGGACATTCTCCTTTGGGACATCTGTGGCAGAGGTGGAGGTGGATTATGAGACAGGGAAGATAATAGTCCCGAGATTCACTGCTGCCCATGACTGCGGAAGGCCCATAAATCCCATGGCAGTTGAAGGTCAGATGGAGGGGTCTATACAGCAGGCAGGCATTGCCACCATCACAGAGGGTAACGTGTGGTACAGGGGATTCCTGCTAAACCCTGACCTCCTGGAATATAAGGTGCCCCTTGCCTGTGATATGCCTGAGATAGATACCATCATTGTCAGTTCCCATGACCCTAAAGGACCTTTTGGTGCCAAAGAGGGCGGCCTCACCGTGAGGATGAACGCCTATAGTGCAATAGCCTGTGCCTTTACAAATGCCACAGGCATCCTCTTTGAGGAGTTACCTCTTACACCAGATAAGGTATTGAATCTCTTAGAGAAAAATAAGGGGGTTAAGTGATGATTCTACCTAAATTTGAATATAAAAAGGCACGGACTATCGAGGAGGCACTGGAGATATACAGCCAATACAATGGAGAGGCCTTTTACCTTGCCGGAGGGACCGACCTTGTCCCTCTCCTCAAACACAGGCTCTTTAATCCAAAGGTAGTAATAGATATAAAGGGTATAGAAGAGCTAAAGACTATAACAAAAAAAGGGGGCAACCTCCTGGTTGGACCCAATGCAACACTCTATGAACTTAAGGGGACCCCTGAAATTCAGGAGAAGCTCCCCTGCCTATTTCAATCCCTTGATGCAACGTCCTGTGAGACCCTCCAGATGAGGGGGACTATAGGGGGCAACATCATGCAGAATACCCGTTGTCTCCAGTACAATAAGTCACTGGAATGGCGAACAGCAAGGGGCTTCTGTTACAAGATGGGTGGCAAGACATGCAATGTGGTCCTCAATGCAAAGGCATGTTATTCCAATTATTGCGGTGATAATGCACCGAGCCTTATGACAGTTGATGCAAAGGCAAGGATTGTAGGTCCCACAGGAGAAAGGACCATAAAGGTCGAGAAACTCTTCAGCGGCGATGGAAAAGAACCTTTCACAGTAAAACCAGGGGAAATACTCAAAGGGATTATAATCCCTTTAAAAGAGACAAAAGGCGCATATGAAAAACTTACTGTAAGGGGCTCTATAGACTATCCCCTTGTGGGTGTTGCAGTAACCATAAAAGATGGCTCTGCAAAGGTAGGTGTAACAGGGATCGGCCCATGTCCTCGTGTATACGAACTCAAGGAGGTCAATGAAAAAGAAATAAACAACATAGCAGACAAGGCATATGAGGATGCAAAACCTGTTTTAAATGCTGTGTTGACACCGGCATATAGAAAAAAGATGGTTGGTGTCTTAATCAAAAGGGCATTCAAAAGAATTGAGAAGGGAGGTAGCAGATGAAGACAGTAAAGGTCACCATTAATGTTAATAATGAAAAGATAAAACTCCAGGTGAAACCATACGAGACCCTTCTCGAGACCTTAAGGGAGAGGCTTGCGCTGACAGGCGCTAAAGAGGCGTGCAGCCTCGGTTCATGCGGTTCCTGCACTGTCCTGCTCAATGGAACCCCGGTGAGGTCATGCCTAATCCTCACGCCTGAGGTGGACGGGGCATCCATCACCACCATTGAAGGTCTTAAAGAGGATGGAAAACTCCATCCGCTCCAGGAGGCATTCATGGAAAAGGGTGCTGTCCAGTGTGGTTTCTGCACCTCTGGTATGATTATGACAGCCAAAGGGCTCCTGAACCGTAATAAAAAACCATCCAGGGCTGAGATTATAAAGTCAATATCATCTAATATATGCCGCTGCACAGGGTATAAGAAGATAGTGGAGGCAGTGGAGGAGGCATCAAAGAAGATGGCTTAGAGCCCACTTTTGGAGAAAGCATGTGACTTAAAGCCTGAGGACTTTTTTCAAGGGTCTCTATTGTCTATGTTGACTTTATGATAATCGGGGTTTATAGTATCTACAAGGGCTGACATGAAGGTAAATGTAAGGGTTGAGTCAAATCTAAGGATAAAGAACCTCTTTGAGCCGCCTTTTTATATTGACCTCAGTGAGGATGAGGCAGACCTAAAAGGTCTATTAAAGAACCTGAAAAGACTTTATCCCTACATGAGGTTTATAGAGAGTGAAGAGATGGGCGATGACCTCCGTCATGTCTATCTCAATGGCGTGAGCCATTTTACATTCCCGGAGGGCTTGAATAAAAAGGTCAAGGAAGGAGATACAGTCCTTGTGGAGGCATATATGGACCCCCTTGCAGGGGGATAATAGGTTTTTACATCCCTGACCTTTCAAATAACCTCTTTATCCTGCAACCATATTAAAGGCAAATGTGGTTTTCCCTATCTGTCCTGGCCCTGTTAGAAAAATCATTTTTTCTCTGCTGATCTCAGGGTCGAATATATATTCCCTAACTATGCGACTAAACATATGGATAATTTATATATCACTGTAAATTTGTCAGGACTTTTTTATTGATATATGTAAATTTGTCATAATTTAAAGCAATTTAAAACCCCTTCAAGACATGCAAAATTTATCTCAATTTTTACTCTGCGTTGAAATGAAAAGGGAAATGGGTCGTTACCTTATACTCAATGTGGTTTATAATTGCCTCTGCAAGCTCCTCAGGCGTCGAGGTATCTTCCCAGTTGAAGCCTGAACCATCATCTTCAAGGGGCAGCATAAAAAAATTTATTAACCTTGCCTCACGCCATTCAGGCATTGCAAAGATAAATTCTTTTATGCCCTGCTCTACATCCATATTCTTTTTAGTGATGCCCCAGATAGCAAGCTGGATACAGTAAAGGCTTTTTGAATCAGGCTCCTCCCCTACGCAGATAAGCATCTCTTTAGATTTGTTGTTCAGGGGCAGGTCATTTAATTCCTTTAATGTCTTTTTCATATCACAAACCTTTCTAAAACATTAGTCTCTATATTTACCATGTTGCTGGTTCATTTTCAAAAAACTTTTTAAACCCCTGAAAATATGCTATTTTATTTAGCGATGTATATCCGTTTTATTTCTATAATTATCATAGCCTCCATATTTTTCATGTCTTCACATGTCCTCTCCTCTGACTTATACGAAAAAAAACGGGAGGAGATGGTGAGATATGATATTGAGGCAAGGGGCATAAAGGACAAAAAGGTCTTAAATGCCATGCTGAAGGTAAAGAGGCACCTTTTTGTAGACACTTCCCTCATGGACAAGGCATATAATGACCATCCCCTTCCCATAGGCGAGGGTCAGACCATATCCCAGCCCTATATTGTGGCCCTCATGACAGAGGCTGCATCCCTGAAAGGCAGTGAAAGGGTCCTCGAGATAGGCACGGGCTCAGGTTATCAGGCAGCTATCCTTGCCGAGATTGTAAAAGAGGTCTATACAATTGAGATAAACAGAAAGATCTATGAGATGGCATCGAGGCGTCTTGACGAGATGGGATATAAAAATATAAAGGTAAGACACGGGGATGGATATCAAGGATGGAAGGAATATGCTCCATTCGATGTTATAATGGTGACAGCAGCAGCAAAGCACATCCCCCCTCCCCTCTTAGAGCAGCTAAAAGAAGGGGGCAGGTTAATAATACCCCTTGGGAATACACTCTTTCACCAGAACCTGACTGTTGTCCGTAAGGAAAAAGGCAGGACTATTATCTCAGAGATATGCGGGGTCAGGTTCGTCCCCATGACCGGAGAGGCGCAGAAGAAAAAATAATTTTTTTTAAAAAAACTATTGACAAATTTTCCAACTTTTTATAAAATCATCTTGTTAAATAATTCACAATTAAGTTTGTGAAGCTTATTTGAAAATCAGATATTTTGGACGAAATCAAAAAAAGATGGAAAAATTTCGGACTTTGTGCTATTAAAATGTAAATTATTTCACAAAGCCTTTTTCATTATAGAAATTCACCTCCATAAGCTTCTCATAATAACCCCCCTTCCCCCTGGGGCCACCCAGGGGGTTTTTCTTTACAAATGAACGCTTTTTATTGTATATTTCTTCACAATGGGCATCTCAACTATTAATCACTATACCGGCGGCATCCTAAGTATGCTCTATTCAGCAGGGCCGGTGGCCAAGGCAGTTGTCTTGATACTCCTCATATTCTCTATCCTTTCCTGGACTATAATCCTCTTCAAGTTTAAACAGTATGGCAAGACAGAAAAAGACGGTGACAGGTTTCTTAGGACCATAAGGGAGGTCGGCTCTTTTAAAAAACTCACCACAGTCTATAGAGGCAACCCTGATAATGCATTCTACCGACTCGTCATAGCATCTTATAAAGAGATTACCTCTATGAAGACAGAAAACCCCGGTCTAACAAAGGAGGGTATTGCCCGTATAGAGAATGTTTTAAAGATAACCATATCAGAGGAGACAGAGAGACTGGAGAGGAGACTGTCATTTCTTGCTACAACAGCCAATACAGCACCCTTTATAGGTCTTTTCGGGACAGTCTGGGGTATAATGGACTCTTTTAGAGAGATAGGCCTCAGAGGGACAACAAGCCTTGCTGTGGTTGCCCCGGGCATAAGCGAGGCCCTTATTGCCACTGCCATAGGTCTTGCAACAGCCATACCTGCTGTTCTTGCCTACAACTATTTCCTCGGCAGGCTGAAAGGGATACTTGCCAAGATGGAAAACGCCTCCATATATATCCTGAACACCATAGACAGATGAAGGCATCTAAAGACACCAAGACACCCCTGTCAGAGATTAATATAATCCCCCTTGTAGATGTCATGCTCGTCCTCCTTATAATATTCATGATAACCGCGCCCATGATGCAGCACGGCATGAATATAGACATCCCAAGACTCACCACAAAACCCCTGCCTGCCAAGGATGAACCTCAGATATTGAGTATCACAAAGGAAAGGCAGATTATCCTCAATGAAAAGAAACTGGATTTTAAAGACCTGAAACCTGCTGTGCAATTTCTCTTTGCCAACAAACCTGTAAAAGAGATATACTTAAGGGCAGATAAAGAAGTGCCATACGGTTTTGTTGTGACATGCATGGGCCTCATAAGAGAGGCAGGTGTAGAAAAGATAAATATAGTGACCAAACCCCAGGAGGATTAATGAGGGAAGAGACATGGTATAAGATGCTCATCGTCTCAACCATCCTCCATCTTGTGTTCTTGGCCGCCTTCAGTATACCCATAAAAAAATCGGCAAAGAGGATTGATCTGTCTTCATCTTATTCAGTGAATCTCGTGGGCGACATGGCAGGCGGTATACCTGGTCATGGCAAAGGTATGCCTTCCGGGGCAGAGGAATTAAAGACCCCACCATTACAGCAGAAGACAACCCACGAGAAGGTAACCCGGCCCCCTTCTGCAAAAAAGAGACAGGCACCTGTGAGGCAGGAGACAAAGGCCGTATCTCTTTCAAAACAGAAGGTTCCCCCAAAGAATGACAGACATCAGGCAGAGGGCCTTACCAAGGATGAACTGAGCCGCCTTGATAGAAGGATAAGCGAGATGCAGAGGAGGACAAACTACCTCGATGTGACCCAGATGAGGGCAAAGGCAGGAGATGGTGGTAAGGGTTCAGGGGCACAGGGTTATGGATTACCCATATCCGGTCAGGGCACAGGAAGACCCCTTGACCTTGTCTCACAGAAATACATATTCGATATCTGGGAAAAGATAAAAGAGGCATGGGGGCTCCCTGGTTCATATTCATCGAAAAAGAATCTTGAGAGCATTGTCACCATAAAAATCAGGAAAGATGGCAGGATAATAGATATAAACTTCGAGAAGAGATCCGGTAACAGACTCTATGATGAATCCATCCTCAGGGCAATCAGGTCAATAGACCCCCTGCCACCTGTACCGCCTTCCTTTAACTCTGATACAGTTGAGCTTGGTTTCCGATTCATGCCTGGTGATGTATCTTAGACGCTCTGGGGCTTAACCCCACCTGATAAAAGCAGGATGGGGTTAAGGGCTGAAAAGATCTATAGTCTTTATTCTCCAGTTATAGTCTACCTTTGAGGCCGCTACCTTCTATTTCTGTCTTTTTTTTCTTATCCTGTTTATCAGTTGCTCAAAATATACAGTCAGATAGTTTCTTGTTATATAAAACCCTATAACAATCAAAAGGCTTATTACAAGAAGGATAAAGAATGCCTGATATTTACCATGCCTTAACGCATCACCCTGCAGTGTAAGCATCATTGTCCCGGGCAGCCGGCCGAGTACATTCATAATAAGAAAATCTACAAGTCTTATATGGGTAAGACCAAGGAGGTAACAAAGTGAATCCTTGGGAAAGCCAGGGATTACAAAGAAGATAAAGGTTATATAAAGACCCTTATGGGTGACAAAGTGATTGAACTTGTCAATGTATTCTTTTTTTACAACCTTCTCCACAGCCTTTATGCCGAATAACCTGGTTATATAAAAGGCTATCAAAGAGCCTATGGTAAGGCCTATGGTAGATAAAACCCCACCCATTACCTTGCCGAATAAAAACCCCCCGACAAACCCTGTTACCTCACCGGGTATGGGTGCAAATACCACCTGCAATGCCTGGATAATGACAAACACAAAGGCTGCAAATGGCCCAAAGGATGCTATAAACACCTTTAGACGCTTGGGGTCATAGAAGAACCTGTAATACTGGATTATCTCCCTCCAGGCCCCCTCATGATAGATATAAAATATCAAGGATAAGAGGGCTAAGGCAAAGACATAGAGGAGGACCCTCAGTATAACAGACATCAGTTTTGTTTTTACAATGGAGTTTTCTTTCAAGTCTGTATCGCCACTGTCCTGAGAACCTCGTCCACCGTGGTCAACCCCTCTTGAAGCAGTATCAGACAGTAGTCCTTCAGGGTTCTCATGCCAGAGTTTATTGCCTCCTGTCTTATTACCTGGGTATCTGCGCCCTCTGCAATCAAATGCCTTACAGACTCATTGACCATGAGGACCTCATAGACACCCACCCTGCCCTTATAACCGGATAGGCCGCAGGCATCACAGCCCTTGCCCTTATAAAGCTCGACCCCCTCCTCTAAACCGAGGTATTTCAAGACAACACCCTCTGGTTTATATTTTTCCTTACACTGGGGGCAGATTCTACGGACAAGCCTCTGGGCGATAATGCCAATAATGGATGTGGATGTGAGAAATGGCTCTATACCCATCTCATTGAGCCTCATAAATGTGCTTGGTGCATCATTGGCATGGAGTGTGGTAAAGACAAGATGACCTGTTAATGCCGCCTCCACAGCAATCTTTGCTGTCTCCTTGTCCCTTGTCTCGCCTACAAGTATTATATCCGGGTCCTGTCTCAGAAACGCCCTCAATACACGGGCGAAATCAAGACCAATATCTGCATTTACCTGAACCTGGTTTATCCCTGCCAGGTCATACTCAATGGGGTCTTCCACTGTTGATATATTTACATCTATGCTGTTTTTCTCTGCCAGTGCACTGTATAAGGTCGTGCTCTTCCCTGAACCGGTAGGGCCTGTTACATAGATGATGCCGTATGGTTTGGCTATCATCTCCCTTACAAGGTCAAGGGTGGGTTTATGCGTAATGAGTTTATCAAGCCCCATGGCAGTATTGCTCTTGTCCAGTATCCTCGTGCATATCTTTTCGCCGAACTTTGTAGGTATAGTGGAGACCCTGAAGTCTATGGACTTTGACCCGAGCCTCATGGTAATCCTTCCATCCTGTGGGAGCCTTCTCTCAGTGATGTCGAGCTTTGATATGATCTTTATCCTGCTCACAAGGGGCAGGACCACCTTTCTCGGCAGCACCATCTCCTCCCTTAAGACACCGTCTATCCTGTATCTCACCCTGAGGGATTTCTCCATAGGCTCTATATGTATATCGCTGGCGCCCTTTTTTAATGCCATGGCTATAATGTTATTTGTAAGCCTGATGATAGGCGCCTCCTGTGCCTCATTCTGGAGGTCTGTTATACCGATATCATCTTCCTTGCTCTCCTCTATCTCCACATCCTTTAAGAAATCAGACTGGACATTGTCCATGGATTCAAGGAGGGAATCAAGGTTGACCTCCTGCTTATCCTCACCCTTTTTCATTATCTCAGGGTATTCCTTTTCCATGAATGTCTTAAAATCATCCTCTGAGATAACTACAGGCTCTATGGCCAGACCTTTTATAAATTTCCTCACCTCGTCGATGGCAAGGAGGTCATTGGGATTGACCATGGCAAGGGAGAGGGTGCTGTTGGAATAGGCTATGGGTAATATCCTGTATTTTTTTATCAACTGCTCCGGGATAAAGGACAGGACATCTGCATCGAGCTTGAGTTTGGCAAGGGAAACCATACCCATTCCCTTCTGGGCATTTAGTGACTCTATCCTCTCGGCAACAATCTTATTGAGAGATAGGGATATGGAGCGGTGTTCCATGAGGAGCCTCTCAAAATCCTTCTTATCCAGGACAAAGACAGATGTGGGGACAACTGCCATTACTGTGGCAGACCTCGGGTTGCCTGTAAGAAGGGCCATCTCACCGAAACATGCACCGTTCTCAAGGGTGGCAATGGTCAGGTCTATACCTAAGGATGGCTCCTTTTTTTTGACATCCACCTTACCGTCCTTGATTATAAACATGGAGTCCCCTTGGGCACCCTCCCTGACAATAGCTGTATTTGGCGGATAAACCCTCTCCTTGAGCTGGTTAGCAAGTGCCTGTAGCTCATCATCGCTTAAAGATTTAAAAAGTTCTGTATTTTTTAGACATGCTACCCTGCTTTCACAGGTATTCATCTGCCAAACCTCCTATTTCTGTGCTGATAGCTCCTTATTGCCCTTAAAAAGTCTATCCTCCTGAATGCCGGCCAGAGGGCATCGCAGAAATAAAATTCACTGTATGCACTCTGCCAGAGTAGAAAACCGCTCAACCTCACCTCGCCGCTCGTCCTTATTATCAGATCAGGGTCAGGTATACCGTTTGTATATAGGTGATTCGTTATATCCTCCGGTGTTATGCTTTCGGCAAGCTCATCTATTGAACTTATATTCTTGTCTTTTATCGCCTTTTTAACTGCATTTACAATCTCTTCCCTGCCGCCATAACCAACTGCTATATTCAGAAAGTGTCTGTCAAAATCCATAGTGGACGCCTCTGCCTTTTTTATAACCTCCCTCAACTCCTCTGGGAGGCCATCTATATTCCCAAGTGCCCTTATCCTGAAGCCATTGTTTCTGATAACAGGGTTTTTTATCAAGTCCATGAGCTTATCCTTTATAACCCCCAGAAGCCCGTCTACCTCCCTCTTATCACGCTGGATATTATCTGTAGATAGGACCCATATAGTAACTATCTTTATATTGAACTCTGCGCACCAGTTGAGGACATCGTCGAGTTTCTTTGCCCCTGCCCTGTGGCCACTGGTTACATCATCAAAGCCCATCTCCTTGGCATATCTGCGATTCCCGTCGAGGATCAGGCCAACATGGGTAGGCATAGACCCAGCCTTTATCTCTCTCTCAAGCCTCTTTTCATAGAAAAAATATAGGAGCCTCTTTAAGGGCATAAAAGAGTATAGCCTAAAATTAGAGAAAAATTAATATAAATTTTAAAAACCATCCTGCCAACGGCCATTGAGACCGAGGCGATTAAAATAGATTACAGACAATAGGCGCAAGATTATAGATTTATAAATAAAAAACAATCCCTATTTAAGGGGGGCAAGTCCCAAAATCTTAATTGAGCACAGGCTGCCTTGTCCTTGATGTAAGTGCCTTAATGGCATCCTTCAAGCCGTCTATGGTGAGCTCGAACATGGGGAATATCTTGCTTATTGTATCTACTGTATAGTGTCCCCAGAAATTCCTGTGGGTCGGGTTGAGCCATACAGAGTGAGGGAAGTGCTGTCTTATCCTCATAAGCCACTCTATCCCTGGTTTGTCGTTTGTATAAAAATAATCAATACAACCATTCACATCAAAGAGCTCAGAGTAGGCCATCCTTGCATCGCCTACGAGTATGACCTTGTATCCCTTGTGGAAATTGGAAAAGAGCTTCTCTGTAGGGACCCTTTTATAGTTTGCCATGTCCTCATATACATCCTGATATATGCAGTTATGGAAGAAGTAATACTTAAACTCCTTAAAGTGCTCCATCTGTGTTGCAGCAGAGAATAGCCTCTCACAGAGTTCTGTATATGGGAGCATGGAACCCCCTGTGTCCATAAGGAGTATAATCCTTACGGTGTTCTCCCTTGACCTGTTGAATACGAGCTCTATCTCTCCGCCCTCTTTTGCTGTCTTATCAATGGTCTCATCTATGTCAAGCTCCTCCTGGGCACCTTCACGTTTTAGCTCCCTGAGCCTCTTTAATGCCATCTTGGTCTGACGGACATCGAGGATGATGTCATTCCTGTAGTTCCTGAATCTCCTCTCCCCTGCCACCTTTGCCGCAGACTGCATCCATGATTCACCGCCCACCCTTATACCGCCCGGGTGATAACCGTATGCACCGAAAGGCGATGTGCCGCCTGTCCCTATCCATTTACTGCCACCGTCATGGCGCTCCTTCTGTTCTTTGAGCCTCTCCCTGAACTGCCTCATCAACTCTTCCATGTCATGCTGTTTTCTGAATTCTTCCAGTTGTTTCTGGAACTCTGCAAGCTCCTCAGGGGTCAGCTTGGGGAGCCTGTGAAGTGGATTTTCAAGCCACTCCATTACCTTGTCCAGCTCAAGGCTGCTCGTCTCTATACCGCCAAAATACTCCTGGAATGCCAGGTCATACATATCGTAATATGCCTCGCTCTTTACGAGAAATGCCCTGCCTATGTAGTATAGGTGGTTCAGGCTTGACTGGAAATAACCTTTATAGAGGGCCTCCATAAAAGAAAGCCACTCTGTTATGGTTACAGGGACACCCTTTTTTTTCAATACAAAGAAAAAATCTGTAAACATAGAGACTCCGGTCTTTTTTATCTCATCTCGCCCAGGTTAGAACCTCTTTTTAAAACCAAAACCACCCTGGGCATTGGAGAGCCGAACAAACCTGCCTGTATCCTGCTCATTCTTGAGGAGTGTGCCGAGAAATGGTATCTCTGAGGATATCTTATCTGGGCTTATGCCACCCAGCATCAGCGCCTTTATCCAGTCAAGGAGTTCGCTGGTAGATGGTTTTTTCCTGAGACCATCCACCTCCCTTATCCAGTAGAACCTCTTGAGCGCCTCCCTCAACAGCTTATTCTCAATATCAGGATAATGGACCCTTACTATCCTCTCCATCATCTCCTCATCAGGGAACTCAATATAATAGAATATACACCTCCTGAGGAATGCATCAGGGAGCTCCTTCTCCGAGTTGCTGGTTATGACTACGATGGGTCTGTGTCTGGCAGTTACCTCCTCATCGAGCTCCGGGATATGAAACGACATCTCATCAAGCTCATTTAGGAGGTCATTGGGGAACTCTACATCTGCCTTATCTATCTCGTCTATAAGGAGGACTACCTGTTCATCGCTTTTAAAGGCCTGACCTAATTTCCCCAGCTTTATATACTGCCTTATATCTGATATGTCCTTATCCTTGAACCTTGCATCGTTTAGCCTCTGGACAGTATCATAGACATATAGACCGTCTTTTGCCTTTGTGGTAGATTTGATATTCCATATAATAAGTTTTTTGTTCAGTGCCTCGGCAATACTGTGGGCAAGAAGTGTCTTCCCTGTCCCTGGCTCACCCTTGATGACAAGGGGTTTACCAAGGGCTATTGCCACATTTACTATCTCCATAAGGGGTTTTGAGGCTATATAATACTCGCTCCCCCTGTAACCTTTTCCTGTATCCACCATCTTTCCTCCTCATGATAAGTGAAAAATATCACTTATATTATAAGGTCATATAGAGGTATTGTCAATAAATAAGCGATGCCCTTAAAATGTATCCTTTGGATTAGCGGCTCAGGTAATCCCTGTAGTTCAGTATCTCTATATTCTCTGAATAAGGCAGGGTCTCGCCCCTGTATATGAGGATTCCTTTTGCCTGGAATTATTTCAGGGTCTTTAGCATCATGGGCTTGAATGTAAAGCTATTTCTTATCTCTATGAATGTCTTTTTATTCTTTTTATCTACTATGAGGTCTATCTCGTTTCCATGGCCTGTCCTGAAAAAATAAAATTCTGTCCTGCCACCCCTGTGGATCTCCTGCTTTATTATCTCTGAGATTATATAATTTTCAAAGATTGCACCTGACACTGGTCCATTTTCGAATAAAAAAGGGAGGCATGTAGCCTCCCTTGAAAATCCTTCTGAGTCTCTTAGAAGTAGTAGTATGCGCCGAGCCTTACAGCGTTGAGTGTCCCTGATGGCTTGTTTCCTGCTGGCCATGCTGCTGCGTAACCATAAGATGCCATAATTCTTGTATACTCTGCACCGAACCTTACTGCAGGGCTTACATCATACATGACGTTGAAAATCCAGTTCTGAAGATATTTTAATGAACCAGCATTAGCTGTTATGTATCGCTGGCTCCAGCTGTTTTTCTGCCAGCCAAACAGCAGGTTGGAGAACATCTTATCTGTGTAGTAGAATGTGAGCTGTGCCCAGCCGCCTGATGTCATAGCATACTTTGGATCAATCGGAGCCTTTGTTGCACCAGATACAATTGCTCCATCCCCTGGTCTGTTATATGGCGCAGCTGGTGCTGCAGGTAGATAAGTCCCAAGGCCCTGGCCCATAAAGACATTGCCTGTAAACCCAAGGGCACCTGCCTTTTTGCCTGACCTCTCAGGGATAATCGGGATATATCCATAGAAGGAGCTACCCCATCTCTGTATTTTTTTCTCTTTATACAAGCCTCTTGCGTCAACTGAAGTCAATTTTTCACTACCTATCATACCGCCAAGGCCGAATGTAAGGCCCCATGGACCAATCTTGCCGAGGGCTGCTGACTTGTATACAAACTCGAGGGATGAATCAGGTAAAAGCGCCCTGCTTTTGTCATCAGGCTGGGTATTTCCAAAGGTGTTGGTTGGTGATGCAAGGGCGACTACCATGCTGAAATCCTTTGTAAGGTTCTGTGTCAATCTTACCTGGGGGACCCTTGTGGCACCCTTCATGAAGTGGTTCTCAGAGAATGCCAGCATGTTGAATGAAGGGAGAAGACCCCATGCCTGCCATGTATGACCGATAAGGAGTTTTGTTGCGCCCCAGTCCATATTCATGAATGCATGCCTTAAGGTGAAATAGCCATAGCTTGTTGCACCCTGGCCACCGCCTGTGCCACCCCTGAAGTCGCCTTCCAGGAATGCACTTGTCTTTGCACCCCATGCATCAGGGCCTTTTATGGCAAAGTTCAGCCTTGACTCACCGCCTGCCCATGTGACTGCCCCAGTACTGTTATTGAATTGGTGGCCATCCCTTGCTATTGGTACCCTGTAGTCATAGGTTTGGTTTTTGTCTGTATAGGCCACATCAAATTTTATGTAGCCGCCGATTGTTACATCATACTTGCTCGTTACGCTGCCTGCATAGGATACTGCAGGTACTGCAAGAAAAAGAGCAAGCAAAATTACCAAATACTTCTTCATTACTACCTCCTTTTCAATTTTTTTTAAAAGATTGCTGATTTATACTCACCCCCTTTCATTAAAATTTTTTAATTATAGTCTCTTTATAGCAATACAGAACAAATGTGTCAAGAAAAAAATTAAAAAATTTTAATTTTCATATATATTGACTTTGAAGGTGTTTTCCTTTATTATTAAAGAATCTATAGCGGGGTGGAGCAGTTTGGTAGCTCGTCGGGCTCATAACCCGAAGGTCACTGGTTCAAATCCAGTCCCCGCAACCAACGAGATATCAGGTACTTGGCGCAATGCTGAGTACCTTTTTTTGTGCCTCAAAACCGTCTGGTTGCACGGGGGTTGCAACTGGTTGCATATCGTCCAGCCTGTCAACTGCTTGAATGTTTGATCCTGGGACTAAATGCCCATAGGTATCAACGGTGACCTGGATTGAACTGTGCCCCATTTGATCACGCACGTAAGCCAACGACTCTCCTTGCGAAATGAGAAGTGATGCAAACGTATGGCGCAGGTCATGAAAACGAATTCTCCTCAGGCCAATCTTCTCAAGGCATTTGTAAAAATATCTCTTTCTAATATTGTTTATATCCTGAAAGCCTCCATTCTCATTATAGAAAAGCCATTCAGGTGCTTCTTTTAAACCTTCTTTCAGCATCTTCTTCTTTGTTTCCAGCATATGCATCCTAAGCACCTCGGCTAGTTGTCTGGACATATCTATCCTTCTCGGCTTACCATTTTTCGGTGTCGTAACCTTTCCCCTTACGATGCTTCTTTTAACCTCGATAAAACGTCCGTTGAAGTCAATGTCTCCTGGCTGGAGTCCAATAAGCTCTCCTGCCCTCATTCCGGTTCTCACAGCACATATGAAAAAAGGGTAATGTTCAGGATAATACTTTTTTATTCCCTCAAGAAACAGCTTAACTTCTTCTCTCGTAAGGAAATTAACATCTTCACTCCGTTTTACTTTTTGTAAAGGCTTCCTGACCTTTTTGCCGAGCTGGATTGAAAAGTTTACATCAATAACCTCATCTTCAACTGCACTAGAGAGGATGCTGCTCAGACACAAAAGGATATTCCTCACTGTACCACGAGAGAGATTTTCACTCAATTTTGAAGCAATGAGCATCCTTATGTTTTTCCGCCGTATCTGATCAAGCTGTATATCCTGGAAAAAAGGTACTAAATGTTTGTTAACAATAGCTGCATATCCTCCATATGTCGAATTCTTACAAAATGCTTTTGCATAACTCTCTAACCACTCCATTGCATAGACCCTAAAAGACGGGATTTTTTTGGGCTCATTGACTGGAAATAACTCACCCTTTTTAAGTTCTTCCCGAATTTTAGATGCAACGGCATCGGCCGCTTTTTTATCACCAACTAACTTTGCTTTTCTTTTTCCGTGGTGATTAATAAAAACCCACCAAGGATTGTCTTTACCTGGTTGCTTCTGGCGCACAGTCACACCCATTTTAAACCTCCTTCCGACTGTGCAAAATACAACCTATACGCAGTATAAATTTTGCCATAATGTACGAGAAAAGTCTATCCATTATCGACCCCCTTGAAATCTTTCAAAACATCATCTACAATCTTGCTAATCTTTTTCGAATCAGTTCTATACTTCTTTATCCACTGATCGAACTCGGATTTTCTAACGAGAATCTTTCTTTTGATGCAAAAAGATGGTAATGGGTCATCTCGGTCAAAAAGATAATCTCTGATAGTCCTTATCGATAAAGAAGAATATTCTGAAAGACGCTTTAGGTCGAGATACCTATCTGTGTCACCAATCATAGTTTTTCACCGGAGGTCCCGTTCTGACCTACAAACCTGTTTCTGAACTGTTTTGAATTACACATACATCTATAGATAGCAATACTCATGCCGTGATGAATAAAAAACAGAAAACAATGTAATTACAGTATATTAAGAAGTTGAATAACATTTTAATAAAATAATTGTTTGCTTATAAAATACCTTTAAGGTATTTTAATAACCATAATTATATTATTATAGGAAATAGGAGACTGAATACATGACTTTAGAAAAAAGAAGCTGGGTTGTTCCACCTGGATTAGTAAAGAAGGTAGAAGAGTTCCGTTTTGAGTCTGAGATCTGTATTGAGGAACACCAACCCATCTTGGTAATAGGTGCTACAGGCGTCGGGAAAACACTCTTTTTAAAGATTTTTGAAAGACTTTATGCTGACCTAAAACCAGAACATAACATTGCTACCGTAAACTGCGCTCATTTTCAAAAGGAGCTTGCTCGTGCTGAACTCTTTGGGTATGTACAGGGTGCATATACCGGAGCTCTCAATAAACCTGGTGGGAAAAATGGATGGATTAGTGAAAACGCGGAAGGTCTCCTTGTTCTGGAAGAGATTGGAGAACTTCCGCTCGAAGTTCAGTCGATGCTACTGCTTTTTTTAGAGAACGGCACATTCACAAAGCTTGGCGATAACAAAGTTTTGAGATCGAACCAATTGATCCTTGGTGCAACTAATAATCAAATGAACCTCAGAAAAGATTTTTTGCAACGGTTTTCTCATTTTTACGTTCCCTCAATATATGAACGAAGAGAAGATGTGCTTTATTATCTCGCTTTAAAGTTCCCTGATGTAATAAAAGAACTCAGGCCATGGGAGATTTTGGCAATGCTCGCTTTTCACTGGCCTGGCAACGTGCGCGAAATTGACCGAATTGGGCGAAAACTATGGTATAATAAGCTAGTTACTGAAAAGCAGCTCAAAGAGCTTCAGGATAACATGAAAAACGAAAAGTCTGAAACTAAAAGAAGAAATCTGCAAAACCAGATTGAAAAAAAAACAATTGATAATGTCTTGGGCTCGGGAAGAATAGATTCAAGCATTAGTAAAAACGACTCTCTTTTGGGAACATTAACCGGATGGCAACTTTTTTTAAATATATATGACAAAATAGACATGGAATTGCTGGAGACGGTGCTCAATCAACTTAATGTTGGTTTAGATTTACTCAATTTTCTTACACCTTTTAAGAACTTTACTGGACTAAAATTTAAAAATGTAATGGCAAAGTGTGCCCCGAGATTTTACGTGGATGAATTTATGAAGAATCATACACCAGATAAACTAGCGGCAAAAATCAAGAAGAACAATCATGGGATAAATATATTTAAAAACATTAATATTGAAAATACGAAGAATCTCCATGAACTCAATAAGGTGCTTATGGAGCCAAATTTGTATTGGCTATGCAATGAGAAAAATTGTTTCAAAGATCTTCAACTGCCTCCAGAAATGACAGCGCTCTCTAAAAAAATAGAAGATTATCATCAAAATAGTTTCGATAAATTAAACGAAGACCAAAAAAGTGCTGTAATCCAACTCAACAGGATGCTTATAGAAGAACTTTACCCTGATGAATGTCCCCGTCACAAGGAGTCTGCCATATGGGAAATTGAGGAGTGCGAATATTTCAAGAAGGCTTTTCGTGGCCTTCAGTTATATTGCCGCCTATTTTTCCAGAACGAGATGGCTAATCACGACCTATTCGAAAGGAGAGAATATTATAAACACTCGGACAAAGAACAGGATTCTAAGAAACAACCGCAGAAACGGCTCAAGGGGATAGAAAAAGATATAAAGGAAGTATCACGCCAAGTAATTAAGTATCTCATAAAAAATGACGACCGGCAAAGATTGGAGATCAAGAAAAAAGGAGCTGTTGAAACCATTCGAACCCCTTCCCAGGGTCCTAAAGAATCGATAACCACGTTTTGGCCATCACTCCGTGAGGTCCTTGGGTTGTCACAAGAAAGCGAATCTGAACATTATTCAAAGGGAGATGACCTTTTTTCTATGAAATACAAAGATCTTATTCATCAGTATCAGCGCAAGTGGTTGAAAAAAACAGAATGGGATTTTAAGAAGATGGAGGAAAAAACCGGAATATCTTACAACACCCTCCGCAATCGTTTCCGAAATGTTTTTTCTTTAGCGGAATTCAATACCAAATATTCTTTGAAAGATTTAATTAATGCTTTATATTTTGACATGTATGCTAAACTACCGGATAAAAAAGATGTAGATATAAAGTGGTTGAATGACCTTTTAGTGCGGTCAGATCTCTATGACGTGCTTGCAAAAAAAAATCTGGTGTATTCTGGTTATGTAACGGATTTAGTCGAACTGACAGCCCCTTTTAGGAATAATAAATTGAATAAACTTAGAATACATAAAGTAAACCTTATAAAAATGCTGAATCGTTTGCTGATCGAAGAAACATACCCAAAGATGTGTCCCTGCCAACCCAAGGCTGGCTGAAAATCTTAAATACAACTCAATATTACTATTATGTTTTTATAAATACCATTATGGTATTTATAATCAGCTTTAAACAAACATTCTATTTTACCTTAATATTATAACATCCTGTTATTATTAACTATTTTATTAATATCTCGAATGGCACGTTAGTTGCTTCTTCTTAGAGCATGAACACATATCACAACGAAAGGAGGTAGAAAAAAGGCGAAGGAGAAATCGACAATCTCTTTCATGGGCCAGCCAATCGGTCCGCAAAGTTTCATCAATCCGCAAAATGCGGAAATAAAAAAAAAGAGGTATAATATGAAAAAAGAAGCAAATTTAAAAGAGGAAGCAGCAGCAAAAGAAAAAACAGAAAATCAGCTGAGCAACACACCCACCGGTGAGATGCTCACACTCGACGATCTTGAACTGAAATTCTGCAAAGAGGAAATCGAAGACATCGAGATAGGTACTCTTAAAAGGATCAATGTTCCCGATTATAAATTACCCTTTAAATCAGTGCATCCTGTTGTTATAAGGACTCCAGATAGCTATTATCTAAGAGATGGTGCTGATTTGGTCAAGGCAGCTGAAACTGATGGCTTGGCCTTCATAAGGGCTAGAGTTCTTTATACAGACAAATCATGCTCTCAAGCACTCGAAATAAGCAAAATCGACAGCAGGCTTTTATCAGATAACGGGGATACAATCTTTGCGGAAAAAATCAGAAATATTTCAAGAGAAATCGATATATTGCAGAAAATACCCAGTATTTATATGACAAAAAAACAAGGAGGTATTCAACCAAATAATGACAAAATCGATATCCTTGAGCACTTGGCTGAAAAATATCACAAAAAGAGATCTACAATGGTCAATTATAGGTCATACGGTATACATATAGATGATATAGCCTTCAATAAAATAATAGAAAAAGACAAGAAAAAGGAGTTCTTCGAATCAATCCAGGCAAGAAAAACAGCACTTATAAAGGAGCTTAATAAAGTAAAAACACCCTATGACAAGATTACAGAAATCGTTTCAAAACATGTTCTTAAATGGCTCATGGAAGAAGATGAAAAGAAAAAAGCCCCCCCTCTATCAATTGAAAAGAAAAATTCACCTCAAACTTCAAATCAAGAGGATGAAACCCCTGATAACTTGATAGAATTAATGGAAGAGGAATCTGAAACGATTGAAGAAGAAACTGCCTATGATGACTTGGAAAATCAAAAAACTCCCGACGATGACATTGTTAATGAACAAATCGGCATGGACAATATCCTTATAAAACTCAAAGAACTCAGCAAGAAGCTTGCCTTGTATTCAGAGGCACAGGAAACAGCAACGGTCTTGGAAAGAGGCATAAGAGAGATTGCGCAATCTTTACTCGACATTTCCATTGAACTCAATAAAATTGCCGAACAAACAACAATTGATATGGCAATAAGAAAGGCTATGTAAAATGGGAGAATTGATCCACGTTATTTCAGGAACCGGGCTAGACATAAAAAGTCTGCCCTCCCAATTCCCTCAAGGCATACTCGTCAACGCCGTTGATACTGGTGCTACCCTTGGTATCTTTCGGCAGACTAAAAACATTATAAACTGGGTGAAGTCGCACAATCCCTCCGTGAAGACTGTTCTTGACTGTGGGGCGTTTAGCGCAATGAACGCTGCAAAAAAAGGAAAGACAATTGTTTATGATATGAGCAATCCTCGAAATTATTATGGAAACTACTTTAATTTGACTCCTGTTCACGCTATTCGAATCCAGAGGAAACTACAGCTGGATGTCATGATTAGCTTGGACAAAATCGCGCCGAAAGTTTCCACAGACCCCGAAAGGGAGTATCAATGGATGGCAGTCCACACATTTAATGTCCTGAACTGCATACGGACAGTCGAGCTAAAAGAAATTTATTGTAAGAATATTGACATGGCACTTCTGGTGCCGCTTCAGGTCTATGACCTGCAACAATTCTCGATATTTTTGAAAGATATTCAAAGGGTGATGAATAAGATTGACGGATTTTCTTGTCCACGGCGAAACCTTAATCCAATAAAGCTTATTTTATTTTTACTAAAGATTTATCTGACCGGAAAAACCCAAATATGTCATATCCTTGGTACAACTGCCTTCGGCATGGTTGTCGTCTGCGCATATGCAGCTCGACATTGGTTCGACGTTATTACTTATGATGCGACTTCATGGAGGTTGTACAGTAAATGGGAGTATTATCTGTTCCGCTATAATCTAAAATCATTAAGGCTGAGAAAAGACATCTTTGTTGATCGGAGTGTCCTAAGCGCACCGCTCAGCTGCGACTGCGAATGGTGCCAGAAATATGCAAACCTGGGAGAAATACGGGATTTGGAATATTCACAAAAGAGAGAGTTTCTTGAACGGCACAATTTTTTTGTGATCGACAAGTTTTGCCAAGAAGCCTTTGAACATGCAGATTCCGTCAGCGAGCTGAAAAGATACCTTTTTGCAAGGACAAAAGGCAGTCGCAATGAAGAAATTGAACAGATTTGTCGTTACCTTGAAATTGCAGATAAAATAAAAGATACGATTTCGCATAAAGGTCTGGAAGCGCTTTGGAGACAAAATTGTAAATAGCACTAAAAACACCACCCTATAATGGGGTGAGACCAAATCAGGAGGTTTTAAGCAATGCAACATAACAACAATATAGATCAAAAAAAGCTTATTTCGAATTATTTCACAATAATCAACAACAACGCCCATATTGATGGTTTTCGAAACATATTTATAAAACCCGATAATAGAACATTTACCTTCCATATAAACGAGCTCAACAAAATGGTAGATAAGATTTGTGAACTTACAAATCAACATGACGTCTACTATGAGGTATGCCTGCAAAAAGAATCACCTTTACCAGGAAGAAGGGGAAGTGAAAAAGGAGTCATTGCGGTCCCGGGTTTCTGGCTGGACATAGACATTAAGGGTGGTCACCACATAGAAGACAATCTATTCCCTGATCTGAAAACATCTTTATCATTCCTTAAAGAGTCAATTGCATTAACTCCAACCCTAATTATTTTCACTGGCGGTGGCATTCATGTATACTGGCTCTTTAAAGAACCATATCTGATAAGCAAAGAACATGACAGACATCTCATTTCGTGATGCTGTATAATCTTTTCTGTAAATTCAATAAAGGGTATAATTCTCAATGGAATAAAAAAACCCTAAATGGGAGAAAGGAGAACTATACCCTATGAAAAAAAGTGTATCAAAAAAGACAAAGGATGTCATTGAAAAAGAATTGGAACGGATAAACCACATGAACTCACTTATGGAAATAACAAGGGCAGGGGCAAGGATGATGCTCCAGATTGCCATAGAGGAGGAACTAACGGCCTTTCTTGAAAGAGACTACTATGAGAGGATAAAAAATAATACCAACAGGGGATACAGAAGCGGATACAAACCAAGAACCATAAAGACAGGCTCAGGTGATATAACAATAAATATGCCCCAGGTGAGAAATACAGAGAGCCCCTTTCATTCAAGGCTTCTACCTCCATATACCACAAGGATGAAAGAGATAGATAATGTAATCCCCCTTCTCTATATGCATGGTCTATCCACAAGAAAGGTAAAAAAGGCAGTGTCAAAGGTATTGGGTAAAAAGGGATTATCCCATGGTAATGTATCAAGGATAAGTAAAAAGATTGTAGATGAATTCAATAAATGGAAATATAGAGACCTCTCAAACACATCTGTCATGTATCTTGTCCTTGATGGCATAAGGCTCGGTATAAGAAGAAATACAAAAGAGAAAGAGGCAATACTTGTTGCATGGGCATTCTTAGAGGACGGCAAAAGAGAGCTCATAAGTGTATCCCTTGGAAATCAGGAATCATATGCTGCATGGAAATCATTTCTTGATGACATGATAACAAGGGGCATGAATGAACCACTCTTAATTGTCATAGATGGGTGTCCTGGGCTTATAAAAGCAGTAAATGAATCTTTCCCAAACTCAGATGTCCAAAGGTGCACAAAGCATAAAACAGAGAATGTCCTTAACAAGGTGTTAAAATCAGACAAAGACAAAGTCCATGACGATCTAAGAAGGATATTCTATGCACCTACATATGGTCATGCTCAAGAGGCAATTGAAACCTTTAAAAGACACTGGGGTAAAAAATACCCATCTGCCCTTGAATGCCTGCTTACTGATATAGAATTATGTCTTACCTATTATAGATACCCATATGCCCACTGGAAGAGGATAAGGACAACCAACTGTGCTGAAAGGAGCTTCCTTGAGGTGAAAAGGAGAACAAAGACAGCTTTAAGATTCCAGAAAGAGGAAAGGGGCCTCACTATGGTATGGTGGCAGCTAAATGAACTTAGCTGGTATGGTGTTGCTATGAATAAAGAGACAAGGCGTATCATTGATAACATAAAGGCGGAGAAATATAAGAATGCAGCATAAAACAATAATAGGAGAAACCGTTGAGATTAAATCCTTTGGAGAAATTTACAGAAAATTGTTGACAACATCCATCGTCTCTCCTTTTAATATTGAATGTAGTATGTTCGAATTTATATTTTGTGAATGCTGCATCGGACGAATACTGGAGTTTTAGACTTTTTGTAAGTGGATAGATAAAACTCAGGTTGAATCTGTTTTCATTGTATGACCAGTTGCGACCATCTGTATCCATTACAGTGTATGTATATCTTAATGCCAGAAGACCGTTGCCTTCTTTAAAT
>Ga0208461_1000284_pt1 | contig 50477 bp, 41 predicted proteins | sample AD_JPNTR4_MetaG_FD_184448 | JGI IMG/M metagenome (GOLD analysis project Ga0208461, IMG submission 184448) | Active sludge microbial communities of municipal wastewater-treating anaerobic digesters from Japan - AD_JPNTR4_MetaG (SPAdes) (version 2) | ecosystem: Engineered > Bioreactor > Anaerobic...
CCTCATTCACGGGAACTTGCTGAGAAACAGTATCTGGATTTTCTTGACAATTTTCCTTATTTTTATCTTTCATTACCATAATAACTTTACTTTCCAACGCGAAGATAGTCACAAAATTTTTGCCAAAGGAGTGTTATACGACAAAATGACATTTTTAGACAACTTCCACTAACACTACCAGCCGAGTTTGCTAATTTTGTATAGCATCTCTTTGTTTAGTATCTGAACATTCTTTCCCAAAATTTTAATAATCTCCTCTTTCGCAAAATCACTTAAAACCCTACTGACACTTTCTCTTGAAGAATCAACCAGATTTCCAAAATCCTCCTGATTAATCTGTATGGTAAAACTATCTGAATGATATATACTGTCTGCAAAATCTATCAAAATATCGGCCACTTTGCCTCTAACCTGTTTTTGTGTTCGGCTTGCACATTTTTGGTAAGAATCTATCTCACCCTTGCACAACTCCACTATTATCTGACTGCTAAAATCATGATTTTCTGCTAACATTTTTCTAAAAAAAGATATATCAATAAAGCATACTTCTGAATTTTCGACAGCTGTAACTGAATACTGGTTGATCTTATCTCCAAAAGTGGTCGGTAAACCAAGATAATTGGAAGATTTAACAATTTTTACTACATGTTCGTGATATGGACCATTAATATGTATTTTTACTAATCCACTTTTAAGGTAAGCAACATTTGTGGAATATGTACCTTGCCTGATAATCACGTCTCCCCTTTTGAAGCTAACATTAAGCGAGTTATGTGATAATTCGTTTAATTCATCTTCTGAAAGCTTACTCTCAGCCATAGATCTATAATTACAAAACAGACATTTATTTTCCATAAGAAAATTATTTATATTGCAAATATAAGAAATTGTGATATACATCACTATTTTATAGGATGAGAATCATGTCCTTTGGAAAAATTATCTTGAGTAAAAGATTTTATTTTGTAAAAAAATAAAGATTATGGAAGAAAATAATCAAGTCACAATTGAACTGTTACAACAGCAAATTGACAAATTGCAAAAAAAGGTTCAAAAAATGGAAAATGGAAGAAAAGACCAACTTTCCATAGCTTGCGTATCTGGAGACTTGGATAAGATACTGGCAACAATGATTATATCAATCGCGGCTGCAGCAATGGATACAAAAGTTAAAATTTTCTTTTCTTTCTGGTCACTCTCTGCTCTGCGCGACCCTAAAAAGCATCCTAAAGGAAAAGATTTTATTTCTAAGATGTTTGGTTTCATGCTTCCAAAAGGCAGAAACAAACTTAAACTTTCGAAGTTGAATATGTGCGGAATGGGACCAGTTATGATCAAAAAACTGATGCACAAAAACAACGTTCTCTCTCTTGACGAGATGTTTAAAACGGCCGGTGAACTTGGAATTGAGTTTATTGTATGTGAAATGTCGATGGGACTTATGGGATTTAAGAAAGAAGAAATCATTGACTATCCTCATTTGACCTTTGCCGGTGCCACCACATTTGTGGCAGATGCCTGCGAAAGTGCCGCTCAACTATTTGTTTAACTACCAATTAAATAATAATTACTCTTATGACACAAGATGAACTTAAAGCATTGAACATAGCGAAAAGTGTTGATGCAAGAGGTACTGCCTGCCCCGGCCCACTACTTGAAGCCAAAAAGGCTATTGGCACCATCGAAAATGGAGATGTAATGGAAATCCTTTCAGCCGATGAAGGGACTAAAATAGACATACCAAAATGGTGTGCAAAACAAGGACATGAATACCTTGGAACAATTGAAGAAAACGGGTACTATAAAATTTACATGCGCAAGAACGAATAATTTATATGAGTGATGGCTAATCAAGCTAAAATACTCGTCTTCTCAACCGAAAAAATATCAGATCCTGCCATTGATATGGCAGGACTGTTGAAATTGCACTATCCTCCTCAAGTATATGCTATTGCGCTGCCTTGTTCATCAAGTGTAAAGCCAAAATGGATATTAAGGGCTCTTGAAAAAGGATTTGATGGTGTTTTTATTGCAGCTGACGGCAGTGACTGTACCTATGGTGAAAGTTGTACGGAAAAAACCGGAAACTTAGTAAGTAAAACGCATGAAATCATGAAAGAGAAGGGTATAGACCCTGCAAGATTGAAAATGGCAGCCATGTGTTCTGTTTGCAGTGAATCTTTTGTAAAGCAAATAAAAAGTTTCAATGAGTATCTGTTAAAAACTGGAAATAAATAAAATAATGCAAACAAGAAATAAACTCCAATTTGATGCTCTTGTAATTGGTGGAGGAATTGCAGGAGGGGAAACTGCACTCAATCTGGCGAATAACGGTTACAAAGTTGCAATCATTGAAAAGGAGCTTTCCATAGGAGGAAAAATGATACTTCTTAGTAAAGTTTTCCCTACTCTTGACTGCTCTGCTTGTATTACTACTCCAAAAGTATCGGAAATTTCAAGGCACCCCAACATTACAATATTTACAGAAAGCGACGTCGAAACCATTGAAAAAAACTCAGAATATGATTTTACCACACTGGTAAGCCGCCGACCGAGATACGTAATAGCCGAAGATTGTACAGGCTGTCAGTTGTGTGAAAAATCCTGTCCTGTCATCGTAAAAGATGAATATCAATTTAACCTTATAGGAAGGAAGGCGGTTTTTATACCATTCAGCATTGCAAATCCTAAAGTTGCTGCTGTTGACATGGAAAATTGCATATTGTGTGGCGCATGCGAGAAAATTTGCCCTTCAAACTGCATAGATTTCACACAAGAGGAGAGACAGTACGAAATTAACTCAAAAACAGTAATTATTGCCACAGGATTCAATCTGGCTGATCCAGAAAAGATGGATAGATATGGTAAAGGCCATTTCAGAAATGTTCTAACATCAATGCAAATGGAGAGACAGCTCGCCCCGACTAGACCTTATAATACAATTCTGAGACCGGGCGATGGGAAAGTTCCTGATAAAATTGCATATGTGCTCTGTGCAGGCTCAAGGGACAATTCTGCAGGCAATCCTATTTGTTCTCAAATATGTTGCATGTACTCCATCAAGCAGGCTCAACTTCTTATGGGAGCACTACCAATGGCAGATGTAACCCTATATTATATAGACATAAGAGCTTTTGGAAAAGGATATGATGAATTTTACGAACAAGCAAGAGGTATGGGAGTAAAGTTTGTCAAGGGAAAAATAGGCAAAATATCTGAATTGCCCAATGGTAATCTGATACTTCGATATGAAGATATACAAAGTGGAAAAATTAAAGAAACAGAACATGATATGGTTGTTTTATCTGTAGGAACACTTGCTAACAAAGAAACCCCCTCGCTATTCAAAAACATAGCGCCAAAAGTTGATGATCAAAGCTTCATCCTGCAAGATGACCCTATACTAAGTCCAGCCAAAACTACTGTTAAGGGAGTCTTTGTTGCCGGAACAGCATCCGGGCCAAAAGACATTCCAGATTCAATACTGTCAGCAGGCTCTGCAGCAGCTGAGGTTATTTCCTATATTAATCAAAAACAGTGATGACAGACAAAAAACTTGGAGTATATATTTGTGCATGCGGAGGCAATATCTCTGATTATGTGGATATTGAGAAAGTTAAAGAGGCCATTAAAGAAGAAGATTGTGTTTTTTTAGCCAAAACAACAATGTTCGCATGTGGTGACTCAAATCAGAAAGAGATGGAGTCAGACATCAAGGAAAATAATCTCAGCGGTATTGTTGTTGCGTCCTGCTCACCTAAACTTCACCTCAACACATTCCGTGCAGTAAGCGAAAGAGCCGGACTAAACAAATATAATTATGTTCATGCCAACATTCGTGAACAAGCCTCCTGGGCTCACTCCGACGACAAGATCGGTGCAACAGAAAAAGCAATACATATTGTTAAGGCTGCAATAGCTAAGGCAAGATATGCGCAATCACTTTTCCCAATAAAGATTGAATCTGAAAAATCCGTGGCAGTAATAGGTGCAGGAGTTTCAGGTCTTAAAGCATCTCTTGCACTTTCCAAAATGGGAGACAAGGTATATCTCATTGAGAGGGAGGATAAAGTTGGAGGTAAACTTACAACATTGGGCAAAATTTTCCCCTCCGACATTCAAGGAAGTGATTTTGTAAGAAGACTCGAAGAAGAAGTTAAAAAGGAAAATAATATTACTCTTATTACCAACGCCAAAATAGAAAAATGCACAGGAAATATTGGTCATTTTCAAATTGTTGTAGCCACTAACAAAGATGAGAACAGAAATGAAAATAATCATGAAGAGATTAATGTAGGCTCTATTCTGGTTGCTACGGGATTTGAATCCTACAGTCCACAAGAAGGTGAATTTGGTTACAACAATGTTAATAATGTAATTACCCTTCCTGAATTTAGAAACTTACTTAGAGAAAACAACGGCCATAAAAATTTATTATACAACAACTCCAAAGTAAATAATATTGCATTTATATATTGCGTAGGAAGTCGTCAGATTCGAGGCGAAAACAAATACTGTTCAAGATATTGTTGCTCAGCAGCCATGAATACCTCACTAGAATTGAAAGACAAATATTCCGACGTTCAGATTTATCACTTTACAAAGGGAGTAAGAACATATGGAGCACAGGAACTTATGTATGCTGAAGCATGCAGAAAAGGTGATATTTTTATTCAATATCCAGATAAGGAGGAGCCTGTTGTTAATAAAGATGGCGACCATGTAATTGTCAGAGCCAAAGATTTATTAACTTCTAAAAGAGAAATTGAAGTTCTTGCTGATCTTGTGGTTTTAATCACTGGTATGGTTCCTGACAGCGATAAATCATTGGGGTCGATGTTAAAACTGCCAAGAGGAAGAGATAATTTCTTCAACGAAATACATGTAAAGCTTCGCCCAGTTGAAACTGTAATTGACGGGATAACAATTGCCGGAACATGCCAAGGACCAAAAGGCGTAATGGAATCTGTCAACTCGGCTCTTTCTGCGGCTGTTAAATCTCACTCATTTGTAAGTAAAGGAGAGCTGGAACTTCCACCAATTGTAGCTCATGTAGATACAACTACATGCAGCTGGTGTGATGCATGCAGTAACGCATGTCCGTTTAATGCAGTAATTATGACTACTGTAAATAATAAAAGAGTAGCTGATATCAATTCAACAACCTGCAAGGGATGTGGCATGTGCCTGCCAGTATGCCCTTCAGATTCTATAGAACTAACATCATTTACAAATAAGGAAATTGAAAGTATGATTGATATTCTAGCAAGTTAAAGATGGATAACATTAAAAAACAGACAGTAAAAATACGGAGAGAGAACTTTGGAGTATCAGACGAATCAATGAAAAATTACAAAGAGTTCAACCGTATCAAAAAAATGATTCTTGAGGCATTGAGTAAAGAAGATCTCACAATTGCCTCACTCAGCGAAAAAACAGGTTTTCCAAAGGACAAGATTTTATTTTATCTTTTGTCATTAGTTAAATTTGGATTGGTTGAGACAGGTGATATTGATGAAATGGACGAATACTATAAATATAAATTGAAGAAACAATGACCAGAATAGATCCTGAGTTCGGTAAAAGACTTAAAAAGTATGGAGCATTTGACTATGATGCATGCTATAACTGTGGAACATGTACTTCTGTCTGTTCTCTCGCTAAAAAAGACGAAGAGTTTCCAAGGGAGATGGTCAGACTTAGTGCAATTGGAGCAAAAAAAGAGATTCAATCTTCACTTAAACCATGGTTGTGCTACTATTGCGGAGAATGCTCTACAAACTGTCCAAGAAGTGCCAACCCAGGAGAATTGATGATGTCCTTACGAAGGTGGTTAATTGCAAGTTATGACTGGACAGGGATTTCGGGATTGTTATTCAGATCATTAACGGCAACTGTCGTTGCTCTAACTATTGTGGCAGTTGCAGTAATAGTATTTGCCATTACGATGAGATTTGACACTTTAACAATTATGAGATATGGCCATTATTTTGAAATTGGAGCTGTTACAGGTGTTTTTGCTTTTATTTTGCTTCCCAATTTAATGAGGATGTGGTATTTCACAATAATTCGACCTGGTTACAAAATATCTGTAAGAAATTATGCCATGTCTCTTAAAGAGCTTTTTATACATATGTTCACCCAAAAAAGATCCCTTGGTTGTGATAATAACCAAAAGAGATGGTTTGAACATTTTATTCTGGTAATTGGCTATCTCACACTGCTTTTTACAACCGTTTTCCTGGATTGGTTCGGAACAGAAAGCACTGCAATAATAATCACAGGCTATGTGGTAAGTGCAATAATCTTCATAGTGACAGCAGATTTTGTATCAGGAAGGATTAAGAAAAACAAGGAGATAAGTAAACACTCGAGACCTTCAGACTGGCTATTTGTTATTTGGCTGTGTCTAATGGGACTTACTGCCTTTATTGTCAGAGGTGCAATAGATTTGGGAATTCTTGAACAAAATCTGTGGATCTACCTGATTCATCTGACAGTACTTGCTCAGTGGGCTCTTATCATTGTTCCATTTGGAAAATGGACACATTTTATTTACAGGTCTTTTGCGCTCTATTTTGCAAAATTGATTTATAACACTCAAACCAAATAATACTGATTAATCCAACCACTGTACAAACTATCCCTTCAACAAAACTAATCCGTTCAAACTGGAACAGCTCCCTTAGAAATGGGATATTCAGGACTAAAACTAAAAAGAAGACAGCTCCCCCTACTACCCATTTAACTGTGTTATTGGGTGTGCGTATTATTTTAAAAATATTTTCACTCCATGATCTGTTAGAAAATATTATCGCAATATTAGATGCAATAAGTGTCACAAAAGACATTGCCCTTACGGAGCCATCGCTGTATCCAAGCATCATCCCAACAAGAAAAACCAGAAGGGTACATATAAGTACTGAGATACCTTGAGTACAACTCAAAGCTATCTTTTTAAAGCCAAAAAATGGTTCGTCAACATTTCTGGGTGGTCTATCCATTATATCTTTCTCTTCTTTCTCAGCTTCAAAAATTGTTGAACATGCAGGATCAATGATCAACTCAAGAAATACTATATGCACAGGCCAGAGAAGCAGAGGCATATCTTTAAAAAAGACAGGTATTAGCGATAGTCCGGCAATAGGAACATGGATTGCAAAAATATAGCTGAACGCTTTTTGAAGATTGTCGAAAATTCTCCTTCCCATTCTAACTGCTCTAACAATTGACGCAAAATTGTCGTCCATAAGTACAAGATCTGAAGCTTCCCTCGCCACATCCGTCCCTTTCTCGCCCATCGCTATGCCTATGTTGGCTGCTTTGAGAGCAGGAGCATCATTTACGCCGTCTCCTGTCATTGCTACAATTTCACCATTTCTTTTAAGTGCATTTATAATTTTCAATTTTTGCTCTGGCACCACTCTGGCAAAAATATTAACATTCTTTATCCTTTTGGCAAGTTCATCATCACTCATTTCCATCAACTCATTTCCGGTAATGTATTCACCGTAATTGTCAAGCCCAATCTCTTTAGCAATATTCATGGCTGTTACCGGATAATCTCCTGTAATCATTATCACTCTTATACCCGCTCTATAACACTCTCTCACTGCTTCAGGAACATTTTCTCGAATAGGATCATGAAGCCCTATGAGACCAACAAATTCAAAATCAAAATCATGTTGGACATGAGGTAATGTTTCAGGTGCAAGGACTGCCTTTGCAACACCAAGAACTCTCAAGCCATCTGAAGCCATTTCCTTCACAACGGCGCTTAATCTGGCCACATTGTCACTATCAAGATGGCAAAGATCAAAAATAGCCTCAGGAGCACCTTTTGTCGCAATAACTTTAATATCCGACTCAGGACTTTCAAAAACCCTCGACATTGCCAGCATCTCTCTGGATAAAGGATACTCCTTTACCATTTTCCAATCTGAATGTATATGCTCGCTTTCCTTGAGAAATTTCTCACTTAGAGCTTCAATGGCCTTTTCCATGGGATCGAAAGGCCTAACCTGGCTTGCAAGAAGACCATATTCAATTATCTCATGAAACTCTTCGGGAAAAAAAGTAGCATTGGAAAGTTTAAACAAATTATTTCCGTTATACAAAGCACTGATGGTCATTTTATTCTGCGTAAGAGTTCCTGTTTTGTCAGTACAAAGAACTGTTGCTGAGCCAAGAGTTTCAATAGCCGATGATTTCCTTGTAAGTACTGAATTTTTTGCAATCCTCCATGCACCAAGAGCCATGAAAATAGTAAGAACTACTGGGAATTCCTCAGGCAACATAGCCATGGCCAGTGTAATACCTGCAAGAAATCCTTGAAGTAAATCGCCTCTTGTCAATGTATATATGACAATTACTAAAACACATAACAATAGTCCTAATATCGCCAATCTTTTAACCAGAATCCCCATTTCACGTTTGAGTTTGGTAGGTTCTTCCTTCACAGATTCCAGTGCTTTGCCTATTTTCCCTATCTCAGTAGAGTGTCCAATGGCCGTAACTTCAAACACACCATTTCCCTGAACAACCATCGACCCTGAAAAAAGATAAGGTAATTCATCCCCTCCGGGTATAGAATAAGTATCTCCTTCACACCACTCACGCTTTCTCACCGGCACCGACTCCCCTGTCAATAGAGATTCGTCTATCATAAGATTGACACTATTAAGTATTTTGCCATCTGCAGGTATTCTGTCTCCCTCCTGAACTACCACAATATCCCCCCTTACCACCTCTCTTCCGGAAATTCGTTTAACCTCTCCACCCCTTATAACCAAAGCTCTGGGACTTGCAAGATCTTTCAAAGCATCCAGTGCCTTCTCAGTCTTTCTCTCTTGAAAATACTCTATCCCCATCACAAAGACCACAAATGACATTAACATGATACCCTCCTGAACATCTCCAAGAAAAAGATAAAGTAAGCCGCACGTAACCAGTAAGATAAACATTGGTTCCGTAAAAATGCCTGCAATAATTTTGAAAACTCCTTTTCTTTTGGAAGATGGAAGTTCATTAAATCCCTCTCTTGTCTGCCTGTTTTTGACCTCTTGTTCGCTCAGTCCTTGAAATTCGAGATTTGATATCTTTCTTTGCATAGAATTTTATTTTTTAACTAACTATTTTTTCGACAATTTTTATAAATTCTTCAATTTCCTCGTCTGAAATCTTTCTTGCAATGTGTTTGACTATTGAGATATGAGCAATATCATGTTTGATATTTAATTGAACACCTTTCTCTGTCAAGTGAAGATGTGCGCTTCTTCTATCCCTGTCTGAACGCACTTTGTCAACAAATCCTTTCTCTACAAGCTTATCAACAGTCACAGTCACAGTAGGTTTAGAAAGTTTTAGTTCTCTTGACAATTCTGTAACAGTAGGATTGTCAAAATCAGCAATTTTTTCCAGATAATGCATTTGAGTCTCCGTAAGACCATACTCCTTGCACTGCTCCTTTGCTTTCTCCTCAGCAAGAGCAATGAAATTGGAGAGTTTTGCTATTGTATCAGTCAGTGTAATCATAAAACAAATATAGTTAGTTTTATCTAACTAACTATATTAAAAAAGAAAAATTACTCCAAACCCTTGCTCCGTCACACTTTTACTATGCTTATTGACTTTTATTGAGCATATTATAAGCATTTTGCTTGCAAACTTCAGAAAAATTTACTTATATTGTTCTTTGTTATTAGATTGAAAACAAGGAACTAAGTCTTGCCAACTTAAAAACCGTTTTGATTTTAATCTAATGAATATTATTACCCACCAAAGTAACGACACCATTAATTAAAATTGCAAAACGGCATAGCGAATATAGAGATTTCATTTCACATGACATTACTTGTGATCGTATTTTAATTTCAAAAATTTATTCATTCCTTTTTGTCAATCTTTTTATGATGAAACAAAATCCAATTCGCTTTATTAAGTGGGTAATGATTGTCGTTCTGGCTTGTCCAACATCTTGCGAAAAGGCAGATATTTCAACACAAGACCTCAATAACAACGATGATTTAACCAGACAGATTAAATCGACTCTTATCAGCAAATACCAAGGACACATCTTTACTCCAGACCTCTCAGATTACAATTATAATGTAACAACGAAGGCCAGCTCCCATGAACAGTTTACCACTTCTGATCTGCTATGGAACAAAGCACTCTACTATTCAAGAGATAGCATCAATTATGTTGCCGTAGAAATTGTAAAACACAACAAAACAGCCATCTTTTCGTTGTATAGACAAAAACCGTTGTCTTGTTTTAAAAGACCCGTCAAAACATTCCTTTTTTATAAGTCTGATGATAGAACCGGAAATGCCGACATGAGGGTGGTTACAATGATAAATCTTAATGGCTGCCCTACAAATCCCGGAGTATTCAACCCTATTGACCTCTCTTCTTTTATAGGATTCATAATCCATTCAGATATTGATGGACGATTTATTTCAATAAAACTTTATGATGGCAATAAGTTTTATAGTGTACAACTGGCAAAACCTTCAGAAAATAACCATAAAATATTGTATAAGCTTTTCATGTTTTCAAATGTTGAAACGAAAAGTGAAACCTCCAACGAAGAAGAAAATGGGTTGGAAATACAACTCGACGAACTATACTGTATAGCAGATAAAAACGAAAATAAACCGCCTCAGGATAATGAAGAGGCAGAATGGTATGACCTAGATGGGGGTGGCCATGATCATATCGAAGACATGGGAGGAGAAGGTGGCGGTGGCGGCTCAGGAGACAAACAAGGATAAACATCAACTCTTACTGTTACTTTGAATGCAAGTAATGGAGGACATACTTCAGGATCCGGCAATTACCAATGGGGAGAAACAGTATCTATTGAAGCAATACCTAACCTTGGATGTAGGTTCATTCAATGGACAGGAGACCTTAGCAACTACGGAAATAATCATGCTTTCAGCATACAGCTATTTTTCGACATTACAGCTATGGCTGTATTTCAAAAAAACCAACCATGTAGAGATGCAACTACAGCTGATCCACTGATGAATATGGCCCTCCAGGGAACTCCAGGAAACCCCGTCAACGGAGGAAGGTTTACTGCTCTTAGGGTAAGAAAAAATAAATATGGTGAACTTGAAACATATCAGCATCAAGGATTGGACCTGAGAGTGGAACAGGATACTCCTTCTTTTTCGATTTTGGAAGGGGTGATAATTGGTATTCAAAATATCTTTGACCCTAATGTGCCGTGGGATGAATATAAAGAAGTATACGGATATTTAGGACCTGATACATATTCCGCAGGCAACATGGTTATAGTGCGGTCCTATGTTAATGGGAAAACAATTGACATAGTTTACATGCACTTGGACAACATCAATAGCAACTTGTCTGTTGGAAGTACCATAGAACTGGGGACAGTTATCGGAGTGGGTGGTAGCACCGGGGCGGCAAAAAGCCCCTCAAGCGGAGGACCTCACCTGCATCTGTATGTCTATGAAAATGGAGTGAAAAAGAACGTCGAAAACTATATTTATACTAAATTCGACTCAAATGCCAATATCACCAGAACTTGTAACCATTAATCTTAATACAATATGAAAAAAATATTATTTATTATCACTGCATTATTTGTATCAGTAACTCTGTTTGCTCAGCATAATTCAATTAAAGTAAATGGAATGGAAATTTCATATTGCTTTTCAGAAGCACAAATAATCGACAGCCTCGGGACTCCTACAACTATAATTGCAAACGACCCTAATTTTGAGGGGTGGGTTGAGTATCGCTACATCGATAGTTCCACCGGACTATTTAACGACTTCCTGTTTATTGACGGCTCTTTACAAAGCGTGGCAATAAGAGGAAAAGACTTCAAATTAAACAATTTCCTGGAAGTTGGAATGGATGCATCAGCTGTAACACAAATGGGAGGAGTTATATTTGAAATAAAATCAGACATGTTCTATTGGGCACCAAGTGAAGAGTACAAGGAAATAGGGCATGTCACTGTTTTTATTGACACTGCAACACAAAAAATAGAACTGATAAGTGCAACAACAACAAGTGATTTCATGTAAGCACATACCTGTAAGGGTTTAAAGAATTTTTGTATCTCACACATTATAAGAGACTCTTCTGTGATGCATCTGCATAAGTTTCTGAACAAAAACACTTTTGACTTTAGAAATTTCTCTCATTGTAATTTCAGCCCCATATAGCTGATCGTCTGTAACACGACTGTCAACGACCTTATTTACCAGCTGAGTCAGACTCTCCTCTGAAAAATCTGTAACAGACCTCGATGCAGCTTCAACAGCATCAGCCATCATTACAATTACTTGTTCCTTATGTGCAGGAAGTATGCCTTTGTATGTAAACTCATCCCTGTTTGCAGGATCTCCTCCTTGTTCAATATATTTCTTATAAAAAAATCCCGCAAGAGAATGTCCATGATGTGACAGGATAAAATCAATTATATTTTGAGGTAACTTAGCTTTTTTAGCAATTTCTACACCCTTGTCAACATGACTGATAATTATTCTTGCACTTTCAAGTGGAGATAACGCTTCATGAGGATTGTTATTTGTATTTATCTGGTTCTCAATAAAATACATGGGGGCATCCATTTTCCCCACATCATGATACAAAGCTCCTACCCTTACGAGCAAAGCATATGCACCAATCTCTTTTGCAGCACTTTCCGCAAGATTGGCAACTTGCAATGAGTGCTGAAAAGTTCCTGGAGCAACTTCAGAAAGCTTTTGCAATAATGGATTGGTTGTGTCGGCAAGATCTTTAAGACGAGTATTTGAAACAAGTCCAAACATCTTTTCAAACAAAAAAACAAGAGGATAAGCCGCTACAACTAATACTGCATTCCACAGAAAATATAGAAAATATCTATAACTGACTCCTGAAAAAGATCCATATTCTATAAGTCTGAATGACAAGTAGGAAAACGATAGAATGACAAATACAACTATTGAATTTACAAATTGAAGCCATCCCCTGTTCCAGAATTTAAAAGCATATACAGCTACGCAACCAGCAACAACATTCATAAAGTAAATTTCAAATCCTCTTTGAGCTATTAAAATCAGGGGAAGCATAAATATCATATAGATTGGAACAACTATCCTTGATGTAAAGAAAGAAGTGAGGTAAAGTGCAAAAACTGAATATGGTATGATAAAAAGATAATCAACATTAATATGTTCTATTACAGGCGTAATTATCACTATAATAGCCAATAAAAGAAGAATAAAATAAAGTTTATTTGGTTCTGAAAGTATTTCTCTTTTCAAAAAGAAGAGTACAATTGCAAAAAGAACAAGAATGCCACTAATAAAAATGAAATGTCCAAGTTTCAATAACCAGAAATTTCCTGTATAGCCCATTGATGTCTCATACTCTGCCTTATAGGAATCGAGAAGTTGTTCAATCTCTGCTGTAACTATCTCCCCCTTTGCCACAATTAATTGTCCTGCATACACCATTCCCTTTGTAGGTGAAATGTAATCTATTGCATTTTTATGAGCTATCTCAGTAGCATTCTTATCTAATATAAGGTTAGGAACAATAAGTTTCTCAATATTAATATCATTAAACAGCTTATTTACATCAAGCTTGGGAAATTGAACAGAGACAGCAGATCTTAGAAAATCAATAGCACTTTTTCTGGTATAAACTTCAGATGACGGAATTTCTATATTTTCTCCATTTTTTTGTATAATAATAACTCTATCAATCGTACTGGAATCAGGAAAACTTTGAACCACTCCCTTTTCATAGATTTTTTGAATATAATTGTCAATAAATGTAATTACCTCTTGATCAGCAAAATTGTATTTACTTTCCCTCAAAACATTGGAAATATCATTATGCACATTGCCATACCAAGTATAATAAGGAACTATCAATGAAGCTTTCTGACTCTTCTCCAGATTCAATTCTGCCTCATTTTTTAAAATAGGAAAATCAACAGGAGCAATCAAAGTTTCATAAGTCCATGGTCTACCTCTTGTGTATTCATATTTAAATTTACCTTCATTAGGGATTAAAAAAGTTAAAATTAAAGCAACTAAAAAAAGGCTTACATAGAGAGTATTATCCTTAATATATGCAATCAGTCTCTTCATTATTTTAAAATAAAACTATCACTTCACAAAAATAATTTAAATTTGATTAAAAATAACCTGATATTCAAATAAAAACATGAAAAAGAGTTTTGTTCTTACTTTATCATTAAGTATTATTGGTCTGATGATATTTTTACCTTCAAAATTGATTCTTGCCCAGAAAATGTATGTTATAGAATCAAAAAACCTTAAAACCAATGATACTGTACTTGTCTTCACTCCCGACGTATGGAGTTATGACAAATCCAGTAACACTCCCGCAATGTTTCTTCTGCATGGTTGGAGCGGAAACTGGAGAAACTGGAGCGACAAAGTTGATTTACAAAAGTTAAGCAATAAATGGGGTTTCATTATTATTACCCCGGACGGATTCTACAACAGCTGGTATCTCGACAATATCGACAGCACCAAGATGCAGTGGAAGAAGTTTTTTCACAAAGAATTATACCCCCTGATGGTCAAAGAATATAGATTGTCACCAGAAATGACATTCATAAGCGGTCTGAGTATGGGTGGACACGGTGCACTAAGCATTTTTCTCGATGATATATCAAAATTTCGTGCAGCAGGAAGTATGTCTGGTGTATTGAATCTTCCTGACTCATTCGGGAAAGATTATCAACTTCCTCAAGTAATTGGTGAATATCGGAAAGGCTCAAAAAACCTGAGAGACAACTCAGTAATAAGTCGCCTCGACAGTGCGGCACTCAACAGAGCATTTAAAGAAGGCGATAAAATCCTGCTAGCAACATGCGGCTCGCAGGATTTTTACGCCAAAAGCACTCTAAACTTTGCAAAGAAATGCAACAAACTCAAAATACCATACATTCTAATAATGAGTCCCGGAAATCATAACTGGACATATTGGAAGTTTGCAGTAGAGCAACACCTTTTCATATTTTCCAGAATGGCCTCAAATGCAGGAATTGGTTATTAAAAATTATTTCCCTATTAATGGAGACTCTTTCTGAATAGTCAAAGGCTTGTTAACTATTTCTATGTCCTCAATCAAAACAGATTTTGGTGCAATTATAGAAGTAGGAATTGATTCTTTATAAAGATAATTGTAAACAAAATCATCCTTTGATACTCCAAGTACTCTCTTTAACTTAATGAATTGTATTGGAGAGATTTCAGCACCTGTTACAAGAGTCTCGGAACCATCTTTAACAGATACTTTGTACAGATATTGACCAGATCCACTGGCAAAATTCCTTACAATATATGCATAATCAAGTCCCTCTTCCTTTGCAGCATTCAAAAGCTGAGTTTTAAGAGTAGTGGTTGCCTCTCCACTGGGAGCTGAAACTATCAAAACCCCGGGAGCTAAGGAGTTAATGACACTTCTTGGACTAACTCCAAACCTCATGCTACCAGAGGAAGTTTTAATTTTTATAGTTGGAACTCGTGAGCTTAGCATATTCTTCAATATTCCATTCTCAATCAACGACAGATTTTTTATTGGCGCAACACCTTGCCCGTCATAGTTATAACTGCCTATCAAAGAAAATCCACCAAAATCAGAAAGATCTGTCCTATTAACTACATTCAATCTACTGTCAATAACCTTTTTCCCCATTCTCTCTTCCAACGGTTTCACATTTTTTGCTTCACTCACATTCTCTGCCCTCGTAACAGAAGCAACTACTTGATATGGATGTCTGAATGAAAGAATGCCGGAAGGCGAAACAAGATTATCCGCAAAAATTTTTGCCGATGCCTCATCTTCAAAAAGCACAGGACCAAGATAATACTCATCCATATTCGGAGCTTGAATCAAAGATGAAAGTCTTTCGGCAAAATCTTTCACCGAAGCAATAAGAATATCTTCAGCTGGTAGCTTATCAAAGCTTTTTGCATAGATGGTTTTTTGATCCTCTATAACTTGTCCTTTTCTATTCCTAATACTGCCTTTAACAGATATTGACACATAACCTACAGGCTCCTTAATTTTTGTCCCCTCAGATGTTAAATAGTAATATATTGTTTCAATTCCATCAATCCCTACAGATGAATTAAAAACAGAAGAGTAATTACAAAAAATCTTTGAAAGTTTATTTGCAAGATCCTGATAACTCTTTCTATTCAGGTTAAATTCAGGAATAACAGGTGTTGAAACCTCAGGGTAACTTATTGGCAACATGTCGGGTAAAGCTTTCTCCTCTTCTGAAATTGTAGCAGTTTTAACAGCACTTTTCTTTGAATTGTAGACTTCAACAGCAAATTTATATGCCAAGTCCGATGTTTGCCAGAAGCTATATCTTATATGATCATAACTGTCATCTCTTGTCATGAGTGTATTTGATCTGATGCCATTACCGGAGTATGAGTAATCACTCGAAAAGTTATTGTCGCCAACATAAAGTTTAACAGAATTAACTCTCTCTCTAGGACTCTCTTTTGTATATGTTATTGTACCGAGGGAACTGATTATGGAAATATACTTATTTTCAGCTATTGTGTACCCAACAAAATATGTCGGTAGAGCTCCGGGAAGCTTCAATTCATTTTTAGTACGCGTCATCTCATCCTGCATTGCCTTAAAAAGAGACGCTTCATTTTTCTGTCCATAAACAACAGATGAAAAACCAAGAGAGAGAAATATAAAAGCTCCTAAGGTTTTCTGAATATATTTTGTCAATTTCATTTCACAAAAATTTAATTATTAAACAACATTATGATATTACGGGCGAGGAAGAAGTGCCGGAGTTACAGTCGGCTTTGCCTTTTTCTGAAGCTCTACCTTGTTAACAAGAATAATAGGAGATATTGCAGTGACTGGAACATTACCTGAAGAGGCTCCACATGTTCCTGTAAATATCTCAAAATCACCACCTGCAGCATCGATATTAGAAAACATGGAGAGTGGTGTACCTATCATATCTACACCTCTAACCAGCTCATCCTTCCTGCCATCAACATATATTCTGTATACCTCAAGAGGAGTAACGTTAAATGAATTAGCACCTGTTCTTCCTGTTTGTGTAAAGCCGCCTGTTACTGCTTTGAAAAAGTAACCATATTCCTTACCCTGTTGCTTAGCCTCATCAATCAACATCTTGCGAAGTTCTGCATCGCTTTTGTAATCATTTGTTTCAACTATAAGATTTGATTGTCTGGATGTCGGATCATATTCAAATTCGGCTCGTGCATGACCGTTTGACTTTAGAAATCCGTTCAACCCAGTACGTGTCATCAAAAAATTTAGCAATTTACCATCTTTGACAACCTCAACTCTTTCTCCTCTTACACCCTGATCATCAAAAATATAGTAGCCATTTAGAGGATTGCCATGATATTTTTTCATTGTCGGATCCATATAGACACTAAGGTTTTTAGGCAAAACATATTCTCCAACCATATTTTTGAATGTTTGGCCATCTGAATCACTCTTCATCTTCTGTCCTTCAACCCTGTGCCCGAAAATTTCATGAAAGAAAACTCCACTTGCAGAACCAGAAAGAAGCGATGGGCCAGTAAATGGCTGTACCAGTGGAGCAACCTTAAGTTCCGACAGCTTTGTCGACATAGCCTTGAGATCCTTAATTATAACAGCTTCAGATGGAAGTTCATCCAAAGAAAAAGCCATATAGCTCTTGTTTAAAGGAAGTTCCATACCATCGTCAGCCATTGTAGTACCTTTAATACTAAGGACCACATATACTCTGTTCTCAGCAATTTCTGCACCTTCTGTTGAAACAAAATATTTTCTCCAAATCTTATAATTGAGAGTTGCATTTGCTCCAATTACATCTCTATTCTCAGCCAAAAGAGCTGTATATTTGTTCAGCTTCTTCTGCCATAAATCTGTATCAAAGGCTATCTTGTCGGCACTTAGTGCAGGTTCAAAATATTTTTCAGCCTTGGCCGGAGTAAAATCAGGAGACTTGTCTTCGTTTTCAACTTTCACTCCACTCTTTGCCTTAGCTGCCTCATAGGTCTTTTTAGCAAATTTGTATCGACTGTTTACCTCCTCACGGATAATTTCTCTAAATGCATCAAGTCCATTTGTCAAATCAGATGGAAGTAAAATTGTAGGAGGGCCTGCAAATCTGTTTGTCAAAACCCCATTTTGTGTTTCATGGAAATTGTCGAATTCAGGGCTTCCTATTCTTACCTGAGGTACGAAAATAATCTGTTTCTCCTCTTCTACACCGGTTGTAGCGCCCATAGAGGATCTTACAGTCCTGGTAAAGTTGTCAATTACCCTGTAATTCATGTAATAGGGAGGATATTCTCCCTTCTGAAGCGTAGCCATCTGGCTGTTTAATTCACCTTTTAACAGGTCAAGCATCTTATCCTGAGCAGGAAGCAAGAGCGAGGCCAGCAAAGATGCCAGCAACAAAAATATTTTTCTCATCGTATTTTGGTTAATATAAATTTTTCTTTTGACGAAAGTAATCTAAAAAGGTTTAATCACTCATAAGGTTCAAAATTCAAAAGATTCTGAATATCTATTTGGAGTGAAAGTGAATTTACCAAGCAAAAAACCATTTTTATCATTATAAACGTACTCAATTGTCACCTTGTGGTCTCTATAGGGTTTCAAATCATCGTTAAATCTTACAAATTTCAAAAGTTTCGGTTTCATGTAATGTCTAAAACCGAGAGTATCAATAGAGTCTTTAATAAAATTGACCATTGTATAATTGTACTGAAATAAGGAATCGCCAAATACCACAGCACTGTCAAGCCTTGTTTCATTATCAATCATCATTGGAGATTTCTTGTTTAATTTATGTGCAGCTTTCTCCATCTGCACTTCAAATGAAGGTCCTTTAAAAACCCCTTGCTGCACCATGATTACAGCAGATAAAACCAAAATAAGTATAATAATCAGGCCAAAATGATATTTTCTTCCAGTTGTTTTCATAACAACTACAAATATACATCAAAAAACCATAGCTTTTAGAATCAACTGAAACTGATTCTTAAGCTTATACTTGGCATAAAAGGAACAATGCAGAGTTGTTGCCAAAGTCCGTCATTATAAAATATAAGACTTGCATTGTGTCTGTTAAATATGTTGCACAATCCCACTGTTAACTCAGAAGATGAGTGATCCCTCTTCCAAGTAAAACTGTAGCCGAGGTCTACTCTGAAATAATAAGGCATCAAGAAACCATTTGTTCCTGGAACCAGCAAGAGTGAATGAAGATTTTCTTCTGTCTCCTCTGTGACTGTCCCATCATTGAAGAATGTCCTAATATAAGGCAGTGCCGATGCTTCACATCTCGCTACAGGCAGTGTGGAAAATCCCCCGGAAGTATATGAAATATTTATATTAGCACTCTGAGTACTCTTTTTTTTCTCAGTTACTGAAAAATGCCCCTGAAAGTTAAGAATATGTCTCCTGTCATACTGAAAAGGGAAACGACCTCCATTGTTAATACCATCATATTGTCTGTCAGTCTTTGAAAGAGTGTAGCTCAAACTACCTCCATACCTCTCCTGTTCAATCTCAACAGAAACTTCTATACCATAACTCTTGCCACTGCCACTCAATAGAATCTGATTCCAGTTATCAAAATCCGCCAGAAAAAGATCAGAAGAACTCTCAAATGAGGTTAAATTGTTCATTTCCTTGTAATATGCACCGATTGCAGCCTTGACAGATTTGTAATTCACGAAGCCACCTGCATATATCTGACTGCAAAACTCCGGTGGAAGAGAGTCTGTCGCAGGAACAAGAAAATCTCTCCATCCTACAAGCCCTCCTTCTGTTAAATGAAAAAGCTGGTACATTTTGTCATAAGTCAATTCTAAACCTCCGCACTTACCAATATAAGAGCAAAGATCCAAGTGGAGATCTGTAACATTAAACGATCCAATAGTATGCCTTATCCCTCCTGTAAATGTAAAATATCGATGTTTATACTCCAAATCGGAAAATAATGAAAAACTGTTGAATTTATCTTTTGTCTGCTTGGCACTGCTCCCACATTTAAAAAATTTTTTTCTTATTTCACCTCCTGTCAAAACTGAAAATCTGTTAATATTTATCCTTGCCTCACTCCTAAACGAATACTCCTCTATATTCTCATCTATTGACAATAACCTTTTCCATCCTTCCCTTAAAAATGATCCTGAGTTCTGACTGTTACTGTAATTACTGTAATACCCTTCACTTTCCCATTTAATCCATTTAGCAGGACGACTTTCCCAAATAATGTAACCCATTTTGTTGCCCCACTTTGTTTTCATTTCAACTTCAGTGTTGCTGTATTTTATATCATCATCACTATAATAACCACCAACAAATATTAAATTTTTACTATTAACAGGGATACCTAACTTCAAGTAAATATCTCCTGAATGTGGTTGAACTTCATCGTCTGTTGACAAAATCTCCCTGGATACACCCCAAAGTGCTTCCGTTAAAGAATGTCTTGCTGAAAAGATATATGATATACCAGCTTTCTTGCTTATATAACCTGATGTGTTAACTCCTGCAAAAAATGGGGAAATACTGGCTGATGTTCCAAAGGGCTTATTTTTACTGCTTAGTTCTGTGAGTGAAGCAGAGTAATCTCCCATTGATGATGATTGACCTCCCTTCCTGAATGAAACCACATCTATAATATCTCCAGAAAAAAGAGACACCAGTCCAAGCAGATGAGAACAGTCATAAAAAGGAACTCCATCAAGCATTATTTTATTATTTCCGTTATTTCCTCCCCTTACAAACATTGAGGAACTGCCTTCTATTCCACTTGAAACACCAGGCAATTTTGATATATATTTTAAGATATCCTGCTCTCCGGTCACTGAAACAACTATTTTAGACTTGTCAGGTGTATAAATTAAAGATCCAACTCTTACTTTATCGGCATTTATAACTACAGAATCAAGAATATTCTGCCCACTTGTTTGCACCACAATGCTTAAAAAAAACAACAACAGTGCTGCTATATTTATTTGTTTTGAAGTGACCATAAAAATTCCTTAAATATGTAAATATTATCATAATTATCATATTCATCCCATGGAATGCTTACAAGGTAATCTTTGTAATCCTTTCTAAGTATGTTTTCTTTGCTCTGAGCGAAATACATATTAACAAACTGACCATGATCATAGAAAATATCCTCTTCAGAATAGGCACCGAAAATACCATAACCTCCTATTATGTTTGTATATACGTTACTCACATCAAACATCGAACTTAATCCTGTCTCATCCTGAAATGTTAATGCCTTAGTTATAAGGCTTTTCATATATTTGTCATACTCTTCGGAAACCGTCCTTATACAAAAAATACTACTTAAAGAACTATCTAAAAAGAGAATATTTCCCGTTTGCCAGTAAGAACTATTTGAATAATGTTCATCAGTATGTGGCATTAGTCTACAATATAGCAAAAATGTTGATTTTGTAGAATTATTTGTCAGTGTGGTACTATCAATAACATTGAAATTATCTATAATTACTGATCCACCATAAATTTTAGAGCTAAGCTTAAAATCATCTCTTGGAGCGATAAGTGGTTGGTTGATGTCTGATTCACTATTCAACTGGCAGAACCATAATGCATTGTCCAATGGGGACTCTTTCAAGATAAATAGTTGTAAAGAGTTAATTATACCTGAATATCCATAAATACTATAAGGACAACCATAATCTGGGAAAATATCTTCTTCTCCATTTTGTATTGCTTCTTTAATTCCGTTTATACTATATACAAGAACAGGTATTGCATTTGGCATTATAGTCATGCCATACAATTTTCTCCCTTCTGATGTAATTATCTCTAATTTGTATGATGAGCCAGGTACGGTCTTATAATTTAATGTATACTCACCTCCTCCCTTATTGACAAACTTTCCAACCTCAATATCATGAGTGTTGGTATGAGAATATAATGTGGCAATAGCATCATCTACTACTCTGTAATCCCCTAAATCCTCCACATTATTGCTTCTCGTGAGCCTGAGAGTCTGAACTTCCCCGTCATTTAGAAGGCAATTTACTACTATGCCATCCGGATTACTTGACTGTGATGATAACGTGTCTACACAACCATATATTAAGGGAAGCAAACCCACCAAAACAAATGCATAAATAAACCTTTTCATAAAATTTGCTTTAAAATGAAATTTGAATCAATTTACTAATTATTTCAAATTTAATAAATTAATCCTACCAAAACCTAAATTGCATTTTATTTGCACTAAAATAATAGATAAGGCTTTTATATAATACTTTAATACTCCTCCAAAACGAGACCACTTGCGGAGCAACTAATCAGTATTTAATTTTACGCTTATTCAGCCTTATTCAAAGCCAGGATGGCAATAGAGGCAATAAAAGAAAAAGAGATATTAAGGGAGTTGTCTGAGAGGTTCAATGTAAGCATCATGACAATAAGCAAATGGAAGGGAGAATTTTTGGAGAACAGTACCAAAGTTTTTAAGAATGGCTCATCGGTCACAGATGACAAAGAGAAAGAGATTGGGCATTTTCACACCAGGATCGGACAATTGACAATGGAACGCGTTTTTTCGTAAGTGTCTGCAAGAAAGCCGGTTTAAAATATATTTAAGACAACCAGGAGAATCCGAAGAAAACCTAAGATTATGAAGCTTTTCGACTCATCTCATATGGAACATCCAACTACAGAGGTCTGGTGAGTATTATATTATAAATAACCAAATGAAATAAAATTGGCTAAATTTTGTTGTAATTTCTAAAAAGATTTAAATATTAAATACCTCTTTGCTCACAGTTACCTTATCAAGATTTTTCATATTTATTTCAACTCCAATACCGGCTCCTTTTGGAACATCCATTGTGCCATCAGGATTTACAATAAATGGAGGATTAACAATATCTTCCTTATAATATTTTTTACTTGCAGAAATGTCTCCAGGTAAAGTAAATCCTGGCAAAGAAGCCAAGGCAACGTTCCCTGCCCTGCCAATTCCAGATTCAAGCATTCCTCCATGCCACACTGGGATTTCATTGTTCATACAAAAGTCATGAATAAATTTAGATTCTGTAAAACCGCCTACTCTACCTGGTTTTATGTTGATAATCCTACAACTTTTCAACTCTATCGCAGCTCTGGCATCATCAAGAGAGTGAATACTTTCATCCAGACAAATTGGTGTTTTTATAGCTCGCTGAAGTTTAGAATGATCATAAATATCTTCATAACCAAGAGGTTGTTCGATAAGCGTCAAATTATATTCATCCATCTTTTTGAAAAGATTAGCATCTTCCAAAGAATATGCAGAATTAGCGTCAACTTGCAGCATAATATCGGGAAATTCTCTTCTAACAGCCTGTACCAAACTAAGATCATGACCAGGAGCAATCTTGATTTTTATTCTCTTATATCCCTCAGAAAGATATCCCACAATTTCCTCTATCAGTTCCTCTTCAGAGGATTGTATCCCAATACTGACACCAACGTCAATTTTGTCTCTGACACCTCCAAGCATTTTAGAAAGAGAGAGATTTTTACTTTTCGCCATTAAATCCCAAAGAGCAGCCTCTATTCCAGCTTTTGCCATCATGTGTCCCCTTACCCTTGCAAACTCATAAAGTCTTATTGCTTCTTCAACATCAGAAACATTTTTCCCCAGAAGAGCCGGAATTAAAAAGTCGCGCATAATGTGCCATGCTGTTGATACGGTTTCATAAGAGTAGAAAGGAGTACCTTCTGCAACACTTTCACCCCAGCCTGTTACACCTTCAGCGTCTATTCTTACCATAATATGTTCCTCATCATACTCTGTTCCCATTGATGTGGTAAAAGGAGTTACCAGATCCATCTTTGTATGCCTGATTTCAATTCTTTCTATTTTCATAATATAAAGTAAATAAATTATTGCTTTTCTCTTATCCTTATTACAGGGTAGATTGATTCTGCCTTCATCAGATAAGAAAATTGAGGGTAGGTTGCAATTCCTAATTCAGATTGAGGTTCTACGCCAATGATAAGCAAATGACCCTTTAATTGTTTTGTAGAAACATAAATATAGTCATCAATATTAATTGAAGATTTCTGAATTTCTTTCTCTTCTACATTAGCTGCTGCAATAATGTCTCTCTCAAAATCAATTGAGTCTATGGATTTAATATACAGTTCTTCCATTATTGGGTTTTTCACAGAAAAAGGTGTTATTTCATATCCTTGTCTGATAATCCAATCAATTAGTTTTAAATCAGATTTAGGGAAAAGGTAACCTGAAGGTCTCTGAATTGTGAGTGTAGGAACAACTTTAGGACGAAAATCATTAACGACCAGTGTTGAATCTTTGCCAGTTTTGTATGAATAAACAGGCATGTTGAATTTGCTCCCATCAGGCATATGCTCCATACGAAGAGGTATTATCGATTCTGTTAGACTTTGTGTACGTCTTAGGGTCTCAACGGTCGACTTTATTTCAATATAGTGCTCTGATACATATTTCAGCAAGAAATATATTCCCTGGCTTTGAGAATATGCTCTGTGTGCCAAATTTTCCACATATCCATCCTCACCATTGAGCCCTTCCTGAATAAATGAAAAAGTGTTTTGAATACCAAAACTTTGTCTTCCATCATTTATATCAAAAGTGCTGAAGCGTACATAATCAATTTCTGGTGGACCACCAGGACTGTAAATACTATTGGAAACTCCCTTTGACTCCAGTTGAGATGATAAATAAGGCCAACATTTTTTTAGCTGATATTCACGAATTGATTCTGGTATCAAAGGATGTGTATTGAATCCAAGTAAGATATCGGAATGTTTACGATATCCCAGTCTTTCCCACTCCTTACTGTATGGAAAGTATTCATGTACATCCATTGTAACTTCAAACAGGTATTTGTCGAAAAGTTTATGAAGTGCCAATACTTCCGGTTCCGTCATTATTAAGTGATTTCTGTTTAAATCGACATTGTTTCCGTTACGACGTATATTCTTTTCGGATCCGTCAGGATTGACTTGTGGAACAATTGCCAGGTCAATATGATCAAATATAACCCTGTTTTCCGGCTTAAGGAGCTCTCTGGCAATCAATAGTGCACCTTCTTTGCCAGACTGCTCGTTGCCATGTTGCTGAGCGTGAATTAAAACTCTGATTTTTGATTTGTCAGAACCAAATGTAGTAGTAGAAAACTTTAATGCATATACATTTCTTCCTTCAACAGAATGACCAATAGTTTCGACAGTAAGAAGAGATGAACTATTATCGAGATCATGAATAAATGTCACAATATCGGCATACTTTGACACCTCCCTGAAAGAAGATTTTTCAGCTGGCGTTAAAATCATATCCCTGGCAATCAATGTTTTACAAGAAGCAAATATTACAATCAGCAAAATAGAGATAAATATATTTTTTTTCATCTACAAAAATATAAATTAAATTATGTTTATAATAAACTAAAAACCATTTAGTTGCATATATACTGTTGGCATTAGAAGTATCAGACCCAAAATCATGAATGCCAGTAAAATTTTCCAGAACCATTTTATCCAAACCTCATACGGAATTCTGGCTATTCCCAGTGCTCCAATTAAAACGGCAGAAGTAGGAGTAATCATGTTTGTGAAGCCGTCACCAAATTGAAAGGCCATAACTGTAGCCTGTCTTGAAAGACCAATCACATCAGAAAATGGAGCCATTATTGGCATTGTAAGAGCCGCCTTTGCAGATCCTGAAGGAATAAAGATGTTAATGCAGGTTTGAATAAAATACATTATAGAGACGGTGGCTCCCTTCCCTGCTCCTTCCATTGTTGTGGAAAGAGAATAGAGAATTGTATCCATGATCTTACCCTTTGTAAGTACCTCTATTATACCACCTGCAAGACCAACAATCAATGCAGCAGTAAGTATATCTTTAGCCCCAGCAATAAACTCATGAACTATTGCATTGGCACTCGATCCCATGGCTATACCGGCAATTATGCCCATCGCAAGAAAGAGTGCAGATATCTCTGTAAGATACCATCCGTAACCCAAGACACCAATCACAAGAAAAACAATGGTAAACGCCAGAACATCTAAAATAAAAAACAGGTAGGATTTTCTAAGGGTAAAAAATCCAGTAATTGCAAAAATTAATGTAAGAATCGGCAGACATACAAATGTAGATTCAGAACCTCCTAATTTAATTGTAGTTGTAGGATGATTTATTGATAACAGGACAAGAACAACAGTAACCATCACAAATACCACCCAGGCAGATACAGGAGTTTTCTTTGCAAAATCAACATGAACAGCCTCTCGTTCTCTGTGCCTCCAGTACTCATCCAGTTCATACATAGGTGATATTTTCGGGTTCTTTTTAACCCTTGAAGCATAATAAAGGGTGAAACATATTATTAAAGTAGTCAACAATATCCAGACAAATATTCTGTATTCAATACCTGAAAAAAGTTGAAGCCCAGAAAGTCCCTGAGCTATACCAATGGTAAAGGGATTAATTATAGCACCTGAAAACCCTATGTGAGCAGCCACATATACCATAAGCAAACCGGTAATTGAATCATAGCCCATTGATATGGCAAGAGGTACAAAAATGGTGATAAAAGCAAGTGTCTCCTCACTCATCCCAAAAACGGCTCCGAAAAGACTAAACATGAGCATTGACCCAATAATAACCAGATTGTTGACCCCAATTTTTCTGAAAAGCCATTTTTTCTCAAGTTGGCCGGATTTTTCAAGAAAAGATAGAATTCCAAAATCAATTGCGCGACTGCTGTTTAATATCTGAAATGCTCCTCCAATTATCAAAACAAAAGCAATTATACCAGACTGTTTTTTAAACCCTTCGAGAAGTGAGCCAAAAATCTGCCATGTCTGAGGAGATTGTTCGACCTTGTGATATGACCCGTTAACAATTACTTCTCTTTGAACTCCATTTATATCTTTGGTTTCATACTTGAACTCTCCTGCCGGAACAAACCATGTAGCTATTCCACATAACAAAATGAGACATCCGATAATCACAAACGTGTGAGGCATCTTGCTAAGTTTCGCCATTACTCCAATTTTTAAAATTTATAAATATCACCAGGGTATAATATTGTCAATTTAAAGCTTTTTGTCTTCTTCCCATTTTCATTAGTTTGCTTATATGGTTCAAAAAGCATTACATTATTGTTCCCAATTACCTCCATGGAATTGTCTGGTTTAACTACAATTGCCGACTCTTCATCAATTCCTATCCCTCTATAACCTGGGTTGTCGAGCAAAACATTTATAAGACGAAGCTGTCTTTTTCGAGTTATAAAATGCTGATCTACAATAACATTGCTAAGGAACCCAAATCCCTTGGCGGTAACGACATCACCCGCTTTTATATAATTAAACTCAGGCATATCAGATGTATCGCTCCGACTTGTTCCGGTAAGCATTATTCTACTCATAATAGCCGCGCCAGCACTTGTTCCACTTACAACTCCCCCATTTTTATATATTTCTCTTATTTTTTCCAAAAATTTAGTGCCCTCAAGATAGCTACTTAATATCACCTGGTCACCACCAGAGAAAAATATGGCAGTTACTCCATCAAGTTTTGCAAGATTTTCAGGAGAATCTATACTATCTTTTGCACAATAAATGTAATCAGCACTTTTGCATCCAAGATTTCTGAATTCTTCACTCTGTCTTCTGCCAGTCTCTTCTGCTACTCCACTGGCAAAGGGTACTACGAGAACCTTTGCACTATCACCTCCTCCATATCGTATGATAGTTTGAAGGATTACTGCGATTCTGTCACCGCCACCCTCAATGACTAAAGTTCCCTTTGAGTCAATTTTTTCAGGTAAATAATCCAATTCACATTTTGAACGAGTACAAGAAGTAAATTGCAATAATATAATTATTGCAAACAACATATATAGTTTTTTCATTTTACTTGTTAAATTTAGTTGTTAATAATTTGTAAGCAATTAATGATGCTTTCTGAAAATCTTCATAAAGAATAAATTCATCATTTCCATGAGGATTTTGAGCACCTACTCCTAAATTAATTGTTTTTATGCCTTTTGCATTGAGCGCATTAGCATCACTGCCTCCCATCGATTTTTTTGGAACAGCCTCAAGTCCCAAACTTGCAGCTATTTGAGCAAAATGCTTAAATGGAAGATCATCTGCAGTAATATTATAAGGAAGAAAGTCCCAAAAATATTTTGATTCCATAGTAGCTCCATAGTTGTGACACACATCGTTGAAATCTTTCAATATATTAGTCATCAACTTATCACCATGTGATACAAAATCTGTTCTTAGTTCTCCTTTCATATGTACTTCATCACAGACAACATTTGTATTCTTACCCCCTGCAACAGAGCCGATATTAGCATTTGTAACTTCATCTACCCATCCGAAAGGGAATTTTGTGATTGCCTCTGCAGCAACTTTTATGGCATTTATGCCCTTTTCTGGAGATATACCAGCATGAGCAGATTTACCTTTTATTACAAATTCAAAATTTATTGCTCCGCAAGTTTGTGATACAAAATGTCCCGGCGTAAGATAGGAATCAAAAATAAAACCATACTTAAGCTGTGGCTTAGGTGTAAAATAGATCGATCCCGCAAGTGTTGTCTCTTCACAAACTGTAAAAAGGAGTGTACATGGCTCAAGCTTACCCTCTTTGACAGCATTTTCCAGTGCGAAAAGAATAGACGAAAGACCTGCCCTGTCATCCACTCCCAATGGGGTTGTACCATCCGAGGTAATCCTGTCTTCAAAAAACTGACGTTTTAATCCAATAATTGGCCTTGGTGTATCCATGTGAGAAGCCATAAGAAATTCTCCTCCTCCCATAATCTCAATAATTACATTACCTGTGTTACCACCAGACAACTCATAAGCATTATCCCTTTGACATGTTAAACCAAGTCTCTCAGCAAATGCTGTAATATAATCAGCCACAGGAGCCTCTTCTCCAGAGACCGCATTTATTGAAGTCAATTCTACAAAAATTTGTTTTAGTCTTTCGTCCAATCCTTTCATTTTCAATCATTTATTATTGTCCAAACACTTTTACATTTCTCAACAACATATAATAACAGTCAGTACAATTTCCATGAACAAAACCAATATATACATCCTTGCCCTTATATGCAGAAATATCTATAGTTTGTAATTTAAAATCTCCATAAGTCTCATCTAACTCTGTCCAATCTCTAAGAATAGTTGCTTGGCGACAATTTTCATAAGTTATTGGATTTTCAGAAATAATCACTCTGTAATTCTCTTCTGGATAGTCAGTATCACCTGCTGCAACTTCAAATGTAAGTAAAACCACATCTGTTGTATTTCCTATTTCAATCTTAGGTGATATTAGATAATTTTCTGGTCTTACTGCCCCTACTCCGCCAGAAAGCCATGAATCTGATGTGGCTGCTCCATCATAATAATTCCAGTTGTAACCGTCTCCATCTCTGTCAATTAATGTCCATGTATCAGGAATCTCATCAAGAAACGACTCCTGGAAGTAGAATATTTTGTCAGGGGCAAGTTTGTAATTCAGAATTGAAGTAGGCTTATTGGCCTTAGTATCAGGAGAATCCTTTAAAACCACAAAGAAGTTTGTTCCAGACTTTCTAAGCATCTTAACCTGGATATAGCCAAAATAGTTACCCTTACTTATAACAAGCGAACCGGATTTTGATGCAGCAGAAAATGTCTGACCAGTTGCTGGAACTATTTCAAAATCAGTACCAAGTACTGCAGTAGAATAAACAGTGTCAACAACAGAAATATCTGTCCCTTCAGGGATTTCTACAACATATCTGTCTTTATCTGTTAGATAATAAACCTTGTCTACAATCTCGTAGTTAACGGTGACATCACCATCAGCCGGCTTGATAATCTGAATACAAATGGAATCAAGTCCAATTTTCGAATTCTCCTTTTGGAGAATATTGCTGACAGTACCCTGGTGGTTCTCATAAGCACTGAATTCATAGTACTGAGGGCCTTTATATGTCCAGTCCTCCTTTTGACATGATACGGAGAATACAGCCACAAGGGATAATAAAGTTATTTTTAATATTGAATTTTTCATTTTCATCCTTATTATTGATATAAGCAAAATTAATATCCCGGATTATTCACAAGTTTTTTATTGACATCAAGTTCTGTTGTACTTATCGGTGCTACAACTCTATAGTCGTCATAAGGAATTTGAGGCATCCCGTTTGGTCTTGAAATCGGTTTCCCTAATCTCTTCATATCAAAAAACCTGTGTCCCTCAAATGCAAGTTCGATCCTTCTTTGCAAAAGAATTTCATTCAAAAGTTCAGCATTTGCCACACTAGTATTATCAAGACCTCTTTTATTCATCAGATAATTTAAGTCATTCCTTGCAGAAGTATAATTGTTCTGATGAGCATAAGCCTCGGCCCTATTGAGATAAACCTCAGAGATCCTTATCAAAGGGATATCATCAAGTCCAAATGTTCCTCCCCAACTGTTAAACTTAGTTGTCCACCAAAGATTCTGACCATAATAGTGCACTTTTCTTAAAGCTTGAAATCTAGTATCTCTTTGTTGATCAATCAGATCAACAAAATCTTGTGTTACAGACAGCTGAGCATCACCTGCTCCTGTGCCATCTCCAAATCCCTCTTCGTCCCTGTAGCCATTATCTACAGTGCCATAAGTAGAATGAAGGGATGTTGATGCAAGATTCTCTGAAATTGTGAAATGTAATTGCCACAAAGACTCTTTACCTTGAGAAAAAATATCTGTATATTTACCTGTATAAATAGTTACTGGAGAATTGGTTATGGCATAATTTGCTGCAATAACTGCATTTGCCCAATCTCCTTTATACAAGTATACCCTCGACTGAAAAGCTTTAACTGCAACAGCAGATATTCTATACGGATATTTTTTGTTATCATTGTTTTCGAGCAATGTAAATGAATTAGAAAGATCAAGTACTATCTGTGCCCAAACTTCATCAACAGTTGCCCTTGGTACAGAAGCCTGTTCTGTTATACTTCCACCTTCGTTAAAAAATGGTTCAGTAAGTAATGGAACACATAGATTAAAATTATCCACTAAATGACCAGGAACGCGACTATAAATAATCGCAAGATTAAAATAGTTGTAAGCCCTCAAAAAAAGTGCTTCACCCATAAGCGATTTAACTTTATCAGTCTGTTCCATGTCTGATAAATAAAGTATTGCCTCATTCAACGCACCTATCTGTTTGTAGGCAGATTCCCAGATATCAATATTGTAATAAGGCTGGAAATTATACTGACCTGCATATTTTGTTGAGCTTGGAGAAGGTTCACAGTTGTCTCCCATTACATCCGGAACACAGATTAAATCCCTTCCTGCATAATATGGATCCTGTAACAAATCATAAACTCCTATGATAAGACCTTCACAACCCTCTATGCTTTTTACCTTATCTTGAGGTAAAGCATGTTTCGTACTTATATCGAGCAATGAATCACACGAATTCAACACAAAAAGTAACGAAATTGATATTAATAGCTTAAAATTTTTCATTGCATGAAGTTTTAGAAGTTTATCTTAATTCCAAGACTGTAGCTTTTTGACTGAGGATAAATTCCTCTGTCAATTCCCACTGACTCAGGGTCATAACCTTGATATGGAGTTGTAGTCCACAAATTATAGCCGGTAGCGAAAATTTGTGCATCCTGCAATTTCAGTTTTTTTACCAGTTTTGCAGGAATATCATAACTAAGGTTAACATTCTTGAGTTTAATAAAATCAGTAGATTCAAAAATAAGACTCATCCTTGGATCTCCATTGTTATCGTATTTCATTGGATTGCCAGGATATGCACCATCCAAAACAGGTTTTGGCACCCATGTAACATCACCAGGCTTGCTCCAATAGCTTTTATACATCTCCTCAAGCAGATTGTTGTCAGCTGCCTGACCTATCAACACTGCCTTGTCATTAAAATATTTGACGGCACCACTCTGGAATTGAAAGAAAAATGATAAAGTGAAGTTCTTCCATTTAATTGTGTTGTCTATACCACCAAAAAATGTTGGATCTGTTCCTTTTGTCCAAACCCTGTCTTCCAAGGTTGGATTGTATGTAATATAACCGTCTTTGTCATAATACATTGGCCGACCATCTGAAGTATTAACACCTGCCCACTTATATACTTTCTCTGCTGTAACAGGCTTTCCTACTTTATATTGACCAAGTTCTTCAAGACCATCCTGAAGTTCAGTTATTTCATTCTTGCACCAAGAGAGATTTATAGATGTCTCCCATGAGAAGTCGCCTGAATCGATATTAACAGTATTAATTTGCAGGTCAATTCCCTGATTTCTGACACCTCCCATATTTGATGGTATTTCACTAAAGCCTGTAGTCTGAGGAATTACCCTGTAATAAAGAAGATCTTTAGTATCATCACGATACAAATCAATATTAGTATTAATCCTTCCCTTAAATAATCCTGCTGTTATTCCGAAATTTTTGGAATGTTTCTTCTCCCAAGATAGCTTTTGATTACCGATTGAAGACGGAATTATTCCAGAACTTCCTCCATATGAAGCATTAGCTTCATAAAGTCTTGCAGAGACATAGTCTCCTATGCTTGCATTACCAGTAACACCATAGCTCGCTCTCAACTTCAAATCATTCAACCAGTCGATATCCTTAAGGAAATTTTCTTCCTTTACCCTCCATGCAAAAGAAATGGACGGAAAAGTACCCCAAAGATTATCCTTGCCAAATCTTGAAGAACCGTCGTATCTTATTGTGCCTGTAAAAATATATTTCTCCTTGATAGTGTAACTCAGTCTTCCAAAAAAACCAGCCATCTTCCATTCTGAATAGGATTCAGTTGTTGATACAGGAGTTGCGGCACTGCTTAAAAGATGTAAATCAGGGCTTGATACTCCGTTAGCCTCTGCACCGATCATGTGATATTTGTAATTGCTATATGAAAAACCTGCAACAGCAGATAATCTGTTTTCATTAAAAGTTGCGTTATAAGATAGAACCTGCTCTGTCTGAAACTTGTTTATATCAGTCGAATTGGCAGAAACAGCACCATTAACTCTTGACCCCAATCTGGTTCTTGGATCACTGAACTGATGTTCATTCAACCATGTAAGATCAATATTGTAACTGCTTTTAAACTCTAGTCCCTTTGCAAGTTTTAATGTCAAATCATTGGCAGATAGAAGATTGTGAGTTTTACCTGTATATTCGTTCAGTTCAAGCATTTGAGGAATATTATAAAGAAAGTATCCATATGTCAAATCTGAATAATATTCTCCATTCTCATCTCTTGGAGATACTCCAGGCAGCAGAAACATTGCTGTTCTTGCAGGATTCGCCGCACCTATAACTGAAGACTGATTATGGATAGTACCGCTAAATGTGTTATTTGTATTGAGAGTAAGCCATGGTACTATTTCGTGACTAAGATTCAAACGAGCTGATATTCTGTTAAAACCTGTGTGCTTGATTATACCATCAGTTTTATTATATCCGGCAGAAGCATAAAATCTTGTTTTTTCATTGCCGCCAGTTAAACTTACCTGATAGTTGTTAAGCAGCGCCTTACGAAAAATCTCATCGTACCAGTCTGTAGTGGGAGCATTTGAATATCCGTCATTCCCCCAACCAAAACTTTTAAAAAGTTCAAGCTGTTGCTGATATTTATTAGTTCCATTGTACTGATCATAATTTTTATATTCAAGAAGAGCGAATTCTGCCCATTGTGGCCCCGTCATAACAGGCACTTTTCTTGCTATTTCCTGAATGCCAATAGTTGCATTGGCGGAGACTTTTGTCTTTCCGGCAGATCCTTTTTTGGTAGTAATAATTACTACTCCGTTTGCAGCTTGAGCTCCATAAATTGATGCAGATGCACCATCCTTCAAAATACTTATTGATTCGATATCATCTGGATTAAGTCCTGCCATTACATCGGCATTTGTTAAAATATTGGTAGACTGTGCACCATTTGTTATTTGCACGCCATCAACAATATAAAGCGGTTGTGTATCAGCATTGATTGATCCTCTTCCCCTTATGTTTATAGAAAAAGAAGAACCCGGAATACCTGAAGACGAGACTATTTGAACTCCAGAAACCTTGCCCTGCATAGCCCTCTGAAAACTCTGTGTATTAGTTTTGGCAATTTCAGTAGCACTTATATTCTCAATAGATCCCGCAATATCTTTCTTTTTGGTGACACCATATCCAACTACAACAACTTGCTCCAGCTCATTAATACCCTCACTGAGAGAAACATTGATCTCTTTTCTTCCATTTATTTCAACTTCCTTGGATTGCATCCCAAGATAATTAAAAACCAGGACATTCTCCTTAGAGGGGTCACTCAGTTTCAACTTGTAGTTTCCATCATAATCAGCTGTTACACCTTTGTTTTTAACGCCTTTGACTTCGACCGAGGCTCCGGGCAAAGGTTGATTATTCATATCTGTTATCTTGCCATAAACATAAAGAGAGTCATCACTCTGAGCGATCTTTTTTAGACCACCCGCAGTTGCAGGTTTTGCCGTAGATTTTTTGATGTAAATTATCTTTTTATCTATCTCAAAAGTGAGATTTGTGCCCTTAAGGCACTCTGTCATAATTTGTTCAATACTACTCGATTTGAAATCCTTGCTAATTTTAGGAACATTAGCAATATCAGCGTCTTCATATACAAAGTAATATCCACATTGCGATGTAATCTTAACCATCGCCTCCTTCAATGTAAGGTTGTCAAGCTTTACATTGTAAAGATCTTTCTGATTCTGCGCTCCAATGTTCACAAAAGGAACATTAATCAAAAACAGGAGCAACACAACAAAAGAGACCTTGCTTCTTTTGTCTTCTTTCATAGTCGGATAAGTTAAATGAAAATTAATATATAGTTACTGTTCTTCCACTTAGCACAATGTGCCCTGGCATAAGTCTCCTGAAAGATTCAAGCATTTTTTCTGCTTCATCTTCCCTCGAGAGCTTACCAGACAAAATTCTGTCTTTATATGTATTATCTACAAAAACGACCTCTAGACCGTACCATCTTCCAATATCATCCATAATGTCCTCCAATCGCATTGAATCGAAATAGTACAGACCATCCTTCCAACAAGTATAAAAAGATGTATTAACTTGTTGGACAAACAGTTCTTTGCTTTCTTTATCCAAATTGGACTGATAGCCTGGCTGCATTACATGTTTTCTGTATTGTCCTGAAGCATCTTTATATCCAACAGTGATTTTGCCTTCAGCCAGAGTAGCTGAAAGTAAATTATCGTCGCCATAAGCCTTAAAATTAAACTTTGTCCCTGTTACACTGATATTTAAACCATTACCCCTGACTACAAAAGGCCTTTCAGCATCTTTAGAAATTTCAAAATAACCCTCACCGTCGAGATAAACTTCTCTTGAACTATCTCCAAAAACTGATGGATAATAAAGATGACTCCTCGAATTTAACCAGACCTTAGAACCATCAGGAAGAACAACCTTGAAAATTTTTATTTCAGGAACAAAAATCTCATGCATTTCTACCCTACTGTTATTTAAACGTTTCACATTGTCTGTCAAACTGTAATTAAGAGAACCATCGATTAGTGCGGCATCTACGCCTTCAATTCTGGTATTGGCAGGTAATTTGCCAATATCAATAACTCTATTGCCACCAACAGTAAGTGTAATAGAACGGCGACGTACATCTTCCAATTTGGAATATGTCTCACGAATAGAATAATTTTTCTTAATTTCTGCTGTAATCCTGTAGGCAGAATATGCTGCAGCAATAATTATAAATGAGGAGGCTATTCTTCTGAACCATACACTTCTAAAAGCAGAATTAAATTTTACTTTTAGACCAGCTCGACGATTAATAGTGTCTCTGTTCTCTTTGGACAAAATCTCATTGAAATCATTAAACCTATTTACCAGGTAATCCTTGTCATTAAGTCTTTGATAAAGATCCTCATTCTCGTCAGAGAGATTCCTCCACTGCTCCAACTCTCCACGCTCCTCATCAGTTAAATCAGACAATAGCTGTTTGACAAGCAGAGATTTAATCCTATTATATTGATCCTCTTCCATTGCTTTAATCTTTGAAATGTCCTTTCAATATTAGGACAATCAAAAGACAAAAAAGGATGGAATCAAAAAAGAAAAAAATTAATTAAAATAATTCAGATAAATAAACAAAACGCTAAAAAGATCTTTCAGAGATGATTTCAATATTTTTTTGGCTCTAGCTTTTTGACTTTTAACAGTATTTACAGAAATACCAAGTTTATCCGCTATCTCCTGATTTGTCATATCATCTATATAGCTCATTCTGAATACTTTCCTACATTCTGAAGGAAGCTCTTCTATTTTTGAAAAAAGTTCCCATAAAATTTCAACTTCCATCTGCTCAGCTAAAAAATTAAAGTCATCTATTTCGGTATCATGTTTCAAAACATAATCAGTATACCGCTTTTTAATACCAGATCTGTGAACAGCATTAATGCAACTGTTATGAACTGCCGAAAATAAATAAGACTTAAGAGCTTTTTCACTCTCAAGACTTATATTCAAATCGAGCAACTTGATAAAAACAGACTGTACTATATCCTCAGCCTCCTGATAAGATTCAGTAAATTTTAGAGCAAAAAAACAAAGAATAGAGCGATATCTCCGATAAATCTCATCAATTGAGAATTCATTTATTTCTGATATGCTCTGCATCGACAAATCTTTGATAACTCATCAAAGATAATATTTTAAATTCATGCACTTGCACCTGGCACCTGTCGCACCTGTCGGAGTTTGTTGTAAATAACACATTTCCAGTGATTTAATTTTTAAAATTTTTAAAAGTCAAATCGACAAAAGATTAATTATTAGTTATTTACAACAAACTCCGACAGGTGCAAGTACAACGGAAAAGAACCTGACGGTCGATACAGCGTGCGCGGGCTCTCCCGGGTGATGCGCGAGAGCCTCAAAAAGACATCCATCAAAAAAGAGGTGAACATGCATTCACTGAGGCACTCGTATGCCACCCACCTGCTTGAACAAAGGCTGAACCTCTCGCTTCATCCGCATATCCATTGTCTCGTCCCGGCTACCGGATACTCCCTGGATGGCCGATGGAAAAACTATCAATTAATATACCCATCGGGTCGCCATCACTAACCAGCGTATCGTGAATATCACTGATGAAAAAATGCCCTTCATTGCCAAAGATTACCAGTATCATTCCATGTCATTGTCCGGTTTGTAAAACGGGTCGAATGATTAGAATCAGAATTCTTCCTCCTATACGCTCTCCGCCGGAAGCTACCTGTAAACAGATGTAACCGGAATCAAAAAATACAGTAAAACCGGCATCACAAGTGCAGTAAAAATGGCAACAATCATACAATAAAAACGGCAACAATAATACAGTAAAACATTATTAACCTGACCTTTGATGTCATAACAAAAAAGCAAAGGTGTTATGACAGACAAAGAGCAAAAAACACTAGACCGATTTATCATGTATGATCAAATCCACAAGTTCCGAAATGAGGAACACAAATCAATCCAATGGATTGCAGATTATCTGGGAGTCAACTTTAGGACTGTAAAAAAATACCTAATGATGGACCAGATCGAGTTTGAAAAATTCTCGGAAAACATCACCAACAAGTCATTCATGCTGGAACGCTACACGCCTTTTATCGTAGACAGGTTGCAGCGGTTCCAAGATACGCCGGCAGCGCAGATGCATGATTGGCTAAAAGAGAACTTCCCAGACTTTCCCAAAGTGGCACCAAGAACAGTTTATAACTTTGTAATGAAAGTTCGTCAGGACTACGGCCTTCCGAAACTGTCATTGAGTGATCGGCAGTACCAATCATTGCCTGAAACACCCCCAGGCAAATATGCACAAGTGGACTTTGGGCAGACAATACTTCGTTGTGGGGATGGGGCACGCAACAGGGTATACTTTATGGCTATGTTGTTATGTTGTAGCAGGTATAAATACATTTGGTTCCAGGATAAGCCGTTCACCAGCGAGACAGCAAGCATTGCTCATGAAATGTCATTCAGTTACTTTCATGGTATACCTGAATACATCATCTATGACCAAGATGCCGTATTCCTTTATAATGAAAATCTCGGGGACTACCGTATGCCGGAAGTGTTCGACAGTTATGTCAAGAGCCGCCCTTTCAAGGTAATCTTCTGCCGTCCTGGAGATCCTGAAAGTAAAGGAAAAGTAGAAAATGTAGTGAAATATGTGAAACACAACTTTCTGTTAAATAGGCAGTATAGCACATTGGATAACATCCAGAATGAAGGAGATGCGTGGTTGAGCAGAACAGGCAATGCCATGATACATGGGACCACTTGTAAAGTCCCTTATGATGAATGGTGCAAGGAATGTCGAGATTTATTACCTTATACCCCGGTGACGACACTTCAGATAGCAGATGGCCGTAAGGTCCTTAAGACTAACATCATCAAATATAAGGGGAACATTTATTCCCTGCCGATAGGCACCTATAAAGGAGAGGATACAAGGGCATTTTTGACTGAAGACAGCGGAAACCTGATAATCAAGGATGTCGATGGCAAGCTAATCGCCAAACATATCATACCTGCAGGAAGCGGGCATAAAGTGATAAACAACAATCATCTGCGTGATCGTTCTGTAAGTATCGACGCCTATGCAACTCAAACAGCAAGCTTATTCACAAACAAGGTAGGAGCAGCATCATTCATATCCGAACTTAAGATACGATATCCAAGATATGTAAGGGACCAACTGTCCACCATACATGACAGCATCATCAAATATGGGCAAGGTGCAGCAGATGCGGCTTTGGATATATGCATTAGGAACAAGCTCTATAGTGCCACTAATTTCAAATCTATAATATCATCCAACCAAGCCATAAGCATTGATAAAAAGCCGTCAATAAAGCCATTGGGAGATGAAAGGGCGCGGTTGATGGTCAATTTTGATCCGAGCAAGTCTTCCATAGACACCTATGAAAACCTCTTTGGAACGCTGTAGTATGGAACAAAGCGATAAATTAACTGCCATACGCAGTTGTGCCAAAAGGTTGAAACTCACGTGGCTTATGAATAACATAAGTGATGCTGTTATAGATGCGCAAAAGGAGTCTCCAAGTTATGATGACTTCTTGTTGAACATACTTAATGAAGAAGTCGCAGGACGTGAATATCGATTGAAACTACTCAGATACAAGAATGCCAGATTGCCGATGGCACACTATCTGGACCAGTACGACTTCTCCATATCCAATGGACTGAGCAACACCCAACTCAACCAGCTCAGAGAACTGCATTGGGTCGAAGAAGGCTTCAATCTCATGCTTGCAGGACCTTCGGGAGTAGGCAAGACATACATAGCTGCCGGCTTGTGTGCTGACGCCATAGAAAAGGGGTACAAAGCTTACTTCAGAAGTATGGAGGAAGTGCTAACCACCCTAAAAATGAAGGATATGGCCACTTATAACAAAGCGGAATACAAAAACCTTTGTTCAGCGCATATAATAGTTATAGATGACCTTATGAACATAATAGTAGACCGTGAAGAAGGCAACATGCTCTTTGCCTTCATAAACTCGCTGTATGAGTCCGCATCGTTCATAATAACAACTAATAGGTCGCCTGCTGAATGGGCTAAGACCTTGAATGACGAAGTACTGGCTATAGCCATCCTTGATCGTTTGCTATATAAATGTGAGCTCATCCAACTGTCAGGAAAGAGCTACCGAATGTCAAACCGGAAAACCATCTTTGCTGAAGAGAATAACAATAATGACAAGAAAAGAAAATAAAAATATACCTTTGCGACCACTGTAGCCTTGTTGCCGAATTTACTGCAGTATTGTTGCCAAAAAAACTGCACTCCTGAATGCCGAAATCACTGCATTTTTTGATTCCGTTTACAACAGATTCATCCCCAACTTTAACTATCAGACCAAAATGCACCTAAAGGTGCACAGGGCAGGGTATGTCTTCTTGTTAAGAATAAGCGATCACAGAACCTTCTATTAAGCCTGATTCATCCGAAAAACCTATACCGGAAAGCACAAAAACCTGCAAAATGTAAAAGATCGCTTGTTTATTTTTCTTTCAGAAGGCACTGTTCAGAATTTTGTGTAAATGATAATTGAGGTTTCATAATTACAATAAAATTCTGTTATCAAAAATAAGAATAAACTGATTAAGAACAACAGCCCAGTTTTTAATGGGCATTGTCCATTTCTTTTCGATCTCATTAACAGCAAGATATACAGATTTCTTTACTGCATCGTCATTAGGAAATGATAATTTTGCTTTGGTATATTTTCTAATTTTTCCATTCAGATTTTCAATTAGATTTGTGGTATAAATTATCTTTCTTATTTCCAACGAATAATCAAAAAATGTAGTAAGATCATCCCAGTTTGTTCGCCAACTTCTGACAGCATATTGATATTTTTTACCCCATTTCTGTTCAAATGTGTCAAGTGCCAATGCTGCAGAATCCTTGTTGACAGCACCATATATTGTTTTGAGGTCTATGGTAAACTCTTTTAAATCTTTGTAAGTCACATAACGGCAACTGTTTCTTATTTGATGAACTACACAAACCTGAGTGGCAGCTTCAGGAAATGCTGCTCTTATTGCATCTGTAAATCCGTTAAGGTTATCTGTGCAGGTAATGAGAATGTCTTCTACTCCTCTTGCTTTCATGTCGGTCAAGACACTCATCCAAAAAGCAGAACTTTCCGCTTTGCCAATCCATAAACCAAGAATCTCCTTTTTGCCGCTTTTGTTAAGCCCTACACATATATAAACAGTCTTGTTAATTACCTTTCCTCCTTCTCTGACTTTGAAAATTATCCCATCCATCCAAACAATAAAATATTGCCTTTCAAGAGGTCTGCTTTGCCATTCCTGGGCTGCTTGTGTCACCTTATTCGTAATTATAGAGATCGAGGATCCTGACAGGTTTATTTCATATATGTTACGCAACTCTTCCTCAATATCTGACACACTCATCCCCTTTGCATAAAGAGATATTACAAGTTTCTCTATTGAAAGTCCACGACTCTTGTACTTGGGAACTATAATCGGCTCAAAGTCCCCTTTTCTGTCTCTCGGAACATTAATGACGGATTCTCCATGCTCTGTCTGGATTGTCTTAGGATAGCTCCCGTTTCTTGAATTACCGCTATTATTCCCGCAGATATCATTCTTTTCATAGCCTAAATGAACATCCATCTCTCCCTGCAGCATCTGTTCAAGAACCTGTGTGTGAATATCTTTCAAAAATTTACTCACATCCTCTTCCGTCTTAAACTGTCCTAAAAACTCCTTGGTTAAAAATTCAGGCGGTAAACCCTTTCTCTGTTTGTCCATAATTTGTGTTTCCATTTGTTAAATGTTTAAAATTAATAATGCTTTTTTGTTTATGCATTATCATTTACACAAAATTTTGGACAGTGCTTTTCAGAAAGAATAAAAACCTTCAATAAGTACATAACACTGGATAACGGTGGGTGTAGTGCAACACCGACTCATCGCTGGGTCGTACCGACCGCTCAGAGTCCTATTTATTGTGTGCTGTGTTTTATTTATTTTTCATTTCATTCATAGCTTTTAATAATCCAGATTTCCAATCCCTTACGTAATTATCCTTTTCGTAATCAAGGTTTTTATTAGTCAAATCTATAAAATAATTCACTAATCCGTCCCAGCTATCAAGTTGGCCTTTGTCATGCAATTTCCAACCAATCTCTTCTATTGTCCAATTTGCCTTAGCTGAATTACGAATCATAGAAGTTGTTATCCAGTTGGCATCGTTATCTTTTCCGCCCCTTGCAACCGGTATTAAATGGTCAATTGTGGGAAATAAATCCCAATAAATCATATGGGTATCTGACATTTTCCAATGTCGATGATACTTAAAGATATCAGGGAATTCTATTGTCAATATCTTAATCAATCCAGGGAACAACAATCTATCACCAGAATATCTATCAATGAATCCGTCTCGTAGAAAGACTTTACACATTTGATATTTTGAATATTGTCTTTTCTGAGTCAAATTATCAATGAACGGGTAATTTTTATTAGCAAAATCAATACATTCCTGTCTTTTGCCATCCAATAACAATTCACATATATTCTGAATCAATAATGCCTTATCCATTCGTAGTAGCGATTTTTAACATAGCACACAACGTGTCATTTACGTAATAAATATACAACTTTCGTAAATATCCGACTTATAACATTCGTGTATGAATATCAAGCTGAAAAGATAATGTTTTATAGTATATTGATTTCATGTTTGTTACCTTTCATATAAAATATTTTATATTTTTGCATATACGAATGTTTCATAAAATCGAAAACAATGAAAACAGACGATCTGATGGCCGAGTTTGAACGGAAAATGATTATACAACGATATAGTCCCAACTCAATCCAAAACTACAAGTGTATGCTGGCATAATTATTCAAATTCTTTGTCATTGTTTATTTGTTCCATTTCTTCATGTGTTATTCCATATGGGAATCCTCCGCTTGTATATCCCATAATCATCGCGAAATTTTCATCACTTTCAAATCCGCACGAGCCTTTAATTCATCCTCTCGTTTTTTCTTGAATGAAAGTCTTTGTTTTTTAAGTGCTTCCATCGAATTAATTAACTGTTTTTCGTATTCCTCTGAAATTTCAACTCCAATCATTCGCAACTCCTTTACAGCACATAATTTATCAACAGAGTATTTTTTTGAATATCCTCAGACAATGTTGTCCCCTTCATATGTTTTTATCCAATTCTTGGCTGAACTGAGTCTGTATTCTCTTTTAGGAGTATTTTTCATTGAATCTAATCAAACGGTTCTTTGGGTAAAGCTATCAAATTCTTAATGTATCGTGCATAATCATCAAATCCTTGTTTTCGCAATCTATCAAATGTTGCTTTCGTCTCAGGAGGGTCGTTATCCCTGAGTTGATTTTTTATAATCTCAAAAATCTGTTCTTTTATTTTTTCATTTGTTTCCATAGTTGCAGGATTTTGTCAGTATGCGGCACAACGGTTGATGGTATGGTGTCGTGCGTGATTACGAGCCGATTTTCTATTAGGTTACAAAGGCGGTTACGTGGCCTGGCATTTGCAAGCTCTTTGATAAAGCTTTGGTTGGAGCGTTGGCTCGTGGGGCTTTGGCAATGTGCTTGCAAATAGGGTTGGCTAATATATTTCTATTGCTTTCCATCCCCATTCATTTTTCTTTTTGTTAAACGATAGGATAGCCTTTCCTTTAATCATATCATTTTTATTTAATTCATACTTTACAATTAAGCTCGGCTCTACAAAAATATCTTCAACAAAACCAAAACTTGCTGGTTCTCTCATTTTTAAATTGCCTTGAAAGTCTTTGATTGCGTTACAAACTGAATCACTTGAAGATTTCTTAATTGAAAGTACTTTGTAAAATCCGTCTTGTCCTTCGCCATTAAACCTAACGCTAATTAAATCACCAATTTTAGGTTTTTCAATCATGCCGGAATAACTGAAAAAACCATGCTTTGATTTATCCTTTACAAAATTAATAATTGATTTATTCTCATTAACAAATTCAATTACAACTGTTTCTTCGGGAATATCAGCAAACAAAATTTCCTCGGCTCTTTTTAAGTATTGTTTATAGAATGAGAAATTATCCTTTAGTGACGTATTGTTTTTAAACCAGTCTTGTTCAGTCCATTCTGAAATTTGCTTTGGAATTTTCCAATTATTATCATTACGAGCTAACAGAATCTTTTCAATTTCTGTTTTTGCTTCTTGAAATTTGTTTTGTTTAATTAAAATCTCTGTTAGTTTTTGACGTGTATTAATCAGAAATTCATTTGGCGTTTTCAAACTCAATGCTTTGCATAAACAAGCTATTTTTCTTTCATCCCCAAGTTGAAATGTGTCTGCGAATAATTCCCATACCCAAAAGTCGTTTCTTTTCTTTTTCGCAAAAGGAATAAAGTTAGTTAATACTTCCTGTTCATCACCTAATGCTAAAAGTAGTTTTGCTTTAAAATAGGGCGGATATTGATATTCTGGATGGTTTTCAATTATAATATCAAGTTTATGAAGAAACTCTTTGATTTTTGTTTTATCAATTGCTTTCGGTAAAATGAAGCTTTCGACTTCTTTTGATTCACCTTCAAGTAGTTTTTTTGAGTAAGCTATGTATGCCTGTTCCACAACAGACATGATTTTCTTCCCCTTGAATTCTTCAGATAAATAGTCTTGTGAAATAAAATTATCAAAACCCCACCAATCGGCAAATTGAAGATAATTAGACCAATTTTTATAGCACTTATGGAAAGCTTTATATAAAAATGAATAAGATTCTGAAGGTTTATTAAAATGAAAGGTTTTTATGTTTTCAAAAAGTAAATTAATTTTTGAATAATCAATATGCTTATCATTTGCAAAACTGAAAATCAATTTACCTATTTGATAAGCACATGTATCAAAAACCATTTTTTCATCAACGGGCAATTCTAATGCTTTTAACTTATTTATAAATTCCACAAATTTCTCAAAGTTCTCTTTCGTAGCGTACTCTTTAAGATAATCATGATACACCCATGCAATTGAACGTTTGTTCCAAATATTTGCAGGCTCTTTTTCCAAATCTTGATTTGCCATTGTTAGGGCTTCTTCAAGTTTGCCTGACTTCCTTAGTTCATTTACTTCTTTAAACGGCATACTCAAATACTTTAAGATTAGAAATAGCCTGATTAATTGTATTTAAAAGATCCTCGCTGTTACATTGGTTTTCAAGCGGAAGAACCCTACCAAAGAAACCATCTCCGTTATATTCAAAGTCAATTACAGCTTTTTCATCTCCTTTCATAAATGTGTATCGCTCCCGATAATTTTGATGGTTAATATCTGTAATTGAAATATTTGAAACAGCTATCTCACTTTGTAATGAATCGAATAAAGTTTTAAGAAATGGTTTTTCTTCCTCTAACTCAAGCTCAGATTCAATTTTGTTAAGTATTGTATCAACTGTATTTCTTACAAATACAATCTTAGGAACAGTTTCAATTAATTTAGATATTAATTCAAATAATGAATCAGAATTTGTTTCCGAAGGTAATTTTTGAAATTTGGTTTTGAATTCATTTTTGCCATTTATCCAAAACTTAAAAGAAGCCGTTTCATTTTCTCGTTTAAAACTATACCTTATCTCATAATTAACTTTATTCCAACTTACAATATCAATGTATTGTTTTTGAACTACATAATGCAAAAGTAAAAAATGATTTTGCAAAGAAATAGGAGCAGAATCCAGGTTAAATTTTTGCAATAATTTAAAATTGTCGCCAGTTAGTTCGATTTCGATAGGTTTTATCGAATTACCAGTAAGCTCCTGAAATGAATTTTGAACGTTTACATCAATAAACGATATTCCTGAAAAAGAATTAAAACATGGCGGATTAATGCAAAATAGCTTTTTTGATGCCCTTGTTATTGCAGTATATGCCCACCGATAAAAATCTGGATTTGTTTTTCCAGAGCGATTGTGCTTTGAATTATAGAAATTAAAATCTTCTTTGACTCCCTTATCCCAAAAAACAAAGGTCGCATCCCATTCACCACCCTGCGCTTTATGGCAAGTTACCGCATATCCGTATTTCAAAAGTATGCAATTAAAATAAGGGTCAGTTTTAATGGCTTCTTTAAATTCTTCTGTTTTTAGTTTTAACTTTGGATTCCTTTTTTTAAAATCGACATACAACGCTTGTTGTTCCTCAGGTTTTAAATAATTATCTCCGTTTAAGTGATTTTCAAGCATGTAACCATTTACCGTTTTATTTTCCCCTTTTTCATCAGACATAATCAGTTCAATTTGTCGCCATGTGAGTAAAACCGAAGCTGTACCGCCATTTTTTCGATTAAAGCGAATTTCTCTTGTTGTAGTAATGGTTTCAACATTCGACACTACGCCAAATTCTCCGTTCATTATTCCTAAACGGTAATTATTGCCACAAACAATGATAATATCGCTTTTTTGAACTGTCAAATCAGTCCCAAACTTATCTCTTCGGATGGATTGATTTAGGTCGAGTGCTGTTTTGTTTTTAAATGAGATTATTACTTTAGTTCCTTGCTCTAATTTATATGTATGAAGAAATTCCTCAAATTTCGGGTTAAAAATATCTTTGCCGTTTTCTCTTAGGTCGAAATCGTTAAAATAGCCAGATGTTAAGCATTTACGAATTTTTGTTGCAGAGTTCAAAATCCCATTATCTGCATTTTGGCGTTTTACTTCTTTTATTTCAGCATCAACAATCTTTAAATTGTATTTTTCGCTTAAATATTTCTTGTCCAATGCAGGTGAAAAGTTCATTCCAATAGGTGGTAACTGTGCAGGGTCGCCAATAAAAATTATTTTTGCTTTTGAATTTGGGAACCCAATATGAGAATATTCAATCAAATCTTTTAATAAATATCCACTCCCAAAACGAAAGAATTCGCCCTGACTTTGAATATCCGAAACCATAGAGGCTTCATCAACTAAAAATACAGTATTATATGCTTCGATGTTGTTGCGAAGTTTGTAATAGTAAATAAAACTCACATCGCTTTTTTCTTCTTCCTTTATTTCAATTTCTTCTAATTCATCGAAACTATAAATCCCTTTATGAATGGTAGTTGCTTCAAATCCTGTTTTTTGATTTATGACTTTTGCTGCCCTTCCTGTAGGAGCCATTAACTGGTACTTTTGTTCAATAGCCTGCAAGTAATCAACAATTCCTTTTAAGAGCGTAGTCTTACCACTTCCGGCATACCCCTGTAGAATGAAAACATTTTCATCGCTGGTCAAGAAATCCTGAATCATAACCAATGCTTTTTGTTGGTCGTTGGTCAGGTTGATATGTTGGAAATGGTTGAATATGCTCATAATTTCAATGTTTGATGCAAAGTTGAATTATATGTGTGCAGTGGTTGTGCATTACAAATATCCAATTATCTGCTTTATATGTTTGAATAGTTTTTCATAGCCTTCATTAGTATAAATGTCATGATTTAAATATTTTCCACTTGTTGTATCTTGTTTATCTAAAATTGATTTATCACCATGTACAAATCCATTTCGTTTAGTTATCAGAAAATAAAGTTGTTGAATGAAATTATGGTCGGTCATATTCCATTTTTGATAATATATGCCTGCAAACTTTTGCCATTCAGGAGGTTTCTTACTACTAACCTCTGCACCAGAGTTAAAATACATATTTGAATTTTTTTCCCATTTCCAATCTAATAAATTGCCAATACCCAAAATTTCCCATTTATCATCACTCGTTTTTGTATAATACTCATTATTAATAATCTCAATAATCATGTATAATGAAATATATGCATAAGCAAATTGAATATCAGTATTTGCATCATTTAATAGTGAATAGGCAAGAGATAATTGATTCTTTATTTCATTAATAAAATTCGAAGTACTCTTACTATTCAGATTCTGAATAAGTTGTTGGTTATCCTTATAAATATCTCTCAAATAGCTTTTTCCAAAGCATTTTTGAACATCACTTTTGAAATTCTCATAATGCTTGTTTGTTTCGCTAATAGAGTAATTAAATTCCGGTGATTCTTTTACATAAAACGATGAAGCTCCTCTTTTTAATGTCGCGTTTATATTCCAAATTTTATTCGATGCTGTTGAAACGATTATCTGATAACCTTCATTTTCATTTAGAAATTCATCTATCAATTTATAACCAGAGAATTCGGTTGGTGAAATCATTTCATTGTCAATATCTTCTTTTTCCGGATTCAATCTCAGGTCAATAATTATTAAATCCCAGTCTTTGCCAATATGAGAGCGACATTCCGTGAGAAATCCTTCAAAATCATGGAAGAGTTTTGTTTCGCTGTTTTTGTATTTTGCACTATCAATAAAAACAAAGCTATTTTCTGCACCTTTAAAAATATTTTTCATCAATCCCCCCCAACCTTCATCAGTCTGGTCATCAATGAAAAGAATTTTCTTGCTATTACATTTAATAGGGGTTAGGTCAATATGTTTCTCTTGTGTAAAAGCATTATTATAACAAATAAGATATTTTGAATATAAAGTTTTTAGATGCTCTGAAATAGCATCATGTTTAAATATCTCATCTCGCAAACCAGTAACTTGAGCAAGCTTAAAACATCCCCACGCATTTGTTATACTGTGTTTTCCTGTACTTGCTTTAGGCAATATTTTAAGTTTATTTAATACTTGTTTTTGATAATCTTCCGGTGAGCATGGTTCTGCATTTTCCACAGTTTTTATAATTTCAACACTGTCGAATGACGATAGATAAATTCCTTTCGTAAATAACAGGTTTTGAGGATTGTTGTCAGTGTCAAAATTGTTTTTGCCAATTATATTTTCAATACTAAAATCTGACAATAAAATAATCGGAGTTAACCTTTGTGATAAAGTTAGCTCATAGTTTAAACGAATATGCAATGCCATTTTTAGTCCTTCTGTATTAATTGGATTATCAGTTGGAATCGAAATCGGGATAACTAATTTACTTATAGTGTAATTCTTAAATAATTGTGTTGTCCAATCGTGCCAATCACTCTCATTCTCAAAAGATGGCAGAGAAATAATTCTGTTATCAGTGAATTCTAATTGTTTAGTAAGTTCTTTGAAAAATTGAGTATAATCAGACAGAATAAATACTTCCTTCATAGTCATATATTTTTATTAATTTCCTGAATAATTTCATTTTTTGAAAGTTGAGAATCAACCCATCTTTCAATTGTTTTAGTTATATCTTGCTGAGGGTACAATACACTCAATCCTTTTATTATGGAAGAGTTGTTCTTGAATTCCTGAATGCTAAACATTCTAATTTGGATTAGCAAATTTTGGATTATTGTTAGTCTTTCTTTCTCCTGAAAATTATTACCCCAAAATATGATTTTAGGCTCAAAAATGTTATTTTCTAATTGGTAATCAAGAAATGGTTTTAGATTAGTATAGAACAAATCTTTATCAATTTTTTTAGTTTCATAATTTGTTTCCAGACCTCTACTGAATTCAATCCTTTGAATTGATAATTGTCCTACATTATTCAATAATGATTCACGATATTTTGTATTGTCTTCTATGTTTAATGGTAATCCAGAATTATTATAAAGCTGTAAAGTTTTATGGTTACAAAAAAGATTACAGTCCGGCAATAATCTTATGATTTGAGATATTTCGGTTGTTTTTACAATAGAATAGACCTTACAGATTGCTTGATATCGCTCTTTTTTAAGGTATTCTATATCATGAAATTTATGTCTGTCAATGAAAGTGTCATCAATAATAATTACCATAATTTAATAAAATTTTAAAATGTGTGAAAATCCTTCAACAACTTCTGATTCTAAATCAATTGTTTGATTCTTTTCAACTATTTCTTTATAATCGGTGTAATTGTCTGTTAAGAATATTTTCTTTTTTATTCCATCAGGAAATTTGGCATTTATTTCATAGTTACAAAGTCCCCACAGGTTGTTCTGTATTGTTTTTAAGTCACCTTTAGCAAATAAAGGGTCATTCGATTTTTTTGTTGCTTCAGAATTAATATGAGTTATAGTAATAACTTTAAAATCGCCTTCTTCTAATGTTTGGTTGTTATACCTAATCTTAATTTCAAAACAAAAATTTTTCTCTGCCCTGTCTTTGATAGTTGAAATAATATGAAATATTGCTTGTTGAAACATATCAACATCTGTGTAGAACTCAGCCAAATTCAGCTCTTCATTATTCCTGTTGATTATAAAATTATCTTTTGATTCTCCTAAGGCTAATGTAATTGCTTCATCAATAATTCCAGTTAAATTACCTGCTCTCACTTCGATTGTTTCCTTAAAGGGCAATATCATTTCTTTATTCCATTTGGCATCTAAACCGGGGTGTATATTGAATTTATTTTCGTACCATTCAATAAACGATTTTTCAGACCAGCCTTTTTTAGGATATATTTTCTCCTTACCTTTTCTAATATACCATTCCGGATTTTCTGAAAATGCAAATTCATCAATTCGTTTGAGCAGGGCAATAGGTACGTTTTTATATTCTTGTTTAGCTCTTTCAAATTCTTGCTTGCATAAATCAATAAAACTATTATAATCGCGCTTCCCATCATTAAATTTATGTGTCAAATATTTTAATCCATCACTATTATTAAATAATGATAAGAAGTTTTTCGTTTCCTTAGGTTTATGAAGTTTCACCTGAAAACCTTTTTCCTTCTTTTGTGTTTCATCACCCCCAAATAGCATTTCTTCAATTCTGGTAAGCCTTTCAAAAATCTCAACTTCTACAATTCCAGTTTT
>Ga0208461_1000285_pt1 | contig 50307 bp, 32 predicted proteins | sample AD_JPNTR4_MetaG_FD_184448 | JGI IMG/M metagenome (GOLD analysis project Ga0208461, IMG submission 184448) | Active sludge microbial communities of municipal wastewater-treating anaerobic digesters from Japan - AD_JPNTR4_MetaG (SPAdes) (version 2) | ecosystem: Engineered > Bioreactor > Anaerobic...
CGACCGGCTGTCCCGCTCGCTGCTGGACTTCATGAAGATGATCGACCTCTTCAACGAGAAGGGTGTCAGCTTCGTCTCGGTCACCCAGCACTTCAGCACCACCGACCCCACCGGCCGAATGTTTCTCGGCATCCTGATTACCTTCGCCCAGTACGAGCGGGAGGTCATCGCCGAGCGCATCCGGGACAAGGTGGCGGCCGCCAAGCGCCGGGGGAAATACTGCGGCGGCGTACCCATCATCGGATACGACGTCGACCGAGACAACAAGAAGCTGCTGGTCAACCCGGATGAAGCCAGGACGGTGCAGTACATCTTCCGCCGATTCATCCAGATCGGCTCGGCCAAGAAGCTGGGCCAGGAATTGAACGAACAGGGATACCGCACAAAAGCCTGGACCACCAAGAAAGGCAAGGTTCGCGAGGGCTCAGAATGGAATACAGGCCACATCTACCGGCTGCTGAACAACCGGGTCTATATCGGCGAGATTGCCCACAAGGATCGCAGCTACCCCGGTGAGCACGAAGGAATCATCGACCGGACGACCTGGGACAAGGTGCAGGCCATCCTGGAGGACAACAAACCGGTCAAGGTTTCCATGGCAAGAACCAAAATGGTCGCCCCGCTGAAAGGCGTCATCCGCTGCGGCCACTGCGGATGCGCGATGGGACCGACCTACGCCCGCAAGAACGGCCGCTACTACACCTATTACATCTGCCAGAAGGACAGCAAGCGGACCGTGAGCCGGTGCCCCCTCAAACGGATTCCCGCCGGGGACATCGAGCAGGCCGTGGTCGAGCAGTTGAGCGCGGTGTTCCGCACGCCGACGCTGGTGGCCAAAACCTACTTCGCGGCCCGGGACATCGAGCAGGTGGAGCGGGAGCGGCTGTTCAAGCAGAAAGCCCAACTCGAAATGGAGCTGTCGCAGGCGCGGAAGCAAGCCATCGAACTGATGAAACCCGGCAGCGATCAGTCGGGCAAGACCGAAATGCTGACGACGGTCAATCGCCAGGCGGTCGAGCTCTCGAAACAACTGACCCATGTGAGCGAGCGATGCAGAGCCTACCAGGGGAGCAGCATCACGGAACAGGATGTGTCGGAGGCCTTCCAGAATGTCGAGAGCTTCTGGGAAGACCTTTTCCCGGTGGAGCGAAACCGGCTCATCCGCCTCCTGGTGGATAAGGTCGAGATCCGCGAGACCGGAATCGACATGGAGCTGCGAACCAACGGGCTGACAACGCTCATCGCCGAGCTGGCTGGTCTGGCATGCGAAGTCACCGAACGGAGGGCAAGCCGATGAAAATGAAGCCGACCATTACTGTTGCCGACAACGGCAACCTGCAGATCCACATCCCGATGCTGATCCGGCGCATGCGCGGCCGCAAGACGGTCATCGCTCCCCAGGCCCTGGATGGAGAAATCACCGGAGCGCAGGAACCGGTGCAGTCCGCCATCCTCCAGGCACTGGGAAGGGCCTTTTCCTGGGCCGACATCCTCGAATCCGGCCAGATCAAGTCCATCAGCGAGCTTGCCCGTACCCTTGACGTCGATGGCTCGTATGTGGCCCGCATCCTCAAGCTGACGACCCTGGCCCCCGACATCGTCGAAGCCCTGATCAACGGTGAGGAACCCAACGGGCTCTCGCTGGCCAAGCTGACCCAGACCTTTCCAGAGGACTGGACCGAGCAGCGCCGCCAGTTCGGCTTCGCCACCGACTGACGACCGGACCGGAGACCACCACAGAGAGCCGACCATCAGCGTCGGCTTTTTTACTTTAGGGGGCAGGAAACCGGAGTTGACCACGCTTCTTTTCATGGCCGAAGCGGGCGATTTCGAAAAAAACGTCCGGTTGCGGCATCGAGCGATGACCTAAGACAACCGCCAAAAATGGCAATCTGCCGCAAACCCATATCAATCAAGGATGTAGCTTTCCGGACGAGCTTCGGACTTCGTCCGGAGGAAACAGAGAATCAGGGGGCAAACAGAGAAAGAAAGGCTGGAGGATGGGGAGAATCGATGGTGCGGAGGGGTGCTTTGGAAAGATGTGAAACGGGCGTAAACCCTTTGAATACAAGGGGAAAAAGAAAACCCGTCACCCCGGAGAATGACCCCGGAGAGACGGGTTTGTCTTTTCTAAATGGTGGAGGCGGGGAGAATCGAACTCCCGTCCGAAACAGTGTCCTCCCAGTTTCTACGCGCGTGTTCTGTCTACAAGTCTCGTCAACAGGAAGGCCGGCAGACAGGCTCACCTGAAGACCAGCAACCACGATTCGTCAAGACACGGGCGCCCGGCTGCTCGGCCCCCGGCAGGATCTGCTAGTCGTCGCCTCCCCGCTCAGCAGACATCGGCGGTTCAGCGTCGCGCCTGTTTAATTAGGCAGCGAGAGCGAAGTTATCGTTCGCATTTAGGTTTTTTCCTGTTTTTTTACGAGGCCAACAGGAGCCCTCGGCGCGCCACTAGGATTTCGACTGCCCCGTCGAAACCAGTCGCCCCCTTCAGTAAAGGTGAAACAAGTATGGCAGATGAGCCCCCCGGAAACAAGGAAGAATGAGGAGTTTGGCGTCGGGGCATCGCGGGGATCGGCGCGAGAGCCCTATCGGCCCCGATCCCGATGGCGACAGCGATTTGGATGGCGCCAAGCCCCGGCAAGGCGGGGCATGCCATTTCTACATCCTTTCTAAATCCTAACCCCTTTTTTGGGGTGGCATCCGGACGCCCAAAAAGTTATGCTGACACATCCCTTTTTTTCAGTGGGAGAAAGAGAGTCGCATGAACACGGTATTGACAGACAACGTTTTTTGGGTGGGTTATATCGATTGGCCGGTACGTGATTTTCATGGGTATAAAACCGTGCGGGGCTCCACCTACAACGCCTATCTGGTGGTGGATGAGAAAACGGCACTGATTGACGCGGTCAAGGCCCCCTACGCGGCCGAGCTGCTGGCGCAGATCCAGGCGCGCGTTCCGCTGGAGAAGGTTGATTACGTGGTCTGCAACCATGCCGAGCCGGATCATTCTGGCGGCCTGCCGGCCGTGATGCGTGCCTGCCCTAACGCGACGCTGCTCTGCAACGCCAAGTGCAAAGACGCGCTGGCCCGTCATTTCGACACCCGCGGCTGGAAAATTCAGGTGGTCGCCGATACTGAAAAGCTCTCGCTGGGCCGTCGCACCCTCCAGTTCTTCGATACGCCGATGGTGCATTGGCCCGAGTCGATGGTCACCTATCTGGTCGAGGAGGGCATCCTCTTCTCGATGGACGCCTTCGGGCAGCACTATGCGTCGGGCTTCCGTTTCGACGATGAATCGGACATGTGCGAGGTGATGCAGGAGGCCAAGACCTACTACGCCAACATCGTGCTGCCCTACGGCCGTCCGGTGGCGGCGACGCTCGCGCGTCTGGGCGGCCTCACGCTCAAGATGGTGGCTCCGAGCCACGGCGTGATCTGGCGCAGCCACTTCGGCAGGATTCTGGCCGCCTATCAGGAGTGGATGGTCTGCAAGCCCGCCCGCAAGGTTGTGGTCGCCTACTGCAGCATGTGGGGCAGCACGCGCGCGATGGCCGAGGCCGTGGCGGCGGGCGCCCAAGCGTTGCCGGTCGAGGTCAAGCTCATCAATGTGGACGCCACGCATGACACGCAGATCGTCACCGAGGTGATGGACTGCGCGGCTTTCGCGGCGGGGTCCGCCACGCTCAACATGGGGATCATGCCGCGCATGGCCGCGACGCTGACGTATCTGCGTGGGCTGAAGCCGCAGGGCAAGGCCGGATTCGCGTTCGGTTCACACGGCTGGGCCGCGAAAGGCTCCGAAGAGGCCGCGCGCTATCTGGATGCGATGCAGATGAAACCGGTGCGTGAACCGCTCGCCTGCCGTTTCGCGCCGGATGCCGAGGTTTTGGAAGCCTGCCGCGCCGCTGGCCGCGCACTGGCGGAGGTCGCACAACGCGCGTAAGGAGATTCTGATGGGTCCGCACGTTCTGACGGGTTGGTTGCACCGCATCCGTCGCGGGGTCGCGCTGATGGCTTGCCTGTCCGCGGCCACGTCCGTCTGTGCGCAGTCGCCGTTCGGTCTGAAGGTCGAACGCCTCGCACTGGTCGACGAACAGGCCGACGTGCGGATTACCTTGAGCGTGCCGTCCAACCATGTGGTCTATGCCGCGTCGTTTCAGGTCTCGGCTGCGCCCCTGAAGGTGCCTGCGCCCGAGCAGAAGCCCGATCCCGTCAACCCGGCACAACAGGTCGGCGTTTATGCGCACCCCTTCGAATCACGCTGGCGCGTCGCGCCCTTGCGTGACGGCACGACGCTGACCGTCGCGTATCAAGGTTGCGACGATACCGTCTGCTTCATGCCGGAGGAGCATGTCTTTCGGTATGATGCGGCGTCCGGACGTTTTGTCGCGGTCGCCGATGCGCCCACCGACGTCCCGCCCGCGATGGCTGGGGCAGATGCATGGGCGCACGGCTTCGCGATGGCCGCGGGCGGCGGTTATATGAACGCCGACGCGTTTCTCGCGTTTCTGGATCGGGCGGAGGGGGCGGTGGACGTTGCGGACGCGTCGGGCACGGGGCTGGCCGGATTTTTAGGTGATCCGGTCGCTTTCTTTCACGCGCACGGTCTGTTTCTGACCCTCCTTCTGGTACTGCTTGGCGGCGTGCTGCTCAACCTGACGCCCTGCGTGCTGCCCATGATCCCGATCAACCTGGCGATTCTCGGTGCGGGGGCCGGCACGCGCGGCCGCGGTTTCGGCCTAGGTGCGGCTTACGGCGCGGGGATCGTGCTGGTCTACGGGGGGCTGGGCTGGATCATCCTGCGCAGCGGGATCTTTTTTGGGGCGTTGCAGGCGTCGCCCTGGTTTAACCTCGTGATCGGGCTGATCTTTGTGGCGCTGACGCTGGCGCTTTTTGATGTGCTCGTGATCGACTTCACGCGCTTCGCGACGCCGAAGAATGGAAGTGACACACGGCAGGGCGCGCTGGCGGCATTCTCGGCAGGTGCGCTCTCGGCGCTGTTGGCGGGCGCTTGCGTGGCACCGGTGGTGTTGGCCGTATTGCTGCTGGCCGGCTCACTCTATGCCGGCGGCGCGCATGGCGCGCAGTTCCTGCCGTTCGTGTTGGGGCTCGGCATGGCGCTGCCCTGGCCTTTCGCGGGCGCGGGCCTTTCGGTGCTGCCCAGTCCCGGCATGTGGATGGTGCGCGTGAAGCAGGCGTTCGGCGTGTTGCTGGCGCTCTTGGCGGCTTATTACCTGTATCTGGCCGTGGCCGGCTTTTGGCCGTCCGCGCAGATCGCGCGTGAGGGTTCGATCACGGCCGGCGACCGCGCGGCGTGGGACGCCAAGGTCGAGCAGGCGCGGCGCGAGGGCAAGCCGCTCTTTGTCGATTTCTGGGCCACCTGGTGCAAGAACTGCGCCGTCATGGAGAAGACCACTTTCCGGGAAGAGCAGGTCAAGCAGCGGCTCGCGCGCTACGTGGTGGTCAAGGTGCAGGCCGAACGTCCGGAGCGCAGCCCGGCCAAGGAGATGCTCGACGCCTTCGGCATCCGCGGACTGCCCGGTTTCGTCGTGCTGCGGCCGGACGCTGAACGCAAATAGTCCGCTAAGCCCACATCGACCGTTTTTTCGGCAGGATCATGGGATTATCATGATTGAACACCGTCATGACAATCAGCACTCGCGAGTTGAGGGCTGTGCACCTGATGGGCGTCCGGTGCTGAGCACGGGGAGGGGCAAGCGTCTGCTTGCCCAGCGGTCACATCATTTCATGTCCAGCGGCCGGTTTAACGCAGAGACGCAGCGTTTTCTTGCCCCTTGGCGGGTGACAGCTCCAGTTCGCGGATGACCGGCAGGAGGCGGTCGTAGGAGGCGGCGGTTTCCGTGCGCGGGGTGAGCGCGCCGGTCGCGGGTGAAAAGCGTTCCGTCATCTCGGCCAGTGACACGCCGTCCGCATGCGCGGCCAGCAGGGCGCTGCCCAGCGCCGCTGAGTCGGCCACCGCGCTGCTCTCCACGCGCGCCTGGAAAACGTCCGCGAGCGTCTGCCGGATGCCCGCGCTGCGTGAGGCGCCGCCGGTGACGCGGATGACATCGAAGCGCCCGATCCACTCCGCGTGGCTGCGCAATGCCAGGGCCTGCGCCTCGACCACCGCGCGGATGCGGATCTCCGGCGCGGCCTCGGCGAACGGGAAGTTCGCGCGCAGACCGGGGGTCAGCACCGGCGGCGTGATCTCCGGGACAAACCAAGGCAGAGCGAGACGCCCGCCGTTGCCGGGCGGCGTGAGCGCGAAGGCCTTGTTGTCGAAGAAGTCCCACGACGCGCCGGCCTCTTGCCGTACGCGGTCACGGGCCAGCGAGCCGTTTTTGAAGCAGGCGAGGCTCATGAAGCCGCCCGCCGGGTTGCCGAACACATGCCCGCAGCCGTCGGGATCGGTGCGGAAGGCGTCGAGCGCCGCGAAAAAGGTATCGCTCGTGCCGAGGCTCACCACCGCGACGCCCGCGCGCCAGGCGCCGGTGCCGACCAGGCTCGCGGGATTGTCACCTGTCCAGACGGCGACGGGGGTGCCCGGCCGCAGTCCGTACTTGGCGAAATAGGCGTGCAGGCCGCCGGCGACGCCGCTGCCGACGCGCGGGAGTTTTGCGGGCAGACCCGGTGCCGTGAAGGCGGCGATCTCTTCATCCCACGTCAGGGTGCGCAGGTTGAGCAGATTCATACCCGCGCCGTCGCCGCTGTCGATCGGCGCGTCGCCGCCGATCAGCACGGAACAGAGGAAAGAGCTGACGAGATGGATGCGCGTGGTCTGGGCATAACGTTCGGGATCACGCTGTGCGAAGGCGCGGATCTGCGGCCCGGTGAAGCGCTCGATCGCCGGCGAACCGGTGTCGGCCTGCAGGCGCGCGCCGAAGCGTTCGCTCAGCTCGCGACAGACCGCGCGGGTGGAGCTGTCCATCCAGATGGGGCTCGTGGGGCGGGCCAGCGCGGGGGCAAGTTGCTCGGCCAAGCCGCGGTCGGGCGACAAGGCGCGCAGAGCGGGTTCGAAACGATCGTTCAGGTAGACCGAGCCGTGCTGCTGGCCGTCACCGCCGATCGCCGCGATCCGGCTCATGTCAAGACCGGCTGCCTGTAGGCGCGCCAACAACAGATCCAGCGCGGCCAGCCACATGAGAGGATCGGCGTGCTTGACCAACGGATCAGCATTCGGCAAGACACCGTCGGGACAGCCGTACTGCGGCAAGTCCGCAGAAAACGAGACGCTCGCGTTGCCGACTATTCGCGCGGCTGCAGGATCGATCACCAGAGCCTTCATGCTCTGCGTGCTGCTGTCGATACCCAGATAAAGCGCCATCGTGTTCCTCCTGACGTTATTTCGGAGACGGACGTTTCGCGTTCTTGGGTTTGGCCGCCTTGGCCTCCGTTTCGGCATACAATGTGAGCGGCGTCTCAATTTTTGCTTCTTTGATGAGCTTCACTCTGAGGTCGGCGAGGGTCTCCTGCGTGCGCCTTTCAATTAATTCGTTGCGCGCCTCTGCGGACGTCAGCTCGGGCTTCAGCTCTTTTTTTTCCAGCATGATGTGCGCGAGGTTGACGGAAACCACAGGGGCCGGCCCCTTCTCGCCCTCCTTCAAGAAGCCGCGATTCTTTTTGTTCAGTTTGAGAATGTGGAACGAATAAGGCGTCTCAACCACATCACTCAGCGTCCCCTCTTGCATGTTGAAGGCGACATCCGCCAATTCGGGGCGGAGCTGTTCGCGTTTGACGGTTCCCCACTCCCCGTAATCCACGCTCGAATCGCAATCAGATTCCCGGAAGGCAACCTCGGCGAAGGTCGCTTCGCCGGACTTGATCGATGCGAGAAGTTTTTCTGCCCGAGGCCGCAATGACAGATTGTATGCGACAATATCGTCGTTTTCTTTTTTTCGTTCCTGCAGGTATTGCCTCACATCATCGTCGGTGACTTTCACAACCGGGCGGATGATTTCTTGCGTCAGTCGCGACACGAGCAGGGCGTGCCGCACTTCGTACCAAAGGAATGAGCCGGGCGTGGTGATTTCCTTGACGTACGCCTCTTTCTTGGGGCCGCTTTTCCGGATTTGCGCGGCCAGTTGGGCCTGCTTGTCCACGAGCGCGGCCTCTTCCACCTTAAGCCCATGGCGTTCCGCTTCCTGGGCCAACACCGTCTTCGCGATGAAACTGGAGGCGAGCTTGTAGACGTGGCGCATCAAAATGTTGTCGCGCTGCTCTTCAAAATCAGCGACCGTGACGCCAGCGGGCAATTCGAAATCATTCGTCAGCAACTCGGCATACCGGCGCATGCTTCCCCAGGTTATCGAGGTGCCGTTGACCGTAATCAAAGGGTCGTCAGGCTTCAGGTCCGGGATCACCGCTTTGGGCACTTCCGGCTTTTTGATGGGGATTTCCTTGCGTTCCGCGCCGACCTGGGTCATGTTGGTGGCGATACCGGCCGGCATAGTGACACGCCGCGGAGTCCGTGCTGCCGCAGGCGGCGTGTTGGTGGCGGACTGCGCGCAGAGAACTGACGGTAAGGCAAGCAGTACGCCTGTAGACACGCACATCAACCGGACCGACCGAGAAAAACCTGCCATGAAGAGTCTCCTTTTGCCTGTGGATTATAGCGAAGCGTATCCGCTTTCGCAATCGTGGCGCGGGGACAGCACCGGCAGGATACAGGGTGCCCTTCAACTTCGGTGAAGTGGCATCCTAAACCAAAATTCCCCTCAGCAGATCGGTCAACGCAGTGAGAACACGGTGCCGGGCGGCATCAGGATCACTTCACCTGAATCGAGTTGCTTGACCGGCTGGCCGACAGGCGATGTGATGCGCGCAAGTTGATCGGGCGTCAGTGTCGCGGCGCTGCCCACAAAGAACCGGTTCGCGCCGCCATTTTTGAAGTTTCGCAGCACAAGCGTGCCTTGCCACATCTCTGCTGCACTGTCTGCGCAAACCAGTGTGCAGGCACCGCTGCCGAAATCGATCTCCGCAGCGCCGTCCACATCCAGCGCGCCGACGGTCTCGCTGTGGCCGTCAAGGTCCAATGTGCCGCCGTTCAGCCGCAGTGTGCTGGTGTCGGCGATGCGTTCGGCTGAACCGAGACGTAGACATCCTGCAGCGACTGTTGTCGCGCCCGAATACGTATGGGCCGCGTCGAAACGCACGGTACCGCCGCCCGTGACCGTCACGCCACCGGGGCCCGTGATGCTGCCCGTCACGAATAGCGCGTTGGTGCCGGTCGTCGCCGAGAGCAGATGTAGTGTGTTGCTGACGATCACAGCGCCACTCAGCGTGATGTTGACGTTGGAGTGGCTACCGAAAACCGAAATGCCGTTCTCGGTCCACATGGCGAGTCCGCGTTCGAAAATGAAGGCACTGTTGGGCGCACCGTCGAACAGCAGGGATGGCGTGTCGTCGGCCTGCGTGCCTTGGTCGCCGATGACCACGGCATTCGTGCAAACGCCGAGCACACTGTTGCCGCCGTTGGCCGGCACATTGGACCCGATCAGCAGGCGTCCCGCGCGCACGATAACGGTCTCACGGAACAACGATGCGTTACCCATGAACTTCAACGTGCCGGCGCCCTCTTTACGAATGCGCGAGATAGCGTTCGTGGGATAGATGTTAATATTGCCCTCCACCAGCAGGTCCACGTCGGCCGCACCGTCGTTGACGTCGATGATTTTGGTGTTCCATGTGCCTGCGGTCGTCGGCCCCTGCAGCGAGCCGATCTGCGTGGTGGCCGTCCGGTTCGTGCCGATGTAACGGATCGTCTGCTCGTCGCCAACGGCTGCAAGGCTCAATGGTACGCCGACCGCCATATAGACGCCGTCACCCAGCGTCAACGAAGGCCCCTTAGACGCGGGGCGGTTGGAGTTCAGTTGGGCAGGATCACCGCTGACGTTACGGAAGGTGCCCTCTTCAATCACGAACCCGGCGATCATGCCGATGTAATTGTTGGCCCCACCATTGATGATCCCGTCGTTGCCGAAGACCAGCGTGCCCGGCCCCTTCTTGACGATCAGCGAATTGTCCGAACGTCCGGCGCAAAACTGCAGGCGTCTGATCGTCAGTGATGCCGCCGGATCGGCCACATCGAAGATCGCCGTGTTGCCTGTGCCGTAGGTGAAGCAACGGTCGATCGACACCGACGGGCCGGTATAACGCAGCGTACCGCCATCGAACACCAGATTCACGGCGCTGTTGGAGGCCGCCCCGATGGAGGAGGGTATGCCGCCGTCGGCGAGCACGTTGGCCTCCAGTACGCCGCCAGCCAGAATCGTGGTGCCGGTGTAGGTGTTGGCTCCGGTGAGCGCCAACACGCCCTCGCCGAGTTTGTGAAGGTGTAATGCCTGATCGCCGGCAGCATGGCCGATCACACCGCTGATCTCATAACGTCCCTCCGGCGCGTTGGCGACATTCAGGCCGATACGGCTTCCCGGCTTAAACCCGAAGGTGGGCCCGGTTAGCGCGGCAATGGCCGTGACGTCCGCCGCTTCAAACTCGCCGACACCGCCCAAGCAGAGCGACAGCGTGGCTCCGCTGTTGACCGTAAAATCTTGGGCCGCAAGCGGCATGCCGTTGTGCAACGCTGTTTTTTTCTGAAGCTGGAGGACGCCCGCCTGCACAGTGGTGAGTCCCTCGTAGTCATTCGCGCCCGCTAGGGTGAGGATGCCCGCGCCTTGTTTGGTCAGACCGCCAGCACCGGTGACCGGATTCGCCAGCGTGAGTTCAGCGGAGGCACCGACATCGAAGCCACCGCCTGCCGCACCCAACGTTACGCCACGGTGGGGGTCGTCCAACGCCCAGTTTGCGGTCGTCGCCAGTACACCGCCATCCAATAGCAGGCGATCCGCCGTGAACACTTCAGCGTCCGCGCCGAGCGAAGTCTCATCGGTTGCCCGCAGCGTCCCGCCCGTCACCACGATCTGAGCGTCCTGCGAGTTGTTCGTACCGCTCAGAAAGAGCGTGCCGATTCCGGCCTTCACCAGCCGCAATTTGCCGGTCAGGCGTCCGTCAAACGTGGTATTGACGCTCTGATTGACGGTGAGCGTGGCGGGTGTCGCGGTTGTGACAATGCGGCTACCGGCATTGGTGATGACGCCGCTGTAGAGCTGTCCCACCGTCTGGTCGTAACCGTCGAGATTGAATGAACCTGAAATGGAATAATTCACACCGACTTTGAGTTCGGAGTCCGGCGGCAATGCGCCGGCTATGCCGGCGCGAGTCTCGCCGCCTGCCGTCTCCAACTGTCGCCACACATTGTTGCTGACTGCGATCAGCTTCAGCCCGCCGCTATGAGAATTGACAATGGCTGAGGTGGTCAGTACCACCGGATTACTGACGATCATGATCGTGCCGGAATCGGCCGAAAGCACAAGCCCCTTGCCCGTGATCCCTCCGCGGATTTCAAGCGTGCTTCCGTTCCGCGCGCTGAGACGCGTATTGCCGTCCGGGATGGCGATCGGGCCGCTCCATACATTATGGCCGCCCGTACTGCGTAAGACACCAGCATACGAAGTGCTCACGTCGCCGCGCAGATCCAGCGGTTCGGCGACCTCAATACTGCCGCTCACTTCGATCCAGCCGCCGTCGTGGACATAGGTGTTGGCGGCGGGACTGCCGAGTGCATGCGGATGTCGGACATCAAGCACTCCGCCTGCGGCAACGGCCGTCACCCCCTCATAGGTGTTGGATCCGGACAGAATCAGAGGCTTCGCACCGGATTTGCTTAGTCCGCCCGAGCCGCTGAGTGTTCCCGTGATCGTGAGCGTGCCGTTGCTCGGGCAGAACGCGCACGTCGTCGGCAACGACAACGGCAGACCCAATGTTTGGCCTTCGGTCGAGAGGTTGACCACATTGCCTTCCAACACGACACCGTTACCATCGATCAGAAACGCGCCCGCTCCGCTGCTGAAGAAGATTCCGCCGAAGGCTGTACCCGCCTCTAGGTCGTTGGTGTTCGTTAGCCTTGAAGCGCCGGCGAAACGGAGCGTGTCACCCGCGGTGGGAGCACTGCCATCCCCAGCCCAGTTCGCAGCCGTGCTCCAGTTGTTGTCCGCACCGCCGCCGTCCCATGTGCGTTCAACGGCCGAGACCGCCGTTACCAACAACAATCCAGATATCGTCGCAAAGCGTGCATTCATTACATCGTCCCATTTACTTCACAAACATCAGTGTCCCCGACTGGTCATGTGATACCGTCAGTATACCCGATCCCGTGAAATGTGTGTCGTCCTGATATTGAGCGCCGCTGCCGACCGCGCCGTAGGTGCCGGCACGCTTCATCTTGTCGCCGTAGAAGAGCCAGCCGATCCGCTCGTTGACACCCGCCGAGAGGTTAATCTTGGCGGACGCGACGCCAGCCGCCGGCATCGTCACGACAGCGGTGTCGGCGATTGCCACTGAATTCGGATTGTCGAGCCACAATGTGCCATTACCGAGAACCGTCACGTTTGTGCAGTTCGGGCCGAACGTGCCGGCCGCCGCCACAGCCAGTGTGCCGTTGGTCACGATAAAACCGCCCGAAGTCGCCGAGAAGGCATTGGTGAGTGTTAGTGTGCCGGTACCGCTCTTGAGCAGGCTCACCGCGCCGTCAAAGCGCACATCGAGTGCACTGTTCGCATTCTGGTGGACAGTCAGGGTCGCGGGCGCGTCGCTCTTGACCACGCGCTGTCCGGCCAAGAGTGTCCCCATGTAGATCTTGCCGACGGTCTGATCGTTGCCGTTCAGGTCGATCGTGCCGCTCGGCAGACGGTCGACGCCCATTTTCAAGGATGACGCGGGCGGCAGGGCATTCGGCACGTCGCAGCGCAACGTACCAGCGCAGACCAGCGCCTCGGCCCACAGGTTATTCGTGACGGCCACGACACAGGTACCGCTCTGATCGAAATAGAGCGTCTGCCCAGGGATGCGAACCGGTTTATTTGTAAACGCGATGGTTCCTCCGTTGGGGTTGATAACCAGGAGCCCGTTGCCGTTGCCCGTGATGCCGCCCGCGAAGGTCAACGTCTTGCCGCCGCTGGTCTTGATACGGATTTGATTAAACATGGTCACAGGACCGGCCAGCGTAACGTTTCCAGACTCCAGTTCCATGAGGCCGAAGTTGTTGAGGTCGCCGCCCATGGTCAGCGGTTCGTCTGACGTGAACGTTCCGGAAAGCAGGATCTTGCCGCCGAGACTCCCCATGACGGCGGTCGCGCCGGCCGCAGTCCCGAGTGCGCCGGCCTTTGTAATGCGCACCGTGCCGTTGCTGATCGTGAACGGGCCGGAAAAAGTATTGTCCGCATTCAACTGGACTCGGCCTGCACCGGTTTTGACCAACACCGCAGGTAACCCCGGCACGTCGCCGATGCTGCCCGAGAGCTGGACGGTCGCGTTGGAGCCGATGTCCCACGTCTGTGAATCCGCCAGCATGAGTGGCGTGCTTACGGTGTAGGTGCGGCTCGCGGTTTGATTCGCGGCGGACAGGCCGCCTTGGCCCAACGTGAGTGCGGCGGAGCCGGTTACGCTGAAATCGGTTTCACGAGTGAAGGATACCCCATAGAGACTGGTCGCCGCCGCTACGGTTGCCGTGGAGCCGGCCGTGCCGAAGACGGCGAGGGCTGAGCCGCCAAACGGCGGCAGGACGTCGTCCACCCAGTTCGCAGCGACCGCGAGGGCAGTCTCCGACTCGCCCGCGTCAGCATCCCAGACATGGGATGTGAAGGCGGCCGGCACGCTTTCGGTGACGGCCAGAACTTCCGTACCGGTGAAGCGCTCATCGTCTTTGAATTGAGCGCCGGAGACGGTTGATCCGTAGGTGCCGCGCGGCTGCCGGACGTCGCCGTAGTAGAGACGCCGCACCGCCGTTGAAGCGTTCAGGCCAAGCTTTCCGCCGGCCAAAACAAGTTCGCCGCCCGAATTGAGCGCACCGGAAGCTGTGACGGCCAGCGTGCCGTTGCTGATCACGAGTACACCGCTGAAGGCGTTCGCGCTATTGCCGAGCGCGAGCGTGCCGGTTCCGGTTTTGACGAGCGTGATCGGACCGGTCAAGCGGCCGTCAAAGGCGGTATCTGTATTCTGTGCGACAGTGAGCACGGCTGCGGCGGAGGTCTCGATGTAGGCGGGCACAATAGCCGGCGCGCTCGTCAATTCGCCCAGTGTCTGGTTCATGCCGTTCAGTTCCAGAGTGCCGCCTGTGAGCGTCAGGGGGACACCCGGCGACAGCACGTCAGGAGCCGCGAAGCGGAGGTAGCCGTTGTTGATGGTGATACGACCGATGAAGGTGTTGGTAGCTGCGAAGATCCAGCGCCCAGTGTCGTTTTTGATCAAGGCCTGCGTCCCGCTGCCAGAGATCACGCCGGAGACCGTGGTATTACCACTGCCGCGCAGGTGTAGTGTGTTCGTGCCGAGCTCGATAGGCCCCGAAAGCGTGACGGTGCCGTGACCGTGGATCGGCGATTGCGCGAACAGGCGGATGGTATTCGTGTGTGTGGCAGTGCCGTTGAGAATGAGCCCGCCGGGGTTGGTGAAATTGGTGGCAGTCGTGCCGCCGTAGAGATTGACCGGCCCGGTGCCCATCGTGCCGCTCGCATTTGCCTGGACCTGGTACCAAGAGGCGTTAGCGGCACGGATTGTCAGTCCGCCGGAAAAGGTGTTGTTGGCGTGGTAAAGACGGATGGCACCAGCTTGTTGCTGCTTGTCGATACCGCCTTCGCCCGAAATCAAACCGTGCAGGTTCAAGCCCCACGTGGTGATTTCTGCGGTCAGCGTCACTCCTTGAGGAATCTCAATGTCGTTGTAGAGGTTACAGTCGGCATACCGGTTGAGCCAGAGCCGCGGCTGGGTGGTGCCGTTCGTCACGAAGCGTAGCGGATCACCGCTCTGTGACAGGACCGTGTCGTTTGCCGAGCCCGACGCGAACCGTACGTACTCCAGCCGGTTGAGGATGAACGGCGCGGCGATGTCCTGCACAGGCGCGAGGCGCACGTTGTTCGCCAGTTGGACGGTCGTATCACTGGCACTGGCGGGGATATCGGCCGCTTCCCAGTTCGCAGCCGTGCTCCAGTTGTTGTCCGCACCGCCGCCGTCCCATGTGTAGACAGCAGCCGAGGCACCTGTCGCCAGAAGGCCCATGCCCGTCAGGAAAAATACCAATCTACATTGCATGTGTTTCATCGACATACCCCTTCCCTTCAAGCACCACGCACAAGGAAACCCCATGACCACGCAGCATCATACCATCTTAAGACGATAGGTTGAAATAAGGGGATGGTCATTTCATATCACTCTTTGTTTACAACAGGTCGCGGATGCGGTTGGCTTCGCGGATGTAGGCGTCGAGACGCTCCCAGTCCCGCTCCTCCAGGCAGCGCGTGAAGGCGGCCACACGGTCGGAGAAAGCCGCGACGGCAGCAAGGATCGCGTCACGGTTCTGTTCGAAGATCGGGACCCACATGTCGGGCGAGCTCTTGGCGAGACGCACGGTGGAGGCGAAGCCCCCGCCCGCCAGGCGCGGCACGGCGTAGCCGGCCTTTTCCTCGCTCTGCACGGCCAGCGAGAGGGCGTAGGCGACGACATGCGAGAGGTGCGAGACATACGCGGCGTGACGATCGTGCTGCTCGGCGGTCATGAACTCGAACTTGAGGCCGACCGCATGGAAAAGTTCAAGCGCGGTCTTGCAGGCGTCCGGCGCACTCCACTCGAGATCGCACAGCAGCACGGTCTTGTTCCGGAAGAGCCCTTCCAGCGCGGCGTCGGGGCCGGCGTTCTCGGTGCCGGCCATGGGATGCGCCGCAACATACCGCTCGCGGCGCGGGTGCTCGCGCACCGCCTCTACGATACGCAATTTGGTTGAACCGAGGTCGATCACGGTCTGCCCATCGCGTGCGGTGTCGAGCAGGCGCGGCAGGAGCGTCTCGATGGCGTTGACCGGCACCGCCAGCAGCAGCACGTCGGCCTCACGGGCAGCGTCGTTCAGCGCGACGATCCGGTCGACGAGGCCGAGCTCGTGCGCGCGTGCTGCATGTGTCGGATTGGCGTCCACGCCGAGCAGTTCTGTGGCCAGGCCCGACTTGCGCAGGTCCCGGGCGAACGACCCGCCGATCAGGCCGAGTCCGATGATACCGACTGTCATGCCGGGTCCCGGGGTTGGAGGTTAGCGGGCGCGTCGTCACGTGCCCGAACAGGATCTGTCAAACCGAACAGGCCTGCGGCGTTGTCCCAGAGGATCTGCCGCTGCTGGCGTGCCGTGAATGGCAATCTGAGAAAGGCGCGCAGCACGGCGTCAGGCGACTGCCACGGGGCGTCCGTGCCGAACAGGATGCGCGACGAGCCGTGCTCCCGTACGATGCGCACGAGCTGCTCGTCGGGCATCCAGAAGAGTGTGTGCGATAGGTCGAGGTAGATCGGACGCCCGATGAGTGTCTTCTCGACTTCATCCCACATCTGGAACCCGCCCAGGTGCGCGGCCACGACTGTCAGGCACGGGTGCGCCACCAGCAGCTCCGCCAGCGCACCGGGCGTAGTGCGGTAGGGCGGCGCGAAGACACGTTCGCCGCCGGCGTGCAGAAAAACAAGGAGACCCCGCTCGGCGCAGCCGATCCAGACCGGACGCATGCGCGGATCATCCAGGGTGAAGTCTTGGTACTCGGGATGCAACTTGATGCCGCGGAACCCGGCCGCCTGAATGGCTGCGAGCACGCCCGGGATGTCGGGCGTATCGGGGTGCAGTGTCGCGAGGCTGCGGATCGGGCCCCGGTTGATCGAGGCGGCCCAGGCGTTGATCGACGCCACCTGGTCGGGCCGGGTCGCGACCGGCAGATTGAGCGCGCCGCAGATCCCGGAACGGGCAAGGTCCGCTGTCAGTCCAGCCACGGTGCCGTCGAATGCCGGCGGGTTGCCGAAACGCCGCGCGAGTTCGCTCACCGCCTTGGGGGCCAGCGCGTCCGGGTACAGGTGGACGTGGCAGTCAAAAACCGGCGTCCGCTCTGGAGGATTCGTCTGCATATAAAGTTGCGACATTGTAGGTTGCCCGTTCGGCACGTGCAAGCGAACTCTGCTTCTGGTTGCCGGGGCGAAAGGAAAAAAGTATAATGCGGGCCATGAAACACGGTTGGATAGCATGTGCGGCTTTCCTCGCCGCAGTCGTCTCGACACAGGCCCGGGGAATTAAGATTTGTTTTGAGGCAGAGTCCGCTGCGGCCCTGGAGGCACCGATGGTGGTGGTCTCCAACGGCATCGCGGGCGCTTCAGGTCCGTATCTCGAGATCCCGGAAGGGGCCGGCAACCCGCCCAAGGTCGAGGCCGGCAAGGCGGTTTTCAACGTGGATGTGCCGGAGGACGGGACATTCACGCTCTGGTGTCGCGTCTGGTGGGAAGGCGAGTGCAGCAACTCGTTCACGGTTAACGTCGATGACCAGCCCGCCTTCCTGTTCGGCGAAGACGCCACCTACAAGACGTGGCATTGGGTCAAATACCCGGTGGCGCGCACCACGCCGCCGATCAAACTGGCCAAAGGCGCACACACGCTCGTCTTTCACAATCGCGAGGACGGCGTACGCCTCGACCAGGTATTACTCAGTGCCGACAAGCGCTTTGTGCCGGTCGAGATCGAGACCCCAGGGGTCCGTCCATGAGGCTCGAGTGCCTCCATCGCTGGCTGCAAACGGGCTTCCGGTGGGGGGCGCTGCTGACCCTTGGCGTGGCGCCTACCCAGTGGACGCTGATCGACAGCCCGCGCCTAGGTCCGGCCGACCTGCTGCTGGCGGCGACCGCGGGCGTGTGGGGGCTCGATATCCTGCTGACGCGCGGCTGGGGCCGCCTCTGGGCGGCGCGGCCGCATTGGACGCACCTGCTCTTCACTTTCTGCGTCGGGGCGGCGGCCTGCACGGCCGTCGACCGCGGCGAGGCCCTCAAAGAGCTGGTGCAGATCATCGAGTACTTTATCGTGGGCACCATGGTCTTTACCGCCTTCCTGCACGAGCGCAACGATCGAACGGCGGATGATTCTTCGCGTCGTGCCGGCCTGCCGCTCTTCCCGGTGCTGGGTGCGGTCACCGCAGGGGTACTGGCGCTGGCCGCGTGGCAGTACTTCACGCTTGAGGGGCACCGTTCGATCGCCCGGTTTGCCGAACCCAAGACGCTGGATGTGATTGTGAACGTGCTGGGCGGCTGGCAGAGTCCCCTACTGGTTGGCGGAACCTTCGGCAACCGCAACGTGCTGGGCGGCTTTCTGGCCCTCGTGCTGCCGTTGGCTGCGGCCGGTGTACTCGGCGGTGCGCGTGGGCTTGTCGCGCGGGGCGGCTGTGTTCTGCTGCTATTGGCCGGTTTGGCACTGACCCTTTCGGGCGCTGCCTACTGGGCGGTCGTCATCGTCATCGCCGTGATGGCGGCAACGCGCGGCGTGAAGGTTTTCATCCCCGTCGCACTGGCGCTCGTCCTGTGGCAGACGACGGTATTGCCGCGCCTGCCGCGCGAGAATGACCTGTGCCATTTCGAGTCGGTCGCCCTTTACGACAGCACGGGGCAGCCCACCCGCCGCTACCCCGAGTGGCAGGCGGCCGCCAGCATGATCCTCACCCATCCTTGGCTGGGCGTGGGCCCCGGCAACTACCAGAAGCAGGTGGGGCCTTTCTACGGGCAGGTGCCGAATGCGACCGGCCCGGCGGAACCGGACATCCAGAACCTCTATCTCGTGCTCGGCGCGTCGTGCGGCCTGCCGGCCCTGTTGGCGTTTGTCGCGGTACTCGCCACGGCGGCAGGTTCCGCTGTCCGGGGGGGCCGCGTCGGTGCGGCCGGCGCGGTCGCCGCCTTCGCGGCGGTTGCTGTGTGGCACCCGTTGCTCGTGCGTGGCATCGGCATACCGCTTGTCTTTGTGCTCGTCCTGGCACGCCATTCGTCACAGGAGAAGGCATCCGATGGATCCGACCCCGTCTGAAGCGCCGAGAATTTTTGAACTGCCCGTGCACAAGGTGCGCACGCAGGTGCTGCGTCTGCTGGTGCGTCTGATCAAGCGCCCGGTCGAGAGCATCAGCGGACTGCGTGCCTGTGACCGTGTCTACGCGCGTGCCTGGAAGATGCCCAAGGATATCCCGTTCTGCGACCGCGCGATGCAGGCGGTCGGCGTGCGCGTCAACTTCAACGAGGAGGAGCTGCGGCTCGTGCCGAAAGAGGGGGCCGTCGTTGTGGTGTCCAACCATCCCTTCGGCGGCATTGAGGGGGTGATCCTGCTCTCGCTGCTGCGTCGCGTGCGTCCCGACGTCAAGGCGATGGCCAACTTTTTGCTCGGCGCGATTCCCGACATGCGGGATGACTTCATCTTGGTCGATCCGTTCGCCTCGAAGGACGCGGCCAAAGCCAATCTGCGCCCGATCAAGGAGAGCCTGACCTGGCTGAAGGAGGGCCATCTGCTGATTGTTTTCCCGTCCGGCGAGGTCTCCAGTTTTGACCGCCGCACGCTGCGTGTGCGTGATCCGGCCTGGAGTGCCAGCATCGCCGCGCTCGTGCGAAAAACCAACGCCACGGTCGTGCCGATGTACTTCCCCGGCCACAACGGCGTGTTCTTCAATCTGGTGGGCCTCATTCATCCGCGCTTCCGCACCCTGCTGTTACCGCGCTACATCGTGAACAAGAAGGGGCACACGCTCACGCTGCGCATCGGCACCCCGCTCACGGCCAAGGAGCTGGAGCCGTTTTCCATGGATGACGTGCAGCTCGTCAAGTATCTGCGCTTCCGCTCCTATCTGCTGGCCGAGCGTGAGACCCACCGCACGCGCCGTTTCGTCACGCTCAACCCGCCGATGATGCCGCCGGATCCGATCATCGCGCCGGTGCCCGCCGACGTGCTGGCGGCCGAGATCGCGCGTCTGCCCGAGTCCAGCCGGCTGGTCGCCGTAGGCGACCTCGCGGTCTACATCGCGACCGCCGATCAGATCCCCGCCTGCCTGCGTGAGATCGGCCGTCTGCGCGAGACCACCTTCCGCGCCGTGGGCGAAGGGACCGGCAACGCGATTGATCTCGACGCCTTCGATCACTACTACAACCACCTCTTCATGTGGAACAGTGCCCGCCAGGAGATCGTCGGCTCGTACCGTCTCGGGCTGACCGACAAAATCTTAGCCGAGTACGGTGTCAAAGGACTCTATACCCGCACGCTCTTCAAGTTCGACGAGCGGCTGATGTCGAAAATCCCGCCGGCCATTGAGATGGGGCGTTCCTTCATCCGTGCTGAGTACCAGAAGGCCTACACGTCGCTTTTCCTGCTCTGGAAGGGTATCTCGGCTTTCATCGGACGCAACCCGCATTACCGCGTGCTTTTCGGCCCGGTCAGCATCACCAATGAATATCGCGAGGCTTCGCGCTGCATGATCCTCGCCTCGATGCGCCAGACCTGCATGGCGGACGATCTGTCGTATCTGGTCAAGCCCAAGTTCCCGCCCAAACCGCCGCGGCGGTCGGAGTGGTGCCTAAAGGAGTACACCGAGTATCTCAACGATATCGACCAAGTGGCGGGGTATGTCGCGGAGATCGAGCCCGACGGCAAGGACATTCCGGTCCTGCTGCGTCAATATCTGAAGCTCAGCGGGCGTCTGCTCGCCTTCAATGTCGATCCGGATTTCAGTTCGGTCGTGGACGGCCTGATCATGGTGGACCTGTCGCAGTCCAGCCCCAAAACCCTGCGCCGCTACATGGGCAATGAGGTGGCCGAGGCCTATTTCAAGGTTCACGGTATCACCGACACGTCCCGTACGGAATAATCGGTTATGGTTTCTGAAGCGTTTACAGAATCGTGGGTGTTCACCTGGTGCGTGGTGCCGCTGTTGATTTTTTTCGCGCGCATCATGGATGTCAGCATCGGCACCCTGCGCGTGATTTTTGTGTCCAAGGGATACCGCCTCTACGCGCCGATTCTGGGCTTCTTCGAAGTGGTCATCTGGCTGCTGGCGATGCGGCAGATCATGAATCATATCGATAACCCGATGTGCTACCTGGCGTACGGACTGGGATTTGGCACCGGCAACTATATCGGCATCAGACTGGACGAGCGTCTTTCACTGGGGACAGTGCTGGTGCGCATTGTGCCGAGATTCGACACCTCCAACCTGATCGCCCATCTGCGCAGGGACGGTTTCGGCGCCTCGCTGGTCGATATCGAAGGCATGACCGGCAAGCTGAAGATGATCTTCACCGTGACTAAGCGCAAGGATCTGCCAGAGTTGATGCGAATCATTCAGTCGCACAACCCTCACGCGTTTGTGACGGTCGAGGATGTCAGGACCGCCAAGGAGGGCTACTTCCGGCTGGCCCGTGAAAAGACCGCCTCGCCGCTCTGGACACTCGGTGCCATGCGCAACCGCAAGTGACGGGTACTACGCGATGCACGCGGTAGCGGCGTGTCGCGTAGTACGGTCGCAGATCTTCATGGTCACCGCGCGATTACCTCAGGTAGAGCAGAGCACCCGACGGGTAGATCACGGCGTTCAGTAACTGGGCGTCTGGCACCCAGCCCGGATTGACGCTGTGGCCGGACGGCGCGCCGCTGCCGCGCCACTGCTTGTCGAACGCCTCACCGCCGCTGAGAGAGTCGTAACGGATCAACGGAATGGTCTGAGCGCCGCTGATCCAGTTGGACACGCGGTCTATGATCACGCGTCCGCCGCCGAGCACGGTCAGGCCGCCCGTCACGGTGATCTGATCCGCGGCGGGCTGCGCGCCGTCGTAATCCACATACAGCACGGCGCCGTCCGCCAGGATCAGGCCTTGATGGAAGACGCGCGGCCCGGTCAACTGGAAGACGGTCGGCGGCACCTCGGCGTTCGCCACGTAACCGGAGCCGGTCACCGTGACCGCGCCGGTGTCCACGCCGTTCAGGATCAGCTCGGCGTCGGAGGCGAGATCGACTGATGCGCCTGTATGCGGCATGGCGGCAAAGCTCGTGCCGGGCGTGCCGCGCCCGAACCATTTCCAGGCGAGGTAAGCCTCGACCTCCGCGCGCTCCGTCTCGGTGAGCGTGCGCGTGTAGACCAGCACCTCGGCCAGCCGCTGGCCGCCGCAATGGGTGCCGTCAGGATGGTTGCGGCCCGGCCGGTCGCACGCGAAGGCGCCGGCGGCGATGTCGCCCGCGGCGGTCAGGCTCACAAGCTGGTAGCCCGTACCGTTCAGGCCAGTGAGCCGGCCGTTGACCGGCGCACCGTCAATGCGCGTGACGCCGCCGGTGACGGCGGCCCAGTTCGGGCCCCACAGCACGGCCGGCGTGTTGGCGAGGTAGTTGGTGCCGTGTATGAAATGGTTGATGTCTCCGCTGCCGGACATCAGGTGACCGCCACCATTCTGACTGCCGATCACCCAGAAGACGGTGCGGATGCCGCTCACCTGCGTGTTCCAGAGCATCCACTGCGTGCCGCCGTACGGGCCGAAGTCCAGCACGGGCTTGCCGTTCAACGCCCCCTGCATCAAGGTCGGCGGCGTGATGGCGATCCCGTCGGGCAGGCGGTTTTCGGCGGCGACGGAGATGTTGGTGTAACGCTGCTCCGGATCCGCGTAGGCATAGGCGTAGGGATGGCCGGCGCCGCGCGAGTCGGACCACTGGATCACCTCGTCGGCACTGCCGGGCTTGAGTGTCAGCGACGCGGCGCGCGAGGCGTCGGCCCAGAAGGCGAGCGCGTCGGTCACCGGCAGCTCGGCGTGCAACTCCTCGGCCGGCGACAGCACAAGGGTACCCGCCGTGACCTGATACGTAGCCGGCGTCGGGCCGCCGGAGGTCAGTGCGAGCTTGCCGCCGCCGGTCACGGAGACCGAGTCCACCCCCCGGATCTCGCCCAGCACGGCAAGCCGGCCGGGCACCACATGCAGCTCACCGCCCAGCGAGTGCACGCGTCCCAGCACCGGCAGCGTCGGCGCGGCGTAACCGGTCGAGGCGCGGCCGAACCATTTGGCGTTCAGGTAGGCCTCGGTCTGCTGCCGCTCGGCGTCGGTCAGCACGCGGTCGTACAACAGGATTTCACCAAAGCGCAGGCCTCCAAACGGACGGGGTGCGCCACGGTCACCCGCAATGTAGATCTGCTCGGTGAAGGGGTCACGCGGTTTGACGATGAACGCGAATAGTCCGTAGCCGCCGGAGAAGCCGCACCGGACGCCGCACACGTTTTGTCCGTCGAGATACGTCCATCCTTGGCGTACAGCAATGTCTGACGAAGTCGGATGCCAGATCGGTGTATACGGATTGGCCGTACCCAGCGAAGTGGCATATTCGCGGTAGAACGGATAGGTGGTGGCCGCGCCGAGGAAGCACCCGCCACCTTCTTGGCTACCATGAACGGCGAAGGCCGAAAGGACCTTCGCGCGTGTGCCGTCGAACGTCAGTGCGGTACCGCCAGAGACGGCGCGTCCGAGATCGATCACAGGGTGTCCGTTCAATTCGCCGACGCGCAGCACGGGGTTTCCGCTTGTGAAGCCGATTGGCAGGTTGTTGGTGGAGAAGTCCCGGATGTAGGTGACGGTCGTTCCGTTGGCCGCTACACCGTTAGGACGTGACGCGTCGAGCCAGAGCGAGGGGTTGTGCGCAGGCTGTGCGGGAGGCTCCAGACGGCTGACGTCGAGCCGGTCGAGGCGGGTCTCCAAGATGCCGGAGAATCCGGCACCTTCAAGCACGCGCAGCGTGGCCGCGCCTTCGCGGCGCACCGTGCCCGTGCCCTCCAGCGCGGCGAGCACGACAACATTGGTGTCGGCGCCGGTGTCCAGGACCGCGCCGTCCGCGAGCGCGACGCGCCGCAGGTCACCGAACCATTTGGCCGCCAGCAGCGCCTCCATGTTTATGCGCTCCTTCTCGGTCAGCGCGTCGCTGAAGAGCACCACCTCGCCGAGGCGCTGGCCGCCGCATTGAATCTTGGACGTCCGGTCGCGACTGAACTGGTTGGCGGTCGTGTTGGCGGTGGCGACGAGCTGCACCAACTGGTAGTCGCCGTTCAGCACGTTCCGTTGCTTATACGAATTCAGCCTGAGACCGTCGACGAAGAGCCGGCCGTTCTTGATGCCATCGGCGGCGGAGTCGGCAAAAAGACCGGGTACTGTACTCCCACCCCATGAGGCGATTTCGCGGTGGAAATGGTAGAGAGTCGTGTGGCCGAGCAGGAAACCGCCGCCGTTCTGGCTGCCGAGCAGCCAGAAGGCCGTGCGGATGTCCGCGATCTCCGCGTTCCATGAGAGATAACGCTCGGTATCAAGGCTATTTTTCGGGTAGGGGGCTGGGGAACTGCCGCCGCTACCGTAGTAGTTGAAGTCGCCACCGGCCGACCGTTAAGCGCATTGAGCAGCAGGTTAGGCGCGTTGTTGATAATACTGTTGGTGGCACCGGCCCAACGTCCGTTGAAGCGGACATCGGACCAGTTGGTGACGTATCCGTATGCATCGGTCATGACCGACCCGTTATCGGCGCTGGCGTCCACATGGAAGAGCGGGTTCAGCGCGTAGGCGCGATCCGTCCGCGCGAAAGTCAGACGCCCGGCCAGAATGTCGAGCCCGCCGGTCAGCAGCGCACTGTTGCTGACTTTGAGATCGCCGGCCCCCAGCTTGGTCAGGCGGCCGGCGCCGCAGGCGACATCGACCGAAAGCGTGTCGCTTTCGGCGAGGGTGATCTGTACCGCGCCGAGCAGCTCCAGGCGGCGGATGTCCGCGATCCACTTGGCGGTGAGATAGCTCTCGATGGCGGCGCGTTCGGCTTCGGTCACGACGTTGGTGCAGATGAGCACCTCGCCGAGACGCTGGCCGCCGGTGTAGTTTGGCGTGATAGTCATATAGCGTGCGAACTGGTCAGCACGCCCGCGCTTCAGGGTGGGATTGATCGACGCGTCCGTGTCGTCAATGAAAGACAGCACTTGATACCCGCCATTGAAGGGAACCGGATTCGTGGAGGCAAAATATTCGCCGTCCACGTAGTTCCGGGAATATCTCAAAAAGGCGTGTTCAGGATTCCAGAGCGCTACGTGATAACTGCCGCCGCCGGTTGCAAAACGGTGGAAGTCGTTGTCGAGAGAGTTGCCGAGCAGATAACCGCCACCGTCCTGCGTGCCGATCGCCATGAAAAAGGTGCGGACCGGTTCCACAGCTTGGTTCCAGCGTAAGTGACGACCGCTCTGATACGCACCGAAAGAGACGATCGGCAACCCATTGGCCGAGGCCGGCAGAACCTGCGGGGCGGTGGCCTCATTCGAACTGTAGGCGTACATCCACTCATCCTCGGGCGCGCTTTTCCGCACGTCCCACCATTGCGTGACGCGTCCGGCGGCATCGGTCAGGAGTGTGCCGGGACGGGAGGCGTCGACCCAGAAAGCCGGCACGACCGAGGCGGGGATCGTCGCGGGGTTCGTGCGGACCGGCAGCAGCGTGCCGCCCTCGACGGTCAGCGTGCGCAGCGTGGTCGGGATCGGGAAGGTGAAGTCGCCCGTGCCGCCCCTGCGGAAGGCCCCGTGGCCGCTGAAGGCGGTCACGGTCAGGGCCGCCGCGCCCGTGTCGACGGCGGCACTCTGCAGGTCGGCGAGGGTCACCAGATCCAGCGTGGTCGGGCTGCCGTCCGCGACGAGCTTGCCGTTGCCGGCGACGGTGGTGACGGCCAGCGGCGACTGACCATTGCTGAAGGTCACCGTGCCGCCGAGCGCAAGCTCGCCGATCGTGAAGGCACCGGGCGGGACATTCAGCGTGCCGCTGCCGCTGACCCGCTCCACGCGGTTGGAAAGACCGAGGGTGACCACCTGCGCGCCGGACAGGTTGATGACCGGCGCATAGTAGGAACGGTTCAGGGTCAGGGTGCCGGGGCCGGTAATGTCGGTCAGGATCCACGGTTCTGTGCCCGCGTCGTTGACGGTGAGGTCTGCGGTCATGGAAAGGCTGGTGACGGTGAGCGCGTTGGTCACGGTCAGCATCCCGCGCCCATAGAGCCGGCCCACCACCAGATGCGCGCCGGGAATGATAAGTTGGGCATCTCCCACCACGGTCAAACCGGCCCAAGCCTTATCGCCGACAGGCCCCAGAACTTCGACTGGGCCGCAGTTGTTGAGGTAGAGCGTGCCGTCGAAGCCGGACACATCGCCGATGGTGACGGATGCGGCGGAGTCAAAACGTACGCTGCCGCTGCCGGTCAGGACGTCGATTTCAACCGTGTCCGTGGTCTGAAGGATTACGTTCCCGATGTTACCGTCGAGCGTGCCGATGGTGACCGGGTTCGGCCCGGCCTGCACGGTCAGCGTCATGTTGGTCATCCGGATCGTCTCGATGGTCAACGCGCCGCATGCCGCACTGTTGAAGGTGCCCTGGCCGGAAAGCCAGCCGACCGCGAGTGCGGAACCGCCGTTGGTGATGGCGACGGTGTCGCCGACGCGCACATGGCCGAATCCGATGCCGCCGTCCAAGGTCAATGCACCCAGGCCGTACACGGTGTCGATCCAGGGCTCGACCAGCGGCGCGGCCAGTGTCAGGGCCTCACGGTAAAGGCCGACATGCTCCAGCACAATCGGCGATCCGGCGGTCAGCGTACCGGTGCCGCGCAGCAGCCCGACCGTATACGCGCCCCCGCCCGCGAGATCCAGCGCGCCGGCGAGCTTGACGGTGTCGGCCACGACCGCGCCGTCCGCAAGCACTTGGCCCTCGCCGGTCAGGACATTCACGCGCAGCGTGCCGCTGTCGGCCCGTCCCACGCTGCCGGTGCCCGCGATCTCAAGGATACGCAGGTCGGGGCCGCGGAACCATTTGTCGGCCAGGAAGCTCTCGACCGCGTCTCGCTCGGCGGGGGTCAGAAGCTCCTCGAAAACCGCGACCTCGGCAAGGCTCTGTCCTCCGCTCTGCCCGTTGAAGGTCCGGTCGTTGGCGAAACGGCCTGCGGTCAGGCCGTTTGTGGCGTCATTGGCGGCGAGCAGCGACACCAGGTGGAAGGCGCCAGACAAGCCGGTCGTGCGCCCGTTGCGGGCTTGCCGGTCGATCTGCGTCTCGCCGCGCCACAGGGCGTTAGGCAGGTATCCGGTAAAGATCGGGGCTTCCGGAAACATGTAGCCGAGCGGATAGGGCGTGCCGAGATTACCACGGTGCAGGTGATAGGTGTCGGTCGCGCCGAGCAGGAACCCGCCGCCGAACTGGCTGCCCAGCACCCAGAAGACGGACTTCACGCTGTTGGTGAACTCGCGCGACCAGTGCAGGCCGCGGACCTGGCCGGTGTAGAAGGGCATGATGCCGAAATCGACGACCGGCAGGCCGTTCAGCGCGTCGGCCGTCCAGACCGGTGCGGTACCGGGCGGCGTGGCGAAAGGATAGCCGGCCCCGCGCAGGTCGCGCCACTCCGTGACCGCGCCCGCGCCGTCCGCTGTGATGCTGGCCGCCTCGGAGGCATCGACGTGAAAAACCGCCCGCGCAAAAACCGCATCCGGGCGCAGCGCCGGAGACGCCCGCATGCAACGCGCCCTCACGCAACCGTACAACCCCGTTAAAAAGCCCTGGATCTTGCAGAACCAGCAGTCCGCTGCCGGCCTTGTCGACTACGCCGGTCCCGGTTTGCGCGACCACGGTGTTTGTTTCGCCCGCAGGCACCGTGATCGGCAGCGTATCATTCATGAACGGCCCTTGCGCATACAGCGCAGGCGCGATGGAGACAAAAAGGCACGACAAGAGGCGGAATGTTTTCATCTGCGTAAATCCTTTTTCAACTTCCATATGTTTAATGATACCTTTTTTTAGTTTGAATCAGCAAGCGGGAAAACGCGGGACTCAGCTTCGGGCTTGTGTGGGGGTCGGTGCTTCTCTTAAAATGGGCACGATGACGTGAAAGCCATGCTTCCAATCTGTTGCGCAGCGGACGGTTTGCCGGCTGCGGCCCCGTCAGGGCGGGCCGCCCTTGCCCAGTGGTACCAGGACGCGGGGCTGCCCGCGGCGGACACCGACGGCGACGGCATCCCCGACGCCTGGGAGCGGAGGACGTTCAGCGACCCGGCCGTCGCGGACGCCCGCCTCGACCGGGACGGCGACGGGCTGACCGACCTGAAGGAATTCGCCTTCGGCTCCGACCCGCGCACCTTCTCGACCATGGGCGCCGCGGACTTCTGGCTGGAGACGCGCACCGACCGCCCTCTGGATTCCCCGGTCCCGTCCGTCACGGCCCAGCCCCTGCGCATGACGGACGGCACGGTATTCCTGGGCGGGAGCGGCTGGCACTGCCTGTGCGGAAACGACTCGGGCACCTGGCCGGATTACGCGATGATCGGCTGCATCTGTGACGGCGGGCCGCGCTGGGACATCGGCTTCAGCCACTCCGCCGTCCACACCCGCAACATCTTCCCCTGCATCGGGCCCGACAAGAGCGACCGGAGCCTGCCGCCCCGAATCGGTGGGGAAAGCCTCATCCCATCAATTCGTATCTCCACCATGACGCGAAGTACGCGATGCGTTCAAGGCCATCCGGCAAGCATGGGCACCAGGCGATGTGCAACAAAAACAAGTTGTTTCTCACACGAAGGCACGAAGGGCGCTCAGAGGAATAGGATGTTATGAAAAAGAATCTTTGTACCCTTTGTGCCTTATGTGTGAGAATGAATGGGGTTGCGGGCCGAGCCCGCATTAGAATTCAGGAATTAGGAGTCAGGAGTTGAAAGCGGACGTATTATGGACGGAGGTGACCACGCACGTCTTGCGTGCCGTGCGGCTTGCCGGTGTCGTCGTCGGGCTGCTGGGGGGCGCGGTTTGCCATGCCGCAGGTGTAACCGGCGGACGGGTCGAAGTGCCGTTGGATGATGCCGAATTCGCGCGTCTAGGCAAAGCGATCCGCCACGAGGCCTTCGCCAGTAACCGTGTTTTTCGTATCGCGGATCTGGCCGCCGCGATGAATCGGCGTGAGCCGCTCGGCATTGTGCCGACGCGCCCGACGCAGGTGCCGCTGAACGAGGCCGAACTCCACGAACGTGCGGCGCGATCGACGTTTGCGCTCTATACGCTTTCTGAGGAAGACTACAAGATGGGGAACCATGCGCGCTTAGGGGCGGCGTTTCAGATCCATCCCGGCGTGGCTGCCACCTGCTTTCATGCTTTCAAAGGTTTAAACGAACCGTTTGCGGCGGTGGGGGTGACGATTGAGGGCCGGCCGGTGACCGTCGTCAAAATCCTGGCGCTCTACCCGTTGGAGGATCTCGCGTTGCTGCAGGTGGAAGGAGCCGGTGACACGGTGCTGCCGTTGCGGCCGGAAGCCCCCGCGGGCACCCGTGTCCGTGCGGTCGGCCATCCGCTGAACAAGTATTTCTTTGCGGTTGAAGGGATGATTGCCCGTTACGGCATCAAGCGCGGGCCGGACGGCGAGCGTTTGACGCGCTTACACCTGATGATCCACTCGATCGGCGGGTTTAGCGGCGGTGCGATCGTGGACGGAGCGGGAAACGCGGTCGGCATGCTCGATAGTATCGAGACACTCCAAACCGGAACTGCGGCTTACGACGTGCACTCGGCGATTCCGGCGGCGACGATCCGTGCACGTTTCACCGAGCCCTATGCTTGCGCGATGACGGCTGAAGCGGTCGCGGCCTTGTTGCGGACGGTCGCGGTGTCCGGCGCGTCGGTCGATGTTCACACCATCAAGACCGAGGGGCAGAAGGGTGCCGCGATCTCCGAGGTGCGCAGTGATGCGCCGCATGCGTTCACGGTGCGGATCGAGGACAAGAGCGGCAACGAACTTGCCCGCGGCCATCCTTCCGCCGCACTGCGTGCAGGGCTGCCAGAGTGGGCCAAACCCTTGTACGATGAAAACGTCAAGACCGCCGAAGCCAAGGCCGCGGCGATCGCACCGCCGGACGGCACAGGGCAACGGTAGGATACGTAAGGAGCCATTCAACCCGATGAAAAACAGGCACAGCATTTTCGCTCGAGTCGCTGGGCTCGTTGTCTTTCTCGGCGTGTCGGCGGGTTTGCCGGCCGCGGCCGATCAGCCGGTCGCAGACGCGGCGTACCGTACCGCCCGTGTGCACCTGCAGGCGCGTCGCTTTGCGGAGGCGGCTGAAGATTTTTTGTGTGCCACGGCTTCGACCAATGACACCTTCGCGGCTGCGGCTTGGCTGGGGCGCGGCGAGGCACTGTTCAGTCTCGGCGACTGGGCGAAAGCCATCGTGGCTTACGGCGAACTGCTGAAGCGCTATCCCGAGTCATCGCTTGTGCCTCGCGCTCTCTATGCGCGCGGACACGCCGCACAACACGCCGAGCGCCTCGACATGGCGCGTACGGACTTTGACGCCTTTCTCGATCGTTATCCGACAAATGCCCTGCGTGAGGCCTGCGCCGCTGCCTTGGCGACGGTGACGGCCGCGCAGGAGGCCAAGGCGCGACAGGCCGCGCGTGCCGCCATCAACGCCGCGCGTGCCGCCATCAACGATGCGCTCCGCACGGAACGGTGGGATGAGGCGCGCACGTTGGCAACGCGTTTCCTGGCCGCGCATCCCGACCATGAACAGGCACCCGAACTGCTCCTGCTGATGGCCGCCAGTGCCTATCGGGTTGAGGATTATGTCGGCGCCGCCGAGGCCTACCGCAGGCTGCTTGAGCGCGCGCCGCAGCACGAGCGCGCGGGAGAGGCCCGTACGCGGTTGCCCGAATGCCTGTTCAAAGCGGGTGAGTTCGAGGCGGCCCGGGATCTCTATGCCGAACTGGCGGAAACGGGTGATACTCCCGAGGCGCGGGCACGGGCGACGTTGTCTGTCGCCGACTGCGATGCTGCGCTCAAACGCTGGGCCGAAGCGGAACGCGCCTACCTGAGCGTGGAGGTGTTGCTCGATTGCGAGGCCCTGCGCCCCGTGGCACTCCAGCGTCTCGCGGCGCTGTACGACGCGATGGGGCAGACAGAGAAGGCGAACCGCACGCGCGACGAACTGCGGCGCCGCTATCCGGGCCTGTGAAGCATTAGGCCGAGGCGAAAAAGGCGTCGATCAGACGACGCGCGATGCTGACGCGCGAGGGGATCGGCGGCAGGTTGTCGCGGCCGAACCAGCCGGCCTCGGCAATCTCGATGCCATCGGGCGTGATCTCGCCGCCCGCATACTCCGCCGTGAAGCCGAACATCAGGTTGTTGGGGAAGGGCCAGGGCTGGCTCGCGGCATATCGGATGTTGGTGACGCGCAGGCCGACCTCCTCCGCGATTTCGCGCGCCACGGCCTGTTCCAGCGTTTCGTGCGCCTCGACAAAACCGGCCACCAGGCTCCAGAACGGCAGCAGTCCATGGGCTTTGTGGGTCAACAGGATCTGGTCGCCGCGCGTGATCAACGTGATGACCACCGGGTTAATGCGCGGATAGGCGGTGTGGCCGCAAGCCGGACAGACCATCGCGCGTTCGGTGGCGTGATGCCGCATCGGGGTGCCGCAAACACCGCAAAAACGGTGGGCGCGGCGCCAGTGCAGCAGTTGGCGCGCCAAGCCGGCCTGGGCGTAGCATTGCGGCGAGACGAGGTCGAACAGCGCGCGCAGGCCGATCCGTTGCGCATCGGGAGCGGGCGGTTCGGCGGATTCAGCGGCCAACACCTCTTCGTCAGGTGTGGGATGTGCGGAGAGCGGCTCCGTGAGGACAAGGGCGCCCGGGTCGGCATCGAACAGCAGGGACGGCCCTTCGGGAGTCTGCCGGTACCAGATCTGGTCGTCGGAAAACAACAGCAGGCACTTCACGAAACCGGCACCTCCACGTGGGAACGGATAGCCTCGCACAGCGCGGCAGCGTCGGTCGTGTCGAGCCGCGCCAGCACGCACTGCCACCGGTAGGCGATACTTCCCTTTCGATCAAGAGGGCGGTGTTTGAAAAGCGCGTCAAAGCCGGCTCTGCGCCGGCGGTACTCTTGTTGGACCTGTTCAAACCGTTGCTGGAACGCCTCCAGATAACATGTGGCGAACTCGCCGGCGTTCGGCATGAGTTTGGCGCGACGGTTCACCGGTCCCGCGTACGCTTCAGCATCACGCTCAAGCCGCATATCATACTGTGTGAAGGAGCCGGTGTGGTCGGCAACAATCAGATGTTCAGGCAGGCCGTCGGCGTCCAACTGGATCACTTCGTCCCCATCGTCGAAAATGACCTGCAAGTCCAGATTGGTACGCCCGACCATGCAGTTGACGGCAGCGGCTTTGCCCAGCAGGCGCGCCAGCCGGCGGTTGAATTCGGGGTTCGTGTAACGCGCAGGGGAGATCTTGTCTGTGGCGCAACCGTTGACATAGGCACGCTCGAAATACACCGACCAGAAACGGGCGCCGTGGTAGGCCGCGTTCTTGCCGGTATAGGTCTCGGCGATACGTCCGGTTGCCAGGCGCGGCGGCAAGTTCATGCCGAGCTGCTGGCAGCCGAGGCGGCGGTCCAGGATATAGTCCGTGTAATCCATCGCCTCCATCACCGCACGCAGCAGATCCTTGCCGTCGTCGAGGTGTTCCTTGACCCCCCACTTCTGAAACCGCAGAATGCGCACGTCCGGCTTCTCTTTGTCGGCTTCTTTTAATTGCACGATGTAGACCGGTGCCCGGTGCGGCACGGGGGCACGTATCGAGAGAGAATTCTCGATACAACCGATGTTGATGTATTCAATCGTATTGTATTCGCGGAGATAATTGAAGATGATCGCCTTGGCCCGCGGATCGCAGAGCGCCTTCAGATCGGCATTCTCCGGGTGCGCATCGCCCTCATCGCAAACCGGGTCGAAGATCAGTTCGCCCTTCACGATGCGGCAGCCGGGCAGCCACTCGATCTGACGGTAGAACTCAGGCGAAATGTCCTGGATCAGCTCTTCGGCATCGACGGCGTTGGGCTGCTGGGTCAGCGCAGAACACATCCGGTTGCGCCAGTCGATATTGTCGCCGGATTCGTCGTGCAGCTCGGCGGGCAGCGCTTCTCGGAAGGTGTCGAGCAGCTTCCTGTAGGCGGCGCGTAAGGCTTGGATGGGCAGGTCTTGGGTGTTCAGCGCTTCGAAAGCCTGCCGGGTGAACGCGCAACCCGTCGGGAAGATGTCGATCTCCGGATACCAGAAACGGTTCCGCCGCGCGGCATACTCCACGATCTCTTCGAGCTGCCGCCGGAAAAGGTCATCCGGCAGGTTCTCCAGACTGGCAAATTGGGCGAGTGTGAGGAACCGGGTGCCGGTGGACCGGTTGTAGTAGTAGATCGGCTGAACCTCGATGGCTGCGAGCGAGGATGAGATCAGCAGGCGCATCTCCGCGACAGACACCGGAAGGCGGCTCATGCGCCAGTTTTCGCCGCGCGCGCGCAGGGCGTCGCGCACCCGCGCGTCCTGCGTGTTGAGGTAGCGGATGCACCGTTTGGAGACCAGCATCTGCAACATCTCGTCCGCCTCGAACGCGAGCTCCATCGCGTTGGGGTCGGGACGGATCAGGACCGTGCGATCGTCAAAGAGCAGATCCACCGAGTTCGCCATTTCCTCGTCGATCTCAGGATCGCTCAGCGGCTCAAGCCCGGCTGCGCGCCGCGTTTGGTTCAATTCTTTGATCCAGGCAAACCGCTGCGTCGCGTGGACGCCCTTCAACGTGACCAACCCGTCCGATTTCACAAAAATGGTGCCGATCCGCGAAACGAGCTGGCCGCTACTGTCGCGGGCAAAGAGCGGTTCTCCGAGAATCTTCATAGGCGGCGCGCAGCTTCAAGCGTGTTGAAAAGCAGCATCGTGATGGTCATCGGGCCCACGCCGCCGGGGACGGGAGTGAGCAGTGAGGCCACCTCGCGCGCGGAGTCGGCGTCGACATCGCCGACGAGGCGGAAGCCGTTTTTCTTGGAGGCGTCCGGGATGCGGTTGACCCCCACATCGATCACGACCGCGCCGGGCTTGATCATATCGCCCGTCACTGTCCCCGGCCGACCGGCCGCGACCACCAGGATGTCCGCCTGCCGCGTGAAGGCCGCCAGATCGCGCGTGCCGGTGTGACAGACCGTGACCGTGGCGTTGCCGCCCTCGGCCTTGCGCATCAGCAGATGCGCGACCGGTTTGCCGACGATGTTGCTCCGGCCGACCACGACCGCGTGCCGTCCTGAAGTTTGCACGCCGGCCCTCAGCAGCATCTGGATGATGCCGTGCGGCGTGCAGGGCAGGAAGCAGGTTTCCCCGATCATCATGCGGCCGACATTGACCGGCGTGAAACCGTCCACATCCTTTTCGGGCGCGATCGCATTGATCACGGCCGCCTCGTCGATGTGGCGCGGCAACGGAAGTTGCACCAGAATGCCGTGCACACGCGGATCGTCGTTCATGCGGCGCACCAGGGCCAGCGCCTCCTCCTGCGTGGTTTCGTCCGGCACACGTACGTCCAGGGAGAACATGCCGGCCTCTTCGCAGGCCTTTTCTTTGGCGGTGACATAGGAGGTGGAGGCCGGATCGGCTCCGATCAGGAGCACGCCCAGCCCCGGCGTCACGCCGCGGCTGGCTTTCAGTTCGGCGACCTGTCGCGCGATATCCGCGCGCATGTCGGCCGCAAGTTGTTTACCGTCAAGCAACGTGGCACTCATAGTCAATGGATCAAATGGGTATTTAAGGGACCAAACAGAAAAAGTCTCGCCGCAACAACCGATCATGGCGCACGGCCCAACGATGAGGACGGCACGAAATATACCAAAGATGCTTGCGAATCGAAATCCTAAATCCGCCTTTGCCCGCGTCGTCTTTTTTGTTAAAAAGGGATGTGCCGATGCAATAATAAACGGGAGGTGCTTCATGGATGCTGTCAAACGTCGCTCTTTTTTGAAAACGTCCGCTTCTGCCGCCGCTGTCGGCGCGCTGCAGACCACCCCGCTTGGCGCACAGGAAAGTGCCGCGCCGGCCGCCACGGTGATCGTCGTGCATGGCACGGATATTCCGAAAATGCTGGCCGCCGGTATCGCCAAGCTGGGCGGCTGGAGTGCCTTCATCAAGTCTGGCATGAAGGTCGCCATCAAGCCCAACGTGGCCTGGAACTCCAAGCCCGAGCAGGGCGGCAACACCCACCCCGACCTGGTCAGGGCCTGCGTGCTGGCGGCTGAGGCCCAAGGCGCCGCCAAGATCACCCTGCCGGAAAACACCTGCCATCCGGAGAAGTCAACCTTCCAGGCGAGCGGCGTGGCCGATGCGCTGAAGGGAACCCAGGGGCGGCTCTACCGTCCCGCCAAGGAGGATTATCAGAAGGTCGAAATCCCCAAAGGCAAGATCGCCAAATCGTCCGGTGTGCCCAAAGACATCCTGGAGTGCGACTGCCTGATCAACATGCCGGTGGCCAAGCACCACAGCGGCGCGACGCTCACGCTCTCGATGAAAAACTGGATGGGCTCGATCGCCAATGAGGACCGGCGCGCCTGGCACCGCGACGGCCTGCACCAGTGCATTGCCGACTTCAGCACGTTCATCCGACCGAAGCTGGTGATCATCGACGCCACGCGCATCATGCTCAACAAAGGGCCGCAGGGCCCCGGCGACCTGGAACACCCGCATGAGCTGATCCTGAGCACCGACCCGGTGGCGGCCGACGCCTATGCCGCGACGCTTTTCAAGAAGGCCCCGTTCGACATCGGCTACATCAAGCTTGCCCACGAGATGGGTGTCGGCTGCGGCGATCTCGCGAAAATCAAGGTGGAGCGCATCGAGGCGTAACGTCATGTTCACGCGCCGTAATCTTGTCCGCCTGATCCTGTTCGCGCTCTTCGCGCTGCTCGCGCTCGGCGTGCTGCCGGAGGCGTGGCGGCGCTGGAGTGTCCTGCTGCCCGGCCTGAGCCCGCTGCTCAGTCTGGGCGGCGCCCTTGCGGCGCGTCACGCCGGCCTGCTCGCCGTACTCGGTCTGCCGCTCCTGCTTCTGCCGCTCTTCAAAGGACGCTTCTTCTGCTGGCGTCTCTGCCCGATGGGCTTTGCGGCCGAAATGGCCAGCCGCATTAACCGTCGTCATACCGGCCTGATCCGGCGTCTTCCCTTTGTCGGCAAGGGCCTGGCGCTCCTGATCATCGGCAGCGCGGCTGTCGGCTGGCCTGTGCTGGTCTGGACCGACCCGCTCTGCATCTTCAACGGCTTCTTCGCGGCCTGGCGCACGCCGCTGACCTGGGCCTCGGCCGCCACCGCCGGCGGGTTTGTCCTGATCCTGCTGGCCAGCCTGCTCGCCCCGAACATCTGGTGCCACCGCCTCTGCCCGCTGGGCGGTCTGCAGGAGTGGCTCACGCAGCTCGGCAACCGCCTGCGCGCGGCGCGCGGCACGACCGCCGCGGCGGCGACACCGGACTCCACGCTCGCGCATGCACATGCCGGGCGACGCCTTTTCCTCGGCTTCGCGTTGGGCGGCGTGACGGGAGCCATCTACCGCCGTTTCGGCTTGCGGGCCGCCACCGCCCAGGCGCGGGAGACGCCTGACGGCGATCACGAGCAGGGCCGCGGACGCCAGCGCAGACACGGCGCACGGCGCCCGCAACCGGCTCCCGTCCGGCCACCGGGCGCTGCCGGCCAGGCTTTCAACGCGCTCTGCGCCCGTTGCGGCAACTGCATGCGCGCCTGTCCGTACGGCTTGATCATGCCCGATCTCGGGACGAGCGGGATCGACGGCTTGTTCACGCCGGTGCTTGCCTTCCGCAGCCGCAACCCGCAGCAGGAAGCGTTCTGCTTCCAGGATTGCACCGCCTGCACGCAGGTCTGCCCGACCGGCGCCCTGCGCCCGCTGACCGTCGCGCAAAAGCAGCAGACCGCCATCGGCCTCGCGCATGTCTGCCGCAAAAAGTGCATCGCCTGGGAAAAACACGAGTACTGCGTGGTCTGCCAGGAGTACTGTCCCTACCACGCGATCATCGAGGTCGAGCAGAACGGCGTCATGTGCCCGATTGTCGATGCCGAGAAGTGCCGCGGCTGCGGCGCCTGCGAGAGCCAGTGCCCGGCGGAGCCGATCGCCATCACAATCAGCGGACGTGCGCCCCAGCCGGTGCTGGCACACCCTTCGCCGCAACTGCCGGACTGAGTCACCTGTCATGCGTGTTCTGTTGCATACCTGTTGCGCGCCCTGCGCCAGCCATTGCGTGCTCGCCCTGCAAGAGCTGGGGCATGACGTGACGCTGTTTTACTCGAACGCCAATATCGCGCCGCATGACGAGTTTTTGCGGCGCCTCGATGCGGTGCGCCTGCTGGCGGACCGCGTGCGCGTGCCGCTGCTGGTTGACGAGCCCGACCACGACGCCTGGCTCCGCGAGGCGGCCTGCGGGTTTGAACGGGAGCCGGAGCGCGGCGCGCGCTGTGCGCGCTGTTTCCGCTACAGCCTCTGCCGCACGCGCGAGGCGATGACCGCGCACGGCCTGGACGCCTTCACCACCTCGCTCACGGTCAGCCCGCATAAGCACACACCGACACTCTTTCAGGTGGGCCGCGATCTGGACGCCGCCCGCTTCCTGACCATCGATTTCAAGAAGCGGGACGGCTTCAAACACAGCCTCCATCTCGCCGAGGCGTTCGGGCTCTATCGCCAGAAATACTGCGGCTGCGAGTTCAGTTACCGTACGGAAAGCAGCGTGCCGAAGTTGTAGAGCAGACGCGCCGTCTTCGCGGACGCGTTGTAGTCCACGATCCAGCGCGGGGGCAGCGTCCCGACCGCGCCGAACGGCTGGGTGAACGCGCCGGTGCAGCTCGCGATCGTGTACTTCTTGAACCGGTCGAGCTGATCCGGGTTCTCGACATGCAGCGCCAGTGAGGAGAGGTCCAGATCGCCCTGCACGTGCAGGCGGTCGGAGGCACCGTCCGCACCGACCGCGATCGACAGCGCGCAGCCCGCGATCGAGGCCGGATTCCCGGCCAGCGTGAGCGTGCCGCAGGCGTCGCCGTCGCCGGGCGCGAGCGTGTCCGTCACCGTCAGGTTCGACAGGTTCGCGACCGTGCCGCCGCCGCCCAGCCCCGCCAGCACCTGCGTCTTGCCGTTGACATCGAAGGTCGCGCCGGCCCCCGCCATGACCGTGTTGGACGGCGGCAGGACATCGTCCCGCCCCCACTTGAGCGTGCCGCCCTCGACGACCGTCACGCCGCTGTAGGTGTTGGTGTTCATCAGCGTCAGCGTGCCCGCGCCGCGCTTGCGCAGGCCGCCGTCTTGCTCCACGCCATCGCCGGCATAGAGCGGCTGCTTGATCGAGATGTTGTAGCCGGCGGAGTCGAAGACCGCGCCGCCCTCCATCACGTGCGCGAGAATGTTCGTCAGCCACTTGTCGTTGTTGTTGCCGACCAGCTCCGCGGTGGTGCCGAGGAAATTATCGGTGCTGGTGCGCGCCTGGGCCGTGCCGCCGTTCAGCCGCAGGATGCCGCGTTGCCTACCGACGCTGATGTCGATGTAAAACTGATTGAGACGCATCACGCCGCCGGTGTTGACGCTGACCACGTTGTTGGAGGGGTTGTTGTTGTTCTGCGAGATGCGGATCCGGTCGCAGATCAGCACGCCGTTGTCGGACACGGTGGTATAACCGTATGTCGAAGCGATGCCGTTAAGAATCTCACTTTTGGCAAGGTCGGCGATCCCGTTCGTGACCAGCAGATGGCCGCCGTCGACGTTTACGTACTTTCCTGTTTCCGTCATGAGCACGCCGCCCGCCACCAGCAGCGTTCCGCCGCTGACCCGCAGGCCCGGGCCGCTTTGGACACCGCAGTAACGCGTGACGAGATTGGTGCCGCTGGCCACCACGATCGTCCCCTCCGAACACCAGAGCGTGCCGAACTCATTCTCCTGGTCATCGCCCGGATCCAGCACCAGCGTTCCGGTTCCAGTCTTCCGGATCGTCGAATTGGTGTCGGCGCAACGGATGACGCCATGGATCGTCTGCGTTACAGACGCTCCGACATTCAAGATTCCCGTTACGCTGGTTGTCACCCAGAGCATGCGATTGGCGTGCAGCGCGTGCGATTTGGTTGCCTGGAGACCGGCGCCGTCACCCAAGAACCATACGTTGGTGGATGGCTGTTCCGGAGGCGCGCCCAGGTTGTGGTCATCCATGATGCCCAGCGTGCCGCCGTGGATCATCGTCCCGCCGGTGAAGGTGTTGGTCCCCTCCAGCCGCAGGGTGCCGTTGCCCAGTTTCGTGAAGCCGCCGTCGCCGGGTGATCCGGTCAGTTTCTGGCGGACATAGAAGTTGCATCCGTTGTTGTCGAAGATCGCGCCGCCGGCCAACACATTGACGATGATGTTGGACCAGTTGGGGTCAGTGCCGCCCAGCATCTCCTTAAAATTCACCGTGTCTTTCGCGACGATCCGTCCGCCGTTCAGGTTTATGGTGGCCTTGCGCCGCGGTTCTGCGGTCTCGTACCAAAAATCCTTGAGCCGCAACGTGCCGCCGGTGTTGATGTTGATCACCGAATACTGCGCGCCTTCGTTGTTCTTGACGATGCGGACGCGCTCGGTGTCCAGGATGCCGCTACCCTCCACGGTGGTGACCCCGGGAGAGTTGAAGGCATTCAACAGTTCCGCATTCTTTGTCAGGTCACAGAGGCCGTTCGTGATCCACAGGTGGCCGTAACCGCTGACGCGCGCAAATTTGTCACCCGTCGTCTTGATCATGCCGCCGCCCACCAACAGCGTGCCGCCAACGACCCAAAAGGCTGGCCCATTTTCTGGATCACTGCCCTCCTGCGTCACGAGGTTCGTGCCACCCGCGATCTCCACCGTGCCGGCGGCAGCCTTGAGCGCATAAAACACGTTGGAGACTGCGCCCTGCGGGTTCAGGACGAGCGTCCCTTCGCCGGCCTTGGCCCAGACGCCCTCATTCGTGATGGGTGCGGTCACCGTGGCGGTCATGGACGCGCCGACCGAGGGCACGCCATACATCAGTAACGGGCCTCCGCCGATCGTGTAGCCGTCGGCTGTAAACGTCAGATTGCCGAGCGTCACCGGACCGGCCGTCACCGTCTTCGGGCCGAGCGGTCCGAAGACGGCGTTGTTGGCGGCGCCGTCGGCCCAGACCGCGCCGGCGCCGCTCCAGTTGGCGTCGGTCGTGTTCCACAGCGAACTGGCCTCGCCGGTCCACGTAAAATCAGCCGATTCTACACGCCACACCATTGCGAAGAGCGCAACAGCAATAACCTTCCATATCCCGTCACAGGCATGAATACTCATCGCACACCTACTTTTTTGTTATCTTCTTCAGAACCAACGACCTTAAACAAGCATCGTTTCAAAGTATAAGCATTCTAAGTTGACTGACAAGACAAAACGGGCCATGGCAATACCCGTTTTTTTACGACAGGTCTTTGACGGTCCCTGCGCGATCCGCTACACTCTGAACCATGTTTCCCCATGACGGTCAAAGTGGAGCGTGGTGCCTGGCACTCAAACAGGTCAGGGCCATCGCACGGGCCACGCTGGTCGAGGCGATTCAGCAGCCGGTCGCCTTTCTGATCATGCTCTCGGCGGTGATGACGACCCTCCTGGTGCCGGTCTTCCAATTTCACCGGTTTGGCGAGGACGGACGTCTCGCGCGCGACAGCGGTTTGTCCTGCATGCTGGTGTACGGTCTGGTGCTTGCCGCCGGCACGGCGGGCCGCACGGTATCCGGCGAGATCGCGCGCGGCACTGCCGCCGCCGCGTTAGGTAAGCCAGTGCAGCGTGTGACCTTTCTGCTGGCGAAAGCGCTGGGGGTGCTCGCGGTGACCGTCCTGTTCGCGATTGGCGTGCTCTCCGCAACGCTGCTGGCGGAAAGAGGTTCGGCCCACTTCATCGCACACGGGGAGTCTGCGGGCTACGTGACCGATGTCATCACGCTGGCGTTGGCGGTGGCGGGTGTGGCCGTGGCCTTGATCATCGCGGCGGCGCGCCACTATTTCGGCCGGCGGCGGTTCGGTGTCTCGGCCTTTGTCGGCGTGGCGCTTTCGCAGGTGCTGGTGGTGCTGGGGACCGGCTTCTACAATCGCTTGGGGCAATTTTATCCGTTGCACGGCGAAGCCGCCTGCACGGGCTGTGGCACGGATCACGCCCATGCGGCAAGCTGGGTGCTCTATCACCCGGAACTGAATCTGCGCGTGGTTCCCGCTGCGCTGTTGGTGCTGTTCGCGCTGGCGGTTTTCGCGGCGCTGGCGACCGCGCTGGCCACGCGTCTGCCGACCGGCTCGACGCTTGCGGTCTGCGCTGGCGTGCTGCTGTTGGGCCTGGCCGGCGACACGTTGCTGACCGGCGCACCGTTGTGGTCGGGGCGGGGCCTGGCGGCGGGCCTGCTGCCGGATCTTCAGAATTTCTGGCTGTGTGACGCGCTTGCGCACGGCGGTCGTGTGGCCTGGCGTTATGTGGGCGAAGCCGCGCTCTACGCGTTGACGTGCTGCACGTTCTTTCTGGGCGCCGGCTGTCTGGCGTTCCGGGAACGGGATCTGGGATGACGCGCGCGGTGACGCGCAGGAGGGATTGGGACGTGCCTGAAAACAAACAACCGGTGATCGAGACGCGCGGGCTGCGCAAAGTGTTCCGCGATTTCTGGCGTCGCCCGACTGTGGAGGCCGTCAAAGGTTTGGACCTCACGGTCAACGATGGCGAGATTTTCGGTCTGTTGGGGCCGAACGGGTCCGGCAAGAGCACCACGATCAAGATGCTGCTCGGCCTGTTGCGCCCCACGGCCGGCGTGATCCGCGTGCTGGGCGCGGCGCCCGACGACACGCGCGCCAAGGCGCGTATCGGTTACCTGCCCGAGGTCTCGCACCTGCATCCCTTTCTGACACCGCGCGAGACGCTGATGTACTATGCCAGCCTTTTCGGCCTGCCGCGCGCGCAGGCTACGCAACGCACGCGTGAGTTGCTGGCCATGGTGGATCTCGAGCATGCCGCCGACCGTGTGGTGAGCGGCTTTTCAAAGGGCATGGCGCGCCGCGTGGGCTTGGCCCAGGCACTGGTCAACGCGCCCGCACTGCTGATCCTCGACGAACCGACTTCGGGGCTCGATCCGATCGGCTGCCGCGAAGTGAAGGATCTGGTCTGCGCGCTGGCCAAAAACGGGGTGACGGTGCTGATGACCTCGCACCTGCTGGCCGATGTCGAAGATGTTTGCGACCGCGTGGCGATACTCGATCATGGCGTGTTGCGCGCCGAGGGGAAGATCGCCGAGTTGCTGCGCCAGCCGGATGCCGTGCGTTTTGAGGTGGAGGGCCTGGACGAGTCGGACGCGGCTGCGGTGCGTGCCGAACTGGAGACGCGCACGGGACGGCGCGTGCGTCAGGAGTATCCGTCGATGAGCCTGGAAAGCTACTTCCTGCAAGTGGTCGCACGGGACGGACGGCAGCGCTCATTTGCCATGGCACCATTCCTCCACTCGCCTTCCGCCTCCCCTCATTCTCAGCCCTCCGCCCCAATTTCTAACTCCTAACTCTTCACTCCTCACTCCTCACTTCTCCTTACCATGGCAACTGGCACACAGAACGGGATCGGGATCGCGGCGTCCGCGCGGCGCATTGTTGGCGTGGCCGTTCTCGCTGTGCGGGCCGCGCTGCGGACAAAGACGGTCGCGGCGTTGCTCGCGCTGCTGGCGGTCTGTGTGCTGGCGCTGCCCGGCGTCGTGAAGGGTGACGGTACGCCCGAGGGAGAGCTGCACATTCTGCTCACCTACACACTGGGGTTTGCCTTCGGCATCCTCTGTCTGGCGACGCTTTGGGCGGCCTGCACCCTGTTTGCGGCGGAGATCGACAACGCCCGCATCCATCTTTCAGCCGTCAAGCCGGTGCGCGCGATCGAATTCTGGATCGGCAAGTGGCTGGCCCTGCTGGCGTTGAATGCGGGGGTGCTGCTGGCTGTCTATGCGGGGGTCTACGCGCAAGTGTGCTGGCGGATACACCGCGATGGCTGGGAGGCGATCGAACAGCCGGCCAGCCGTCATGTGGCGCGTCCGCTGTTGCCGACCCCGCGCGAGGAGGCGCGTGCCACGCTGGCGGCGTTACGGGCGCGCGGCGAGGTGCCGCAGGGTTACAGCGAGCGCACCATTCTGCGCGTGCTGGAGGAGAAGGCGAACGAGAAATACAACGAGATCCCACCGGGAGGTCAGCAGTCGTGGCGTTTTAGCCTGCCCCGGCCGCTGCGTGCCGGTGAAGCGATCACCGCGCGCCTGCGTTTCGAGACGGAGTACCACACGCGGACGCAAGTCAGCGGGATCTGCCGGCTGGGGTGTGTCGAGACGGCACGGGCCGTTGAGGTGCCGCTGGATGATTTCACGATGAAGGAGATCGAGTTCGATGTGGACGCGCGCGCCTTCGGTCAAATCCCGGCCGACGGACTGCGCACGTTTGAACTGAGTTTCATGCACACCGGAGACGCCCGGCACGCGGCGGGCCTATTGCTTCGTTTCCGTAAAGACGTGGCGCTTCTGATACCGGGGGGCAGTTTCTGGATGAACCTGTTGCGCGCGGCGTTCGTACACTGGAGTGTGCTGGCGCTGCTGGCGGCCTTCGGTTTGACGTTGAGTGTCTGTTTCTCGCTGCCGGTGGCCGCTTTTGTGGCGACGGTCCTGTTGGTGCTCACGATGGTGAGTAACTCGGTGGTGCAGGTGGTGTCGGAAGAGGACGCCCAAAAATGGAGCAACCGCGCGGGTATGCTGGTGTCGCGTGCGGTGCATGGCGTCACGCGCCGTGCCCTGCAGGCCGAACCGCTGACGGCTTTGACACATGGAGAACGGCTCGATGCCGACCTGCTGTGCACGTCGCTGGGCTGGAATGTTTTACTGGTTCCGCTGCTGTTGGCGGCGGCGGGTTGCGTAGTATTGCGGCGGCGCGAACTGGCGGACACGGAGTGACAAGCACGCGGTGCGGGAGGACACATGAACACGACCACACGCAGACGCTTTCTCGGAACGCTCCTGGCGGGCGGTGCGATGGCGGGCGGCTGCCGCAGCCCTGCGGCATGCGATGGCATCGCACGGCGGCGGTCTGCCGGAAGCCGACTGAACGTCGCGGTGATCGGTGCGGCGGGACGTGGCGAGGCGTGCTGGCGCGCGGTCTGTGCGTCGGGCGACCGGCTGGCGGCGCTGTGTGACGTGGACGAGCGCGCGCTGCTCGCGGCGCGCGACGCGGTTGCCGACGCGCAACCGGGCCTGAAGCTATACAAGGATTTTCGCGTGCTGTTCGAGGTGGAGCGCGAGATCGACGCGGTGTTGATCGCCACGCCGGATCACGGGCACGCCGTGCAGGCGGCCTGGGCGATGGCACGGGGTTGCCATGTGTTCATCGAACCGCCGCTGGTGCACACGCTCTCCGAAATGGAGGCGCTCACGCGGAAAGCGCGTCGGCACAGGGTGGCACTCTGGATGGGCGACGAGCCCGCGACGCGGCCGGCGTTCCGACGCGCAGTCACGTTGCTGCGCGCCGGCATCATCGGTACGGTCACCGAGATCCACGCCTGGACCGCGCGGCCGGTTTGGCCGCAGGGCGGTCATCGGCCGGAAGGCAGTGACCCGGTGCCGCCCGAATTGGATTGGGAGTTGTGGCTGTGCGGGGCACCGCCGCGACCGTTCAAGCAACGCATCTACCACCGTTACAACTGGCGCGGCTGGTGCGATTTCGGGGGAGGTGCCCTGGGCGATATCGGCTGCCAGCTTCTGGGCTTGCCTTTCCGTGCGCTGGGGTTGGATGCGCCGCGTGCGGTGTCGGCAGCGGAGAGCGACGAGGCGACGTCCGAGATGTATCCGCGCGCCAGCCGCGTCGAAGCGTTTTTCGACGCGCCAGCCCGCCGGCAACCGCCGGTCACGCTCACATGGCATGATGGCGGCCGGCAGCCGTCGGCCATCCGTTTGCCGGAGGTGATACGGTCACTCGGGGCCTTGCCTGCAAGCGGATGCCTGCTGGCGGGCGAGGGCGGGGTCTGGCTGATGGCCGACGAGACAGGCGAACGGCATCGCGTGGCTTTGACGGGCGAGACGCGGCTGGCAGACGCCGAGAAGCATGAAGCCTGCACGCTGGCGCCGTTGCCTCCGAAAGGCGCGGACACGCACACCCGTTTTCTCGACGCGCTGCGCGCCGGTAAGCCGGAACCGGCCGATGCCTCCCATGTGCGAGCGCTGATGGAGACCGTCCTGACGGGCTGCGTCGCGCAACGCGTACCCGGACGCCTGGCGTGGAACAGCCGCAAGGGGCGGTTTGCCGGTAACGACGATGCCAACCGTCTGGTCGCGTCCGCTTGTGCTGGAGGCGACGCATTGCTACACTGCCGGTGAACGATCCTGACGGACGCTCGCATGGCTGGAGGAGTGGGGTATGCGTAACACAGCGATGGTGATCTTGGCCCTCACGGCCGGTGCGCGATGTGGGTGGGCGGGGCAGACGGACGCGGCGGCGCATGCGTGGGCGGGATCTTCCGCCCGCTTTATCCTGCAACTGGGCGTGTTGGTGCTTGTCGCCAAGATGGGCGGCCGCCTTTTTCACCGCTGGCAACTCTCGCGGATACTGGGCGAAGTTGCCGCAGGCTTGCTGGTCGGCCCTTTTCTGCTGGGCGGCCTCTCGCTGCCGGTCTTCCCCGATGGATTGATGAAGGACGCCGCCACGCTGTTCCGTGCGCAGGATCCGATGTGCGGCGTGATCACCATCGCACTGGTCGTTTTCTTCTTTCTGGCGGGACTCAACACCGATGTGCGCCAGTTTCGCTGTTCCACGACCGGCGGCATTGCGGCGGGACTCGGCGGCTTTGCCCTGTGTTTTGCCGCGACGCTCGTGGTTCTGGTCGCTGCGGTTCCGGCCCTCTCCGGCGGCGCGGCCTGGGACTGGATCACGCCGCAGGCTTTGCTCGTCTGCACCGCCGTCTCGGTCTCGTCGGTCGGTATGCTCGCGCGCATGCTCTCGGCGCGGCAGCGGCTTGAGTCGCCGGCGGGCCATGTGGCCCTGACTGCGGCGCTGACCGACAACGTTGCGGGTCTCTTTTTCTTTACGGTGTTTTCCGGTGCCTTGACTGCGGTGGCGCGCGGTGCGGAGCCGGGACTGCACCTGATTGCCTCGATGATCGTGCGCACACTGCTGGGCGTGGCACTGGTGGCGCTCTGCGGGGCTCCCGTGGCGCGCTTTGTCAACGGTCTGGCGCTGCGCGAGCGTACCTACACCAGCGCCTTCGCCGTGTCGGCAGCCTGTTTGCTGATCGCGGGCGGGGTGATGGGCGCGATGGGGCTCTCGGTGATGTCTGGCGCGTATGTCATGGGGCTTGTTTTCTCAACGACAGACCTGCGCCACGAAATCCGCGAGCGTCTTGATTTTGTCAGTCTCGTGCTGGTGCCGGTCTGTTTTGCGGCGCTGGGCATGCAGCTTGATCTGGGACTGCTGGGCGAGCCCGCGCTGTTGGCTGGTGCCGCCGTGTTTGTTGTGGCCGCCGTCGCGGCGAAAGCGGTCGGGGCTGCCGTTCCCGCGCGATGGGCCGAGCTCGACGGTCGCGGTTGCCTGCGGGTGGGCGCGGGCGTGATGCCGCGGAGCGAATTGACCTTGGCGTTGCTGGCCGCCATTGCGGGCATGACCGTGCTGCCGCCGGGCGTGCTGTTCGTTTCAATCCTGCTGGTGGTCGTGACCAATCTCTGTGTGCCGGGGGTCGTGCGCCGGCTTTTCGAGACTGGCGGCAACGGCACGCGCAAGCCCTTCGTGGTGCCTGCACCGGTCAGGATCGCCTTCCAGTTCCCGTCGCATCAGGCCGCGCTGCTGATGGTTAACCGCGCTGTCGAGATTTTCGAGGACGACGGGTTCTACGCGCATCGCCTCAACCGTTACCAGGTGCTCTACCGCATCAGTCGCGAATCGCAAGTCATCCATCTCAGCGGCCAAGAGGGCGAGGTTGTCTTCGAGTGTTCAGAACGCGAGCGCCCGCTGGTCAACGCCGTCATGCTGGAGTTGTCGTCCGGTGTTGAACAGAGCTTGCGCGAACTCCAGAAGCCGCTGAATGACGTGTTGCTGCGCAGGAACTTGCAGAGCGGATCGCCAGCGTCCGGAGTGGCCACCAGCATGCTGAAAAACCGCTTCGCCGTTGAAACGCTCAAACCCCGGTTGTTGGCGACCACCAAGCAGGGCGCGATTTCGGAGCTGGTTTCGCTGTTGTATGAGTGCGGTCTGGTGATGGATCGCGAACGCGCCGTCCAGGCGGTGTTCGAACGCGAGCAAGGGCTTTCCACCGGCCTCGAGCACGGCCTGGCAATCCCGCATGCCCGCACGGACGCCGTCACGCGCCTGGTCTGCGCGGTAGGCCTCAAGCGGGAAGGCATTGACTTCGATGCGGCCGACGGCAGGCCGACCCGTATCGTGGTGCTGGTGCTGGCGCCGGACCACGCCGCCACGCCGCAGCTTCAGCTCATCGCGCAGGTCTGCCGGCAGTTGGACGAGAAGGGGCGCGCGTCGCTCTTGGCGTGCGAGACGCCCGAAGACATGTTCGCGGTCTTGACCGGTGGCGCACCGGGCCTGCCCGGTACGAACGCGGCGACGCCGCTGGCGACTGCCTTGTCGTGGCAGAGCGTGTCGCTGGATTTCGCTCCCGCCGATCAGGCGCAGGCACTGTCGCTGTTGCTGGCCCTCTGCGCGCGCAGCGGCGCTGTCAGCGCGATGGAGGATCTGCATGCTGAGCTGCAGGCGCGTGCGCCGCTGGCACCGGAACGCATGGGAGACGAAACCGTGCTTTTCGCGGTCGAGACGTCCGGCGTCGGTCGCGTGATCCTTGCACTTGGAGTCGGCAAGCAGGGCGTGACGTGCGCCTGTGGCGGTCGGTACCGTGTGTGCGTGCTGGCGCTCTATCCGCCTTCAGCCGTCATGGAATGGGCGCGAGTGAAGGCCGATCTTGCCCGCGCACTCGATGCGCAGGGGATCGCCAAACTGCTTGCCGCCAAGACCAGCCAAGAGGCTTTGAATACATTCTTTTCAGCATAACGCCTGAAAAGCGATGCAACCGAGACGAGACACATGAATCATATTCCGCGCAGGGTCTGGCTTGAGATCGACCTCCAAACGCTTGTCAGCAACTATCAGAAAATCACTGAAGCGGTCGCGCCGTGCACGGTGCTGGCTGTCCTTAAGGCTAACGCTTATGGACTGGGGGTGTTGCCCATTGCCGAGGCCCTGGCGCAGGCCGGCGCGACATGCTTCGGGGTGGCTGAACCGCACGAGGCCTTGCAGCTCCTGCCGCTCGGTAAACCCGTACAGATTCTCAGCAGCATTCTGCCGGAGGAGATCGAGCCGATGGTCGCGGCCGGCGTGACGCTGCCCCTCACCGACAGCGAGACGGCGGTGCGCATCAGCGCGGCGGCGGTGCGCTGCGGCGTGACCGCCACCGTGCATGTGAAGCTCGACACGGGCATGGGACGCCTCGGGATCCTTGCGCAGGAGGCGCTACCGGTAATCGAACGGGCCGCCGCCCTGCCCGGACTGCGGCTGGAAGGCATCTTCTCGCATTTTCCGTACGCCTACGAGACCGGCTCCGAATTGACCAACCGCCAAATGGATCTTTTCTGCGACATCTTGGAGCAGGCTGGCTCGCGCGGCATCCACTTCGCGAAACGGCACATCGCCAACAGCGACGCGATCAACAACTTCCCGCGCGCCTGCCGTGAGCCGTTCAACCAGGTGCGCACCGGCATCAACCTGCACGGCTCCTTCGACACAGCCGGACGCCGCGCGCTGCGTGTGACCCCGGTGCTCACGCTGAAAACCCGTCTGACGGCCATCCGGACGCTGCCTCCCGGCACAGGCATCGGTTATGGGCACACGTACCGGCTGCACCGCGCGACGCGCGTCGGCACGGTCTCGGCCGGCTACGCGGACGGCCTGCCGCTCGCGCTCTCCAACCGCGGTTACCTGCTGATCCGCGGCGTGCCCTGCCCGGTGCTGGGGCGGCTTTCGATGGACTACACGACCGTGTCGCTGGAGAGCGTGCCGGACGCGCAGGTTGGCGACGAGGTGGTTTGCCTCGGGGGTACGGGCATTCACGCGCTGACGGTCGAGGATTGGGCCGCGCTCAAAAACACCCACCCCTACGAGATCATCTGCTCGTTCGGCAACCGCGTCGAACGCCGGTATCTAGGCGACGGCGCCTAGATTGTTGCCGGTGGCGGGTTACAGGTTTGGGGATTGAGCGTTCCCTTCTCCTTCCCCCTTCCTCCTTATTTTCGGCCTTGCCGTCCGTGCCGGTCCATGCCACACTGAAGACACATGGTGCGTGTTTGTATAAGCGGGAGCAGACAGAAATGAAAGTACTGACCTACGTTGGCTGTTACACGGACGAAAAAAAAGAGGGCATCCACATTTTTGAAGCCGACACCGAGACCGGCGCATTCCGTCCCGTCGGCCTTGTCGGAGGCATTGAGAATGCCATCTACCTGTCGATCAACAAGGCCCGCACACGGCTGTACGCCGGCCTGGGTCTGCCGGAGTTCGGCGCGTCCAAAGTCAACGGTGCCGTGGCCGCTTATGCGATCCAGGGAGACACCCTTCTGCCGCTCAACCACAAGCCGATCGGCGTGACCCCGCCCTGCTATGTCGCGCTCTCCCCCGATGAGAAGGCGCTGGTTTTCGCCGAATACACCCATGCGGTCGCCGGCGTCTTCGAACTGACCGCGGACGGCCGGCTCGCCGACACGCCGCCGGTCACCGTGCAACACACCGGCAGCGGCCCGGATCCCAAACGCCAGGAAAAAGCGCACGCCCATTGCGCCGAAGTCTCGCCGGACGGACGCCACCTCTGCATCGTCGACCTCGGCATCGACCGCGTCAAGGTCTACGATTTCCCCGGCCGGACTGGCGGGCTGAAGGAAAAGACGGCGCTGACCATCGCCAGCGTCGGCGGCGCCGGACCGCGCCACATCCTCTTCCATCCGAACCGCAAGACCGCCTACCTGCTGCACGAACTCAACAACACGATCTCGTCGTTTCTCTATACCGGCGAGGCCTTCATCCACGTGCAGACGATCCCCATGCTGCCGGCAGATTTCACCGACTACAGCAAGGCCTCGGCGATCAAGCTCTCTGAGGATGGTCGCCGCCTCTTCGGGTCGAACCGGGGGCACGACAGCATCGCCGCCTATGACATCGACCCCGACACCGGCAAGATGTCGCTGCTGGCGATCTCCAAGCTGGTCGGCCAATCGCCGCGCGACTTCGAATTCATGCCGGGCGAAAAGTTCGTGCTGCTCGGTCACGAGCATTCAAACGAGCTGATGTCCTACGCATACGACAAGGCCACCGGGCGGCTCACCCCCGCCCACGGGCCGTTCGCGCTTTACCGCCCGGTCTATGTCAAGTTCGGCGCGCCGCGCTAGCCATTTCTTGTCCCCCGAGGCTCTTGCAAAACCCCCCGGACGCTGCGCCTGACGGCTTGCGTCCGGGGGGTTTTGTAAGATTTTTTGCTGGCGCGGCGGGTCTGACGCGGCACAAACGGACTCGACTGTCGCGGCCGTCGCGT
>Ga0208461_1000286_pt1 | contig 50189 bp, 35 predicted proteins | sample AD_JPNTR4_MetaG_FD_184448 | JGI IMG/M metagenome (GOLD analysis project Ga0208461, IMG submission 184448) | Active sludge microbial communities of municipal wastewater-treating anaerobic digesters from Japan - AD_JPNTR4_MetaG (SPAdes) (version 2) | ecosystem: Engineered > Bioreactor > Anaerobic...
ACCGGTGGCAGGAGGAGTTCTTCGCCAAGGCGTCCGGGGTGTTCGACGGGCCGCGTCCGAAGCCGACGCAGGCGTCCAGGCTGGAGAGGCGGGTGGCCGATCTGGAGGCGAGGCTGGCCCGTAAGCACGAGGTGCTCTCCGAGCTGATGGAGGAGCATGTGGCCCTCAAAAAAAAACTTGGGGAGATCTGAAGGCGGCGTGGGTGCCGCACGACATCCGCGACAAAGTGGTGGACTTCGTGAACATCTGGTCAGAGAAAGCCGGGATCCCGGTGTGCGGCTTCGTCCGCATGCCCGGGGTTTGCCGGAGCAAGTTCTACGGCTGGAGGGAGCGTTACGGAATGGCCAATGAGCACAACTCGTGGATACCGCGGGACAGCTGGCTGCTGCCGTGGGAGCGGGACGCCATCGTCCGTTTTTTTACGAGCACCCGCTGGACGGCTGCCGGCGGCTGGCGTTCATGATGCTGGACCGGGACGTGGCCGCGGTCAGCCCGTCGTCGGTCTACCGGGTTCTGAAGGGAGCCGGGCTACTCGGGAACAGGTTCGTCAAGCCCTCGAAGAAAGGCACGGGGTTCGACCAGCCGGACGCGCCGCACCTGCACTGGCATATCGACGTGTGCTACATCAACGCGGGCGGCACGTTCTACTACCTGTGCACGGTGCTGGACGGGTACAGCCGCTTCATCGTCCACTGCGAGCTGAAGGAGCAGATGAGGGAGGCCGACGTGGAGCTTCTCGTCCAGCGGGCGCGGGAGAAGTTCCCGGACGTCTCGCCGCGGATCATCTCGGACAGCGGGCCGCAGTTCGTGGCCAAGGACTTCAAGGAGTTCATCCGCCTGGCGGGCATGACGCATGTGCGGACGAGCCCGTTCTACCCGCAGAGCAACGGCAAGCTGGAACGCTGGCACCACAGCCTGAAGTCGGAGGCCGTCCGCCTCCAGTCGCTCTCGGGCAGGGAGGAGGCGGAACGGGTGGTCGCGGCGTACATCCGCTACTACAACGAGGAGAGGCTCAACAGCGCGATCGGCTACATCGCCCCGGCCGACAAGCTGGCCGGGCGGGAGAAGCTGATCTTCGCGGAACGCGACCGCAAACTGGAGGAGGCGCGGAAACGCCGGGCGAAGGCTCGACAGTCCGCAGCCTGAGTGCTACATTCGAGGCAATCTTGAGGCCGGGGCGGTTCCCCGGTCTCTTAACAGAACAGGGCGGTTGTCCAGTTCACGGTGAACCAACACAGAAGATGCAGGCTAACAGTTACCAGCAGGCGCATAATCTCGATGGCGTCTTCTCGGTTGATCTCGCAAACGTAAGCGCAGCCCCCTGTTTCTTGATTGATGACATGACCGATTCTGGCTGGACCTTCACAGTCGCCGCAGCGCTTCTGCGCCGCGAGGGCTGTCAGGCCGTGTTCCCCCTCGCGCTGGCCTTGAACTCACCCAGAATGGACTGATTGGAGTTTGACATGAATGCGATGAGTGAAGATGCGAAAGCGATACTCCTGTTGTGCGGCCATTTCGGCGGCGCTTCAGACTTCGATCCGCTCAGCCAGCAGGAATACACGCAGATCGTCAAATGCCTTCTTGAAAAGAAAATGCGCCCCTCCGATCTTCTGCAACCGGACAACGTTTGTTCGGTGGCAGCGGCATCCGCTCTACCCGAGCAGCGCCTGACCGGACTGCTCAAACGCGGCGTGAAACTCGGCTTCGCTGTCGAGCAGTGGAACCGCAGCGGCATCTGGGTTATCTGCCGGAGCGACATAGAATACCCTGCCCGTTATCGAAACCATCTCAAGGACAAGGCGCCGCCGATCCTTTACGGTGCAGGCGACAAATCCCTCCTTCAGGGCGGCGGCTTGGCGATCGTCGGCTCGCGCAACGTGGACGCCGAAGGCGAGTCGTTTACGCGCGATGTTGCTGAATGGTGCGCCCGCGGAAAGTTCCCTGTCGTTTCCGGCGGCGCGCGCGGAGTCGATCAGATTGCCATGTCATCCGCTCTTCAATCGGGCGGCACCGTGATCGGTGTCCTTGCGGACAGCCTGTTGCGGACCAGCGTGACACGCGATGCCCGCCACGCCTTGTCGGACGGGCGCCTGCTCCTGATCTCGCCCTATTATCCTGAAGCTGGTTTCAGCGTGGGTACAACGATGGGCCGCAACAAGCTCATCTATGCGCTGGCCGATTACGGCCTTGTCGTCAGTGCCGACTTTAAGAAAGGCGGGACCTGGGAAGGAGCGCAAGAGGAGTTGCGTCGCAAACCCGGCCGCCCCGTTTTTGTCCGTATGACCGGATCTGTCCGAAGGGCAACAGAGAACTGGTCAAACTGGGCGCGATCCGGTTTCCGGCTCTATGCGCATCTTCCGACCCGGATTCCCTGCTCAAGCAAACGTCCGCCGGTCAGCCGCAACAGGAACAGGCAGTCGAGCTGTCGCTCTTTGACACGCCTTTCGCATCAGGCACGTTGGCTACCGCAGTGAGAGAGCCTCCGGTCCCGCTCGATAAACCCGCAGTCGCTCCGCCGTCAATCGTGCAGGAGACCGTTTCGATTTACGACGCCGTTCTCCCGGTTCTCCTAACCGCGCTGCAAAAACCCTCCGCCGTCGCGGATTTGGCCAAACGACTGGATGTGTTAAAGCCTCAGTTGGACGCTTGGTTAAAGAAAGGCTGGCTGACAAAAAGGTCCGTAAGGCAGGTCGCCCCGTTCGTTATGTAAAGGCTTAGGGCCCATGCCCTCTCTCAAAAGACCTGCGTAACCAACTCTCGTGGACTGTGCGAGGGCGTTCAATTGAGTTTGATCTGCTAGCCAGTCTCGCTCTGAGCGCGGGAATTTGTGTCTTCATCATGAGAACACAAGTAAAGCCCCTTTTTCGCATTCTCTTCGGCGCGGTTTTATGCTTTGCTATGGGGGGTATCTACTTTAGCACCGTTAGGGTGTGTTGTTTCGGATGAACCTCTCAACTGTCTGATTCTCCATGTCACGATTTGTCATTAAAGGCGGCCGGCCTGTCAGCGGGGTGCACCGCGTGCCGGGCAACAAGAATGCCGCATTGCCGATGTTGGCCGCGAGCCTGCTGACGGCCGAGCCGGTGGTGCTCAGCAACCTGCCGTTGATTGCGGATGTGCGTACGATGCTCGATCTGCTCGCCGAGCTGGGTGCGCAGGTCGATCTGGACGCTGATCGACGGACCGTGCGCATCTGCGCACGGCGCGTCAAGAGCACGAACCTGAGCAAGGCGCTGTGCGGCAGGGTGCGCTCCTCGATCCTCTTCGCCGGGCCGCTGCTGGCGCGCTGCGGCTCCGCCAAGCTCTATCCGCCGGGGGGCGATGTCATCGGCCGGCGCCGCATCGACACCCATCTCGACGGTTTTCGGCGGCTCGGGGCCTCGGTCCGCACCGGCAGCACCTATGTTTTCAAGGCCGCCAAGCGTCTTGATGCGCAGCGTATCCTGCTGGACGAAGCGAGTGTGACCGCGACCGAGAACCTGGTCATGGCGGCGGCGCTGGCCAAGGGTACGACGCGGCTGTACAACGCGGCCTGCGAGCCGCACGTGCAGGATCTCTGCCGCATGATCAACGCGATGGGCGGCCGCATCAGCGGCATCGGCACGAACCTGCTGACGATCGAGGGGGTCGAGTCGCTGCACGGCACTGAGCAGCGGGTGGGGCCGGACTACATCGACGCGGGCAGCTACATGGTGGCGGCCCTGGTCACCGGCGGCGAATTGACGGTCGAGGATGTCGAGCCGGCCGACTTCGAGGCGCTGGAGCGGCCGTTCAAGCGCTTCGGTGTCAAATGGATATTCGACCGCGAAGCGCGGAGCTTGCGGCTGCCCGCGCGCCAGCGGCTCAAGACCGCTTACGATCTGGGCGACGCGATTCCCAAGATCGAGGACGGGCCGTGGCCGATGTTTCCCTCGGACCTGATGAGCGTGCTGATCGTGCTGGCCACCCAGACGCGCGGCACCACGCTCTTTTTCGAGAAGATGTTCGAGAGCCGCATGTACTTTGTGGACCATTTGATCGGCATGGGTGCGCGGATCGTGCAGTGCGATCCGCACCGTGTGGTGGTGACCGGCCCGACGCAGCTCCACGGCACGCGCGTGGCGAGCCCGGACATCCGGGCCGGGATGGCGCTGCTGGTGGCGGCGCTGTGCGCCAAAAGCGAGACCGTGATCCTGAACGCCGGCAGCATCGACCGCGGCTACGAATCGGTCGAGGTGGAGTTGCGGCGGCTGGGGGCGGGCATCGAGCGCGTGAGCGACTAAAAAAAGCGGTTTACCTTCCGAGGGTGTTTAGGTAAGCTATCTCCGTTTCGAATCGTGCGTTGAAAGGGGGCGTTTCTGGAAACGCAGCGGAGTGGTAGGGTCAAGTACAAGCGGATTTTGCTGAAGCTGAGCGGCGAGGTTCTCGGGAACCGCGCGTCGGGTGAGTGTATTGATCCCGACGCGCTGGCCTCGATGGCGCGCCGGGTGGCGCGGGTTGTTGAGATGGGCGTCCAGATCGGCATCGTGCTGGGAGGCGGCAACATCTTTCGCGGGCTCAAGGGCGAGTCGAAGGGTGTGAACCGCACCACCGGCGACAACATGGGCATGCTGGCCACCATCATCAATGGGCTGGCGATGCAGAACGCGCTGGAGTATCTGGGCCTGGAGACGCGCCTGCAGACCGCCATCGAGATGCACCAGGTGGCCGAGCCCTTCATTCAGCGCAAGGCGGTCCGGCACCTGGACAAGGGCCGCGTGGTGATTTTTGCGGGCGGCACCGGCAACCCCTACTTCAGCACCGATTCGGCGGCGGCGCTGCGCGCCAGCGAGATCGGTGCGGAGGTGTTGCTGAAGGCCACCAAGGTGGACGGGATTTACACGGCGGATCCGAATTTGGATCCCAGTGCGACGCGATACGACAAAGTGACCTACGAGGACGCCCTGCACAAGCGCCTCAAGGTGATGGATTCGGCGGCCTTCGCGCTGTGCATGGACAACCGGATTCCGATCGTGGTGTTTGATTTTTACGACGAAGACGCGCTGGACCGGATCGTCTGCGGTGAAACCATCGGTACGCTGGTGGGGGACAAGGCGCAGCTCGGTTAGGTCAGGAGAGATGACGATGGAAACGCTTGATGAAGTATTGTTGGACACCATCGACAAGATGGAAAATTCGCTCAAGGTGCTGAAGAGCCAATTCGCCGGGCTGCGCACCGGCAAGGCGTCGCCCGCGCTGGTGGATGGCGTGCAGGTCACCTATTACGGCACGCCAACCCGTCTGCGTGACCTCGCGAATATCTCGACCCCGGAGCCGCGCCTGATCGTGATCAGCCCGTATGATCCCACGGCTCTGCCGGAGATTGAGAAGGCGATTCTGGCGGCCAATCTCGGCGTGACGCCGCGTAACGACGGCCGCGTGGTCCGTGTTCCGATCCCCGAGCTCAACGAGGAGCGCCGCAAGGAGATCGTGAAGGTGGCCAAGCGCCAGTCCGAAGAGGCGCGCATTGCGGTGCGCAACGTGCGCCGCGACAGCAACGAGGCGATCAAGGCATTGCAGAAGGATGGCAAGATCACGGAAGACGAGCGCGACCGGGGGTTGGAAGAGGTGCAGAAGGCCACAGACACCCACATTGCGAAAATTGACAGTGAACTGAAAAACAAGGAAGCGGAAGTAATGGCCGTGTAAACGGCTGTTGCATGTCACGGAGGCACGAGTCATGGCTGAGCAGGACGATGTTACCCAGGGAAACATTCCCCCCAAAGTGTCACCCTTTGCCAAACCGGAAGGTCAGCCGGCTGTGACCCCGGCTGGTGGCGCGGGGGCAGCGCCGCGCCCGATCACCGTGCGCCTGAAGCCCGTTGCGCCCGTCACGGGTGCGCAGGCACCTGCGGCGGCGGCTGCCGCGCCGCAACCGCCCGCTAATCCTAAGGCGACGGCGCGTGTGCCGGTGCCCGAGGCGGTTGCCGCCGCAGCTCCTGCGGCGATCCGTCCTATGACCGTGCGTCTGCGCCCGGTCGCCGCGCCCGGTGCGGCGCATGAGACGGGACCTACGCCCGGTGCCACTCAGGCGATTACTCAGGTTGAACTGTCGGCCACGTCGCCGATCGCTCCGATCGCGCCGATCTCCCCTGCGCAGCCTCAGCCGCAGCATCCTCCGGTTCCGGGTGCCCACCCGTTGCCGGATGGCCCTAAGCCGCCTTCTCCGGCCCAGATTCAGGCTGCCAAGTCTAAAACATCGCGTATCTCGCTGGATTCGGCGATTGGCGTGGCCCCTGAAAAAGATGGGCCTAAGACCATCCGTCTGAAACGGCCGTCCGATCTGACCGCCCCGTCAGCGAGCCCGACGGTGCCGTCATCGCCGATGGCGGCAGCCCGCAAAACCTCCCGCATTCCGGATTCGGCCCTGCCGTTGGTTGAGGCTGGCGGGGACGACAGTGCAACGGTCACCCAAAAGAAGACCTTGAAGATCAAGCGTCCGGGGGTTAAGCCAGAGGCTGAGGGTGATGCGAGTGCGGGTGGCGAAGGCTTTCCGGACGGCGTGCAGATGACGCCGATCAGCCCGCTTGATTTTGTGGCAAAAGAAGAGTCGTCGGTCTTCACGACCCTCGCCGTGGTCTGCGCGGCCGCGGCCGCTGTGGTGCTGGTGTTGCTGACCCTCTGCCTCGGCGCGCATGCCGTTGGGCCTGATGCCGGCAAGAACGCGGTGGCGTCGATCAGCGGCCCGGAACTGCCTTGGCCCGGGCGCATCGCCGACTGAGTCGCATGCCGCTCACGAAGCCCCGTTGCCGTCGTCGGTCTCATCCGCCGCAAGGGCGTGATCGAGCACCGAGGGCGGCAGGGGCTTATTGATTTTTGCGCCGAGTTTGCGCAACGCCTCGACGCGTGAGACGAGGTTGCCTTTGCCGGTCTGCAGTCGGGCGAGAGCCAGATCCATCGATTGTTCGACGTTCCCTAGTTGTCTCTTTGCGTCGGTCATTGCGTCGACAATCAGCGTGACCTGATCGTAGAGACGGCCCGCACGCTCGGCGATCTTTTCGGCGTTGCGGTTCTCGTTTTCACGACGCCAGATCTGGGCGATCAGTTTGAGCGTGATCATCAGGGTGGAGGGGCCGGTGATCACGACGTTGGTCTGGGCCAACTCGTAGAGCAAGCCCGGTTCCGCCTGGAGCGCACTCTGGTAGGCGGGCTCGATCGGCACACACATCAGCACGAAGTCCAGCGTGCGGTTGCCCAGCAAGGTCGTGTAGTTCTTGTCGCGCAGTTCGTTCATGTGGCGGCGCACCGACTGCACGTGCGCCGCAAGCGCGACGCGACGCTCCGCGTCACTCTCGGCGTGACAATAGCGTTCGTAGTCGGTGAGCGACACCTTCGCATCCACGATCACCGATTTGCCGCCCGGCAGATGGACGATGAAGTCAGGGCGTTGCGCCACGCCCTTCTCGGTGCGCAGCACGGGCTGAACCTCATATTCGCGACCGTTCTCGAGTCCGGAGGCTTCCAGCACCCGTTCCACAATCAGTTCGCCCCAATCCCCCTGACGTTTGGCATCGCCTTTGATGGCGCGCGCCAGATGGTTGGCCTCATCGCTGACCTTGTTGCTCAGCGCCTGAAGCTGACGAACCTGTTCCAGCAGGCGGGCGGACTGTTCGGTGCCGTCCTTGTGTACCTCATCGACCCGTTTGCGGAAACCCTCGATCTGCTCCCGTAACGGTTGCAATAGGCCAGATATGCGTTCGCCGTTTTGCGCGGCTAATGCACGTCCCTTGTCCTCGAAAATCCGGTTGGCAAGATTTTCGAATTCGGCTTTGAGCCGTACCTCGGCAGTCTGTAACAGACGCACTGCCATCCAAACGAGCAGACCGAGTGTCAGCATCAGTAGAATGAGAACCACGTAAAGAAGAGGGGCCATGCGTGAAAACACTCGGTCGGTCAAAGCGTCATGCGACGACAATTATTTCAAGAAAAGCATCGTCCCTTTGGGGAAAGGCAGGATCTCCAGCCGGTGGAAATCAAACTGGAGGTATCCGCCTACCTTGGGGTCGTCGTCATAGCGGATCTTGATCATGTTGTCACCCGGTTGCATCAGCCCGCGGCTGATGGGCAGGGTGATGAGGGTGCCATTTGGCACCGGAGCGAAACTGGCGAGTGGGGTCTGGTTGATATCCACACTGAACGCGTGGTTGGTGCCGCCGTTACCCTGACTGATGATGCGCGTGGTGTATAAAAAGTTGTATTTCTCCGCAAGTTCTCCAGATAGAGAGAAATGAACGTTTACATTCGTGTCCCCGGAAGAGATGGCCCGTTCCAAGTGTTTCCAATTTGGATTGGTCACGTAAAAATCGTCCGGTACGTTACTTTCCATCTCGAACTCGGCTTGGCTGTTATTGTCATATCCGACTTGCCAAGAACCGGCGAGTTCAAGCCAATCGAAGCTTACGTAGCGAGCGGGCCCCGAGACGTACTGAACCGTCACGGTGTTTGTCCCGTTCACCAGACTGTCGGGGGCGATGTACCAGAAGAGATCCTGGCTGGCCACCACTGTCCGTGTGGCGTTGGTCACGGAGTTGACGATCAGCCGGAGATGGGCTGGCTGTCCGGCATCCGTCGCTTGTGTCCGCAGGTGGAAAACATAGCCAAGAGCGGCCTGCAGCTCGTTCAGAGGCAGCTTAACCGTTGCCTGGGGGTTGTTGTCCGTGACCGCACGCCGCATGGTGTGCCAAGGGTCACCCGGCAGATACTCGGCATCGACATCCTCCTCGTGTCTCAGATCCTCTGGACGGTTGTTCTTGAGCTCGATCTGGAAGAGCGGCTGCGGGAAGCCGAATGCCTCGTTGATTTCGGCTGGCGAGAGCGCGCGGTTCCAGACGGCCAGATGGTTGACCGCGCCAATAAAGGACTTGCGGGCATTGCCACTCGCATACGTGGTCGGAACAGTTTCGCAACCGACGATACAGCCCAGTGTGCCGATGGCATTTGTGATAGCCGCCGTCATGTACTTCCGGTAGGCGAGAGCCCCGCCATGCTGCCACAGATAAAACTCCACGGTGTCCGTGGCTTCGGTCGCGCTGTTGTCCTTGACGACCAGCGCCGCGTCATACCAGACGCCGTTAGTGAGTCGCACGTCCATCTGGTATTGGTTTTGCTGGCTATAAAACGCCAGACGTGGGTACGTGTTACTGGTCACTCCGAAGAGCCAGCCGGTATACTTGTTCCACTCCATGCCAGTGTTGAAGAGCCAGCTCGTTTTTTCACTCTCTGTTGGATATCCGTCCCAGCGGAACCGCGTGACAAGGGTGACATCGCCCGCGAGTTGGAGATTGGACACGCGGAATGTATCCGGCCAGCAGTTGGTTGTCTGGCTGTCGACGGCAGTCTGAAACAACATTGATTTACGGCCGAAATTTTGACCGCCGGCCGGCGTTGCCTCCGGGGTGTCGATCCATTGCGGTCCGCCGGACGCACCGTTTACAGCGGTTGCGTGCTTGCCGGTTGAACCTTTGACTGCCGTCGTTCCCCAATCGCGCTGGTCACGGATTTCATCGAGATCCGCCTTCCCATTGGCATTGGGGTCATAATCGAAGTGCCACCAGGCGACACAATCATCGTAGACACCTCCCCGCGCTGAACCCACAGTCAGGGTGGCCCACACGATCAAGGAGGCCAAAGCATTCCATTTCGCGGTCATGGACATCTCCTTTTTTTAACCATTCACACTGGTCATTCGTTCCGCGACTGAACCGACCACCAAAGACAATGTAACATACGATTTAATGACGGAACATATTAACCTGTACGAACAAGATTAAGCAAGGCGGTTTTTGAAATCTTGATAGCCGAAGGCACGCACGGTGCGGAGTGTTCCGTCCGGCTCGCGTTGCATGATCGAGGGCAGGCGGATACCATTGAAGGTGTTGGTCTTGACCATGGTGTAGTGCGCCATGTCTTCAAAGATCACGCGGTCGCCGGGGCGGAGCGGCGTGTCGAACGACCAGTCGCCGATGATGTCGCCCGCGAGGCAGGTGGCGCCCGCGAGCCGCACGGTGTGTGCTTTGACGCCGGGATCGCAGCCGCGATCGGCAGCTGGTCCAGGTTCGGCCTGTCCCTGCCAATCGCTGTCGCGGAAGACACGCGGCCGGTACGGCATTTCCATCACGTCCGGCATGTGGCAGGCGCACGAGGCGTCGAGGATGGCGATCGGCATGCCGTTCTCCACGACATCCAGCACGGTGGCCACAAGCGTACCGGCGTTGAGGGCGCAGGCTTCGCCAGGCTCCAGATAGAGGGTCTCGATATTCGGATGACGCGCGCGAAACGCGTTGAGCGTGTCGCACAGCAGATCCAGGTCATATCCGGGCCGCGTGATGTGGTGCCCGCCGCCGAAATTGATCCAGGTGAGGCGCGGCAACAGGTCGCCGAAACGCTGTTCGATGGCCGCCAGCGTGCGCGCGAACGGCGCGGCGTCCTGTTCGCACAAGGTGTGGGCATGCAGACCGGTCACGCCCTGCAGCGATTCGCCGGCGAAGGCAGCACGGCGTATGCCGAGACGTGAGCACGGGGCGCAGGGGTCGTAGATTTCGGCGGCACCTTCGGAGTGTTCCGGATTGATGCGCAGGCCGCAGGTGGCGTCGCGTCCACATTCGGCCGCGACACGCTGAAACAGGCGGAACTGTGCGAAGGAGTTGAGGGTCACATGGTCAGCGAGCACCGCGATTTCGCGCATGTCGTCTTCCGAAAAGGCGGCGGCGAAAGCGTGCACCTCGCCGCCGAACGTCTCGCGGCCGAGACGCGCCTCATGGACGGAGCTGGCACAGCAGCCGTCCAGCACGTGCCGCATGCGGGGAAAGACGCTGAACATCGAGAAGGCCTTCAGCGCGAGCAGGATGCGGCAGCCGGAGCGGCGTTTGACCTCGGCCAGGATGGCGAGGTTACGTTCAATGGCGGCGATGTCTACGACGAAGGCTGGTGTGGGGTGGGAGAACATGGGGATGGAATAGGTGATAAGTGATAAGCAGGGGAGGAGGGAACTTTCAACGCTCAACGCTCAACGTTCAACGTTCAACGCTCAACTTTCAACGCTCAAGGGAGGAAAGGGTTTGGGCGAGGCGGGCGAGGAAGGCGTCGAGCAGCGAGGCCATGATTGGCAGGGTTTGGCGGGTCTGTTCGATCACCTCCTCGTGCGACAGGTGCGGGCCACTGATGCCGGCCGCCATGTTGGTGACGCAACTCAGGCCGGCGGTGCGCAGTCCGGCGGCGTTCGCGACGGTGGCCTCGGGTACCGTAGACATGCCGACCGCGTCGGCGCCCATGCCGGCATAGGCGCGGATCTCGGCCGGGGTCTCGTAGCCGGGGCCGGAGGTGAAGGCATAGACACCATCAGAAAGGGCCGCGCCGGTATCATGTGCAGCTTTACGCAACAGGTCGATGAGCACTGGCGAATAGACTTGAGACTGGTCAGGAAAACGCGGCCCCCAGCCGGGCACAACCGGCCCGATGAGCGGCGAGATGCCGACGGTGTTGATGTGGTCGCGGATGACCATCAGGTCGCCGGGGGCGAGTGAGGGTGAAATGCCGCCCGAGGCGTTGGTGATCAGCAGGTTTGGGGTGCCCAGGCGACGCAGCAGTTCGACCGGCAGCACGACTGGCCCCCAGCCTTCGCCCTCATACCAATGGCGGCGACCCAGGAAAGCCGCGACGCGCAACCCGTGACGGTCGAAAAGCAGAAACTCGCCGGCGTGTCCGACCACCGTGCTGGCACCGAGTCCAGGGATGTCGCGGTAGGGCAGGCGCAGCAGCGGCGTGTCGATGGTCAGGGCCTGGCTCCAGCCCGAGCCGAGGATCAGGCCGCAGGCAGGCGGCTTGTCGCGGCAGAGGCCGGGCAGCGCGGCTGCGGCGGCGTCAAAAAAAGCAGGGGTCATGCGGGGCCCTCCAGAACCGCGAACTTCGGGTCCGTGAAGGTGACGCGGCCTTCACACACCGTCAGCACGGGCCGGGCGTGCAGCGTCCAGCCGGCGAACGGTGTGTTGCGCGAGAGCGAGCGGAACGTGTCCGGCTCGACGCGCCACGGGCTCCGCGGGTCGATCACCACGAGATCCGCGAGCACGCCTTCCGCAAGGGAAGGCGCGGGGCGGCCCAGCAGCGCGGCGGGGCCGGTGGTCCAGCGGGCGGCCCACGTCAGGGGGGGGAGTCCCTCTTTGAGGACCATGACTTCCCAGGTGACGCCGATCGCGGTCTCAAGCCCGATGATGCCGAAGGCGGCCTTAAGGAACCCGCGCGTCTTGGTCTCGGCCGTGTGGGGCGCGTGGTCGGTGGCAAAGAGCGTCAGCGTGCCGTCCAGGATGCCGTCGCGGATGGCCCGCACGTCATCGTGGTTGCCGAGTGGCGGGTTCATGCGGTAGTGGCCGTCGTCGCCGGGGATCTCCTCGGCGGCGATCGCGAGATGGTGGGGCGTGGCCTCGCCCGTGACCGGCAGGCCTTCGTCGCGCGCGGCGCGGATGGCTGCCACTGAACCGGCGCACGAGACGTGCTGGATGTGCGTGGCGCAGCCGGTCTCGCGGCAGAGCCGGATGTCGCGCAGGACGGCCGCGGCCTCGGCCTCAGGCGGAAAGACCGGCAGGCCCAGGCGACGCGCCGCCGGACAATCGCGGATGACGCCGCTTTTGGCGAGCGACGGCACGACCGCGTGGTCCATGACCGCTTTACCGAGTCGGCGGGCGCGGGCCATCGCGTCGCGCATGACCGCGTCGTCATCGACCATCGCGCCGTCGTCCGTGAAGGCGACGGCACCGGCGGCGGCGAGGGCTTCGAGATCGGCAACCTCGCGACCTTGGCGGCCTTTTGAGATACAGGCGGCAGGCAGGATCTGGACCGGCAGATCATCCTCGACCTGCTCGCGCACCCAGGCGGGTGTGTCGCCGGCCGGCACAGTGTTGGGCATGGTCACGACCCGCGTGAAGCCGCCGGCGGCGGCAGCGGCGGCACCGGTGCGGCGCGTCTCGGCGGCCGCGTTGCCCGGATCGCGGAAGTGGACGTGGACGTCCCAGAAACCCGGCGCGACCAGCAGGCCGTCGCCGTCGATGCGCGGCACGTCTACGGGAGGGACGCGGCATGGCTGGATCATCCCGTCGCGGACATAAAGGTCAGTGGGCTCATCCCGTCCGCATGCGGGGTCAAGAATCCGGACATTTTGAAGGTAAAACGAGGTCATAACGCAGTCAGTGTACGGGGTACGTGAGAAAAATGCAATCGCGCAAAAAAATGCGGCAAGACGCGGGCGCATCCCTGATTCATTTGTCCGTTGAGAATCCGGTTTCCGGGTTTCAAGTTGTGGTGTCGCTGGGAGTACAGGCATCCTGCCAGTACGTTTGAATGACAGGCTGGAAGCCTATCCCCCCAGTGTGATCTCTGCACGCCAAGTCAATGGATCAGGGATGCGCCCCCACGGCGTCGGCTACGGCTCGCTCGGGCATGTCGCGGACGGCACGCCGCTGACCTACACCATGTTTAAACCTGTCGGAGTTTCTCGGCGAGCCGCTCTTTGATCAGCTTCGGGTTGGCCTTGCCCTGCGAGGCCTGCATGACCTGCCCGATCAGAAAGCCGGTGGCCTTGCCGACGCCGTTGCGGACATCCGCCAGCGCGGCCGGATGCGCGGCCAGCACCTGGTCGATCAGCGCGTCGATCACGCCGGTGTCGGAGATCTGCCGGAATCCGCGCGCGCTGACGATCTCATCGGCCGAAGACTCGCACTCGAACAACGCCACAAGCACCTCGCGTGCCGCGTTGGCGTTGATCTCGTCGCGCGCCAGCAACGTCAGCAGGCCGGCCAGCCGTTCCGGCGTCACGGACGATGCGCTGAGATCCTGGCCGCGCTCCCTGACCGCCGGCAGCACCTGCGTGGCGATCCAGTGCAGGGCCATCTTGGCCGTCACGCCGTGCGCGGTCAACGCCTCGAAATAGGCGGCCACATGCGCATCCGCACTCAGAAAAGCCGCGTCTTCGGCGCTGACGCCCTGCTCCTTGACCAGCCGCTCGGCCTTGGCCGCCGGCATCTCCGGCAGACGCGCCCGCAGCGCCTCGATCCAGGCGGGCGTCAGCGCGATCGCCGGCACCGAGGGATCCGGCACGCAGGGCCCCTCGAATTTGGCGCGCATCGGGATCGTCGTCTTCTTGTCCGGATCCCACAGCCGCGTGTGCAGCACCAGCGCCTCACCCGCCTGCACCGCCGCGATCTGCCGCGCGATCTCAAAGGCGATGGCATCGCCCACGTGGCGCACCGAGTTCATGTTCTTGACCTCGACCTTGGTGTTCATCTGGCTGCTGCCGCGCGGCCGCACCGAGATGTTGGCGTCCACGCGCATGGTGCCGTTCTCCATGCTGCACTCTGAAGCCCCCACGTAACGCACCTGCGTGCGCAACGCCTTGAGAAACTCCATCGCCTCGTACGGCGTGCGGAAATCCGGCTCCGTGACGATCTCCACCAGCGGCACGCCGGCGCGGTTGAAATCAACCAGGCTGATCGGCTGACGCCCCTCCAGCTCGTGCACCAGCTTGGCGACGTCCTCCTCCATGTGGATGTGGTGGATGCGCAGCGCGCGCGCCTCGCCCCGCTCGTTGGCGACTGTGATGCCGCCGCCGCGCGACAGCGGCAGATGCACCTGCGAGAGCTGGTAGCCCTTCGGCAGGTCGGGATAGTAGTAAACCTTCTGGTCGAACGCGCTCAGCGGCTGCAGCTCCGTGCCGAGCCCCAGGCAGAGCAGCGCCGCCTTCTCCAGCGCCGCCTGGCTCAGACGCGGCGCGGCACCCGGCAGCCAGAGGCAGGTCGGGCACGTGTTGGCGTTCGGCTCATCGCCAGGCCGGTTCGGGCAGTCGCAGAACAGCTTCGTGGCACAGTTGAGTTCGACGTGGATTTCCAATCCGATGACCGCTTCAAAGTCCATGATTAGTTCCTCTCCTGGCACAGAGCCGCAAGCGTCTCGCCCAGCGCGATCAGCCGCGCATCGCCGAGCCGCGGCCCGACCAGTTGCAGCGCGCCGCACGCGCCCGCCGCCGGCAGCGCCAGCGCGGGCAGCCCCGTGACCGAGGCCAACCGTGTGGCCGCGAACGGCGCACACGCCTGCGCGAGCGTGGCCGCCGCATCTTCCGGCACCGTGTCGGCCAGCGGCAGCGCCAGCGCGTCGACCTCCGACACGAACCGCTGCGCCGCCGCCGCCAGCCGCGCCCGGATGCGGCAGGCATTCTCATAGGCGGCGTAGCGCTCGAACTGAAAGAACGCGCCTTGAATCAGGAAGCTCTTGACGCGGAGCCCGAATGCCGCTCCGCGCGCGCCCAGATACATGTCGTTCCAATTCTTAGCGCCCGGCGGACGGCGTCCGTAGCGCACCGAATCGTAACGGCCCGCACAGGACGATGCCTCCACGGAGCCGACGATCATGTGAACCAGTGCGAACAACTCATACTCCGGCAACGGCAACTCGCGCACCGTGACACCCGCCGCAGCCAGACGGGCAAGCGCGGCGCGGAACCCCGCCGCCTGCCCGGCGGGCAGGCCGTCCAGAGCCTGCGGGATCACGCCGAGCGTGACGTCGCGCACATCGGCCGGCAACGGGGCCGGCGCTGGCGGCGGCGTCTCATCAAGCGTAAAGTCGCGCCCGTCCGGCCCGCCCAGTGTCGCGAGCAGCGTGCGCAGTGTACCGCACGAGCGCGCGAGCAGGCCGCAGCGCTCCATCGAAGGGATCAGGCCGATGAGGCCGAGCCGAGAAACCAGACCGACGCTCGGCACCAGTCCGAAAGCACCGGCGCGCGCGGCGGCCACGCGACACTCGCCCATCATGTCCAGCACCAGTTCGGCGTCGGCGGCTCCACTGCGGACCGCCGCGCCGGCCTGGCTGCCGTGCAGTCCGAAGCCGAACTCGCTGGCGCGCGTCAGGCCGGTCAGCACGGCACCGGCCTGGCGCAGACGCTGCGCGACCGTCGCGTCCTCGAGCGCGGTGAAGCCGGCCAGCGCCGCCGAACCGGCGTCGGTCGGCCAGCCGGCCACCGAGACCGTGGGCTGCAACGCGACGCGCGTACCGTGGAGTGGGCCGTCCGGAACAGTCGGCGCGGGATCGGGATTTTCAAAGAGAGCGATCGGGGGCATGGCAGATTCCTTTGTTGACGGTGGGACGCGGCGGTCACTCCAGCACACTGGCGACTTTAAAGTAGGAGCCCTTCACAGCCGGGGCATTTTTGAAAAGCTGCCCCGCTTCGGCCAGAGGCGAACGGCGCGCCTCGGTGCCGGGCCGGGTGCGGTTGGTGACCGGTGCGACCGAGCGGATCGGCTCCTCCGTGCCGGCGTGTATGTTCGCCTGTTCGGCCAATGCCTGAGCCTGAGCGAGCACGGCCTCCATGACCGGCCGTTCCTGCTCGCTGACACCGATACGCGACACCCAGGAGACACGGTCCACGAGATCCTCCTGAGCCTCGGTGCCCGGCAACGCGGCGGAGCCGCCCAGATCGAGCAGCCCCAACTCGGCGAGCTGTTCACGCTTCACGGCTGAGGGTGCGCCGGTGAGCGGACAGGCCGCGCTGCGGTTCTTGGGGAAGGCGATCACTTCACGGATCGAGGGCGTTTGCAGAATCATCGAGACCAGGCGGTCCATGCCCAGCGCCAGGCCGCCGTGCGGCGGCGCACCGAAATCGAAGGCGCGCAGGAAGAAACCGAACCGCGCCTGGATCTCATCGTCGCTCAGCCCCAGTGCGGCGAAGATCTTGCGCTGCACGGCACGGTCGTGGATACGGATGCTGCCGCCGCCCAGCTCTTCGCCGTTCATGATCAGATCGTAAGCGCGCGAACGCAGGCTCAGCAGCTCCTCGACGTTCGACGGATCGAAATCGGTCCGGTGCGGTGCCGTAAAGGGATGGTGTGTCGAGGTCACGCCGCCCTCGTCCGTCGGCTCGAAGAGCGGGAAGTCGGTGACCCAGACAGGGCAAAAGGTGCCGGCCGGGATGAGGCCCAGCCGGTTGGCCAGGTGCAGACGCAGGTTGCCGAGCGCGGAGGCAACCACGCGGACAGAAGGATCAGCGACCATGATGAGCACGTCGCCATCCTCGACCTCGAAGCGCCGGCGCAGCTCATCCAGCTCCTGCGCGCTGAAGAACTGCACGATGTTGGATTCCAGCGCACCGTTTTCCGCGCGCATCCAGGTCATGCCCTTGGCGCCGAAAGAGGGCGCGATCTCCTTGGCATATTCATTCTGCAGCACGTTCTTGCTGAGCCGTTCCGACTGCCCTTTGATGTTGAGCCCCTTGATGCAGCCGCCGCGCTGCAGGATCTGCCGGAAGATGGCGTAGCGCGTCTGCGTGAAGACGTCGGTCACATCGACAAACCGCAGGCCGAAGCGCAGGTCGGGCTTGTCCGAGCCGGTCGTGTCCATCGCCTCGGCATAAGTCATGCGCGGGAAAGGCCGCTGCAAGGTGATGCCGCCGATGGAGAAGAGCCGGACGGTCAGTTCTTCGATCAGCGCGTAAAGGAACTCCTCGTCGATGAATGACGCCTCGAGATCGAGCTGGGTGAACTCCGGCTGGCGGTTCGGGCGCAGATCCTCGTCGCGGAAGCAGCGCGCGAGCTGGAAGTAGCGTTCGAGTCCTCCCACCATGAGGAGCTGTTTAAAGAGTTGGGGCGACTGCGGCAGCGCGTAGAAGTTCTTCGGGTGAACGCGGCTGGGCACCAGATAGTCGCGGGCACCTTCGGGCGTGCTGGCGGTCAGCATCGGAGTTTCGATCTCCAAGAAGCCCCTCTCGTCGAGGAAGCGGCGCACACCCTGAAAGATGCGGTGGCGCATCGTCAGATGCTCGCGCATGGACGGACGGCGCAGATCCAGATAGCGGTACTGCAGGCGCGTGTCTTCAGCCACGGCATCGGCGGCGGCGGCCGCGCCGGCGACCATCGCCTTTTCAGAGATCGCGAAGGGCAGGGCGTCCGATTCTGCGAGCACGGTCAGTTCGCTGGCCATCAGCTCGAGCGTGCCGGTCTCGATGTTGGGGTTTTCGGTGCCGGCCTGGCGTCGCACCAACGTGCCGCGCACGGCGATGCAGAACTCGGCGCGCAGCGTGGCGGCGCGTTCGCAGACTTCGCGCGGCGCGACCTTCGGGCTGAAGACCACCTGAAGGATGCCGCTGCGGTCTCGCAGGTGGATGAAGAGCAGCCCGCCGTGGTCGCGGAAAGCATCAACCCAGCCGGCCAACAGGGGCGACTGCCCGACATCCGCCTCAGTCACCTGCCCGCAGAATACCCGTTCGTGAAACACCATACGCCTCAGCCTTTCTGGAGAACCCGACCCGTTCCGGGAACTTGAATCCCAGACTCGTGCCAGACAACCTGAACAGTAACAAAATTGTTTGGGTGTCACAAGGTTCAGGACTGTGCTCCAGCGGGCGGGCGTCCTAATTGCACAGATCCTGGCGGCGGTGATCCGGCAGCGCGTCGAACCAGGCGTTCAGGAGCGGGAAGCCGTGGCGGACGAGCTGGAGCTGGGGCCGCCCGCTCCTTATCGCGCCATCCGGCAACTTCGCAACTCGAAGATTTTTTGATTTGGAACCGCTGGACATGCATGAAAACTATTGCGCCCGGGACTTGCAACCGGCGGCGGATCAGGTAAGATAATCCGCTCAATAGCCAGTCTGCGGAAGGCGCGGGCGGTATACAAGGACGTAGGATCATGCAAAACATCGACTGGGCCGGTTTGGGTTTCAAGTACATGGATACACACTGCCACATCCGGTATGTGTGGCGCGACGGCGCGTGGAGTGAAGGCGAGCTGGTGAAGGAGCCGTATCTGAAGATGCACATCGCGGCCTCTTGCCTGCACTATGGGCAGGAGGCGTTTGAAGGCCTCAAGGCGTTCCGTTGCAAAGATGGCAAGATCCGCATTTTCCGTCCGCACGCCAATGGCGAGCGGATGTTCAATACGGCCCGTCGGACCTGTATGGCGCAAGTGCCGGTAGAGATGTTTGTCGACGCGGTCAAGCGTGTGGTCAAGGCTAATGAGGATTTCGTGCCGCCGTACGGCACGGGCGGCTCGATGTACATCCGTCCGCTGCTGGTCGGCACCGGCCCGCAGATCGGCGTCGCCCCGGCCGGCGAGTATACTTTCCTGGTGATGGTCATGCCGGTGGGGCCCTACTATAAGGGCGGGCTCAAGCCGGTGCGCGCGCTGGTGGTGGACGAGTATGACCGCGCGGCTCCCAACGGCATGGGTGACGTGAAGGTCGGCGGCAACTACGCGGCGAGCCTTTACGCGCACGAGTCGGCCAAGCGCGCGGGGTATCCCGTGGAGCTCTATCTGGACGCCAAGACCCACACCTACATCGAGGAGTTCGCGACTTCCAATTTCATCGGTATCACCAAGGACGGCAGGTACGTCACGCCCGACTCGCACTCGGTGTTGCCTAGCGTGACCAACAACACGCTCAAGCAGATCGCGGCCGATCTGGGCATGAAGGTCGAAGTGCGTCCGATCCCGTTCGACGAGGTGAAGACGTTCGTCGAGGTCGCGGCGTGCGGCACGGCGGTGGTCGTCACCCCGGTGTGCGAGATCACGCGCGGCGACACGGTGATTACGATCAGCGACCCGGACACCTGCGGCCCGGTGCTGCAGAAACTGTACGACACGGTGCAGGGCATCCAGTACGGCCTGCTTCCGGATGCGCACGGCTGGTGCGTCGAAATCTGACGCGCTCCGGTCTGTGAGCGAAATCACGTACGCGGAGAGATGGCATGCCGGTTGTGCGCAGACGGTTTTTGCAGATGGCGGCGGTCGCCGGCGCGGCAACGGCCGTCCGTTCGGGGCATGCGGCCGTTGATCCGCAGCCGACGGCGCAGCGTCTGCGGGGCGGATTCGCGCTCGACGGGGAACGCATCCGGATCTTCAGCGCGGCCGTGCGTAAGCCACTGAAGATCATGGTGGTCGGTGATACGCATCTCTTTTTGGATGATGCGCGCGGCGAGCCCTATCGGGCCTACAGCGGACGGATGGCGAAAGCCTACAACACGACGAAGCATGTGGTGACCGGTGCGCCGACGACACCGCAGGATTGTTTTGAACAGACACTGTCGCGCGCCCGTGAGGAGCGCGTCGCGTTGTTGGTGCTGGCGGGTGACATTCTGAGTTTTCCGTCTGAAGCCGCCGTCGAGTGGGCGCATGCGCGTTTACAGGCGTCTGGCGTGCCTTATCTGTATATTGCGGGCAATCACGACTGGCGTTATGAAGGCATGGAGGGAACCAGCCACGCGCTCCGCCAAACCTGGACGATGCGCCGCCTTGCGCCCCTGTATCAGGGACGCCATCCACTGATGGCGGCAATTGAGGTGGGCGGGTTGCGCGCCGTGGTGATTGACAACTCGACCTATGAGATTCTGCCGGAACAGGCGGCTTTCTTCCGGGAGCAGGTGGCTAGCGGTGCGCCGCTGGCGCTTTTCATGCATATTCCGCTCTACGCGCCGGGCCGCGCCGTCGGGTTCGGATGCGGCCATCCCGACTGGAATGCTGCGCACGATAAGCACTGGCAGACCGAACGACGTATGAAGTGGCCTGAGTCCGGCCACACGCCGACCACGCTGTCGTTCAGGCGCGAGGTGTTTGCCGCGCCAAACATGCTTGGCGTGTTTGCCGGCCACATCCACACGCCTTCGCTTGATTGCGTAAACGGTATTCCGCAGATCGTCACAGCCGCCAATGCAGCGGGTGGATGCGTCGTCGCCGAATTTTTTTCTCTGTGAGGCTGACGCCGAAAATGAACAAAATCCAATGGCGGCAGTTATGGAAAGGGAGGGGCTGTTATGAGGGTTATTCGGGTGGCCGCGACGGTTTGCGCGGCGATCGTGGCGTGTGACGCTGACGCGGCAAAGCAACTGGTGGTGACCAACAATTACAACGGCGTCAAGGTGGCCGTCAATTATGACAAGAGCCGCATCGCGCCGTACACGCTCGAAGATCCGCTCACGTTTGTGGACGGACGCAAGGTCAAGGACCGCGCCGACTGGCGGGCACGCCGCGAAGAGATCCTCGGGATTTTCGCGAGAGAGATGTATGGGGTTGAGCCACCGAAGCCAGAAGCGCTCATCACCGATCTCGTGGACGAGAAGATCACGGCGGCGGGGTATGCGATACGCCGTCAGTACAAGATGTCTTTCAAGGCGGACCGCACCGGGCCCTGTATCAGTTGGATTATCTGGATCCCGCGCTGGGAGAAGAAACCGGTGCCGGTCATCAGTTTTCTGAACTATCGCGGCAATCATGAGCTTGTATTTGACAAGGACATCCCCGTACAGCAGGGCTGGACGCGTTCCGGGCCCAAGACGGACGGGAACCGTTCATCGGAGCGGACGCGCGGTCTTATGCAGGATCCGAATGCCGACAGTATTTTTCCGCTGGCGATGATTATCGCGCGTGGCTACGCAGTGATGAGCGCGTGTTACTGCGAGGTCTCGCCGGATCCGCGCTTCAACGAGAAGCCCCCGTACGATCAGAAAACATTTGCCTACACCGGAGTTTTCGATCTTTGGGGCAAGCGGGATGAGAGCCGCACGGACAACATCACGGCGCTCGGGGCGTGGGCGTGGGCGTTGTCGCGCGGGCTGGATCTCGCCGGGCGTATCCCTGAAATCGACGCGAAACGGAGTGTCGTCACCGGCTGCTCGCGGCTCGGTAAGGCCGCGCTGCTCGCAGCCGCGCGCGACGAGCGTTTCGCCGTTTGCGTGCCCAATCAGTGCGGTGGCGGAGGCGCATGTCTTGCCAAGCGGGATTACGGCGAAAACGTCGCTACGGAGATCAACGCCTTCACGCATTGGTATTGCCGCGCCTACGACAAGTACGCGCCCGATCCTGCGAAGCTGCTCACCTTCGACCAGCATCTGCTGCTCGCCTGCGTGGCACCGCGTCCGCTTTTGATCGAGGGTTTCGACACGTCGCCGTGGATGGACACGGAGGGTGAGTACCTCGCCTGCAGGGCCGCCGCGCCGGTCTGGACGTTCCTCGGCGCGGGTTCGATGCCTGATGTCCCGTATCCGGACAACTACGATCTCTCCGCCGTCGGTGAGTCCTTAGGCTATGTGCGCCGCAGCGAGGAACACGGCATCTCCGGTTACGACTGGAAGTGGATGCTCGACTTCGCTGATCGCGCTTTCAGGAAATAAAGGCAGGTCAGGATCGGGACGGCAGAGACGAGCGTGCAGATGATGGCCGGGGGCAAGCAAACGCTTGCCCCCGTTGCTTCGCGCAGACGTGGGACGGCGGCCTCGCCGTCCGGACAGCCAGGACGGCCAGTCCTTCTACCTTTTGCTGCGGCTTGCCGCCGCTTCGGGAAGTGCGAGCAAGCTCCCGCATCACAAGCACGCGTATGATTCGCGTGTCCCCAGGCGATGATGAACGTCTGGGAATGATGATTCAGGAGGCAAGAAAATGCAATTTACAGTTGACTGTTTTTGCTATATTCCTCCACACTGTTAATACCAACTGTTGGCATGTGAATATTTTCGGGTTGCCTGATGGAGGGTGGTGATTGTGTTTGGAAGTTTGTCCTGATAAATCCAAAGAAAGGATTGTCATGAAAAAGCTTCTGTTCATGATGTTGGTGCTGGCCGGCGGCGGGTGGGCTCTAGCTCAGAACACTTATATCGAATTCTCGGGACTCATGCGTGGCAACTATGACGTGCCGGCCGAGGCGTGGCGCTTCATGATTGGCGATAACTACGCATGGAAGTGGTTCGAGGATTGCTGTTTCACTGCGACGGCCAGCAACGTGGCCTTCATGCAGGGTAAGGATCATTCGAAACTCATCTTGAAGTCCGGCACGGGCGGGTTGGCGACGCCTTACCTGAAAGGGTTCAGCAAGACCGGGGTGTACAGTGATCACCGGCTGTACTGCGACGGCGCGTTCACGATCGCCTATGACGGGACGGATATTGTCGAAGGCGCCTGTGATATCGAGGTGGACGTGGAGTATCTTTCCGACACCACGGTCGGCTACATCAACGGCCAGATCTCCGCGCTGCACGACGGGCCGGAGCTCTCCGGCAATGACTTCGCGGCGGCGTTCAACAGCGAGCACGACAACAACCAGTGGCGCGCGACGATCGTGACGTTCAGCCCGACGCTCTTCAACGATCTTTTCGAGGCCACGATCCGCCTGGAGGCGCAGCCGGTCGCGCGGCATGTTGCGGCAGGAGCGCCGCAGGCGAGTATGCCGATGCCGTTGGCGGCGGCCTCCGCTGATTTCTATTTCGACGAGATCCTCGACGCGGGCGGCGGTCACGTCTGCGCGGTGCGCAAGGAGGGCGTCCCCGCAGGGATTTTGCCTGCGGACATCGCGCCGCAGTCGGTGACAGGATATTGGACGCTGGACACGACGCTGGTCGATTTCACGGCGCGGCTCTCGCTGGCGTACGACACCAACGCGATTCCCAATCCCGCCAAATTGCGCGTTTACCGGCGCAGCGACGCCGCCTCGCCTTGGGAAGCGGTCGAGGTTTCCGCTGTGACGGGGGGCGTGGCGACGGTGCTGAACGTGACGCAATTCTCAGACTGGATCGTGGCGCGTGACGCCAATGAGGAGGTGGCGCTGCCGGTGGACTTGCCTGGCAGTGTGACGCAGGCTGACCGCAGCATGTACGTGTCCTGGATCCTGAATAACCGGGACGCGTGGGGGCAGTCCGATTTCTCCGCCATGCCGGCCGTTGATTTCCTGGCCGCCTGGCTGGCGGGGGTGCGTCCTGCCGCCGGACTCGCCGCCGGGCTGGCTTTGAAGATCACGGCCTTCGAACCGGTTGTCGCTCAGCCGGTCGTGTCCAACGGCATGCCGCTCGCCTGGCGTGTCGATCCCGCGTCCAAACCCGCTGTGGCCCGCGTCACCGCCGAACTCCGCGCCGGCGCATCGCCGGTCAGCGGTCAGATCAACGGCAATCTGTCGATTCACACCGCCACGACGCTGGACGGGCCTTGGATAGCCGGCGTGGGACAGGTTGACGGTGATCCGCGCTTCACGTTCGACGCTGACGGCAGTGCGCCAAGCGAAGCTCGGCGCTTCTTGCGGGGTGAGAGTCCCCGCCGAGTAAGGACCGGCCATCCACTCGTACCGAGTGTTGGCACTGTGAAAGAGGAGACCGCTCCGAATGACATAGTGTAAGCGTACACAGGGAACTCCGCAGGCCGCAGGGGGGATGCACCCGCCCGAAGCGGTTCAGCCTCGTTAAGCGATCACGCGCAGGGCGACGCCATTGCCGTGGCGGAAGCCAGCAACAAGGGCGCGCAACAGGCTTGCGTCCGGTGACTGCGCCGGGGTCTACGGCGCGCGGCATGCGGGGAGAGAAGCGGACGGGAACTTGGGAGGCCCGCCGCCGTCCGCGTCCCGCGAGGGGGCGCGGTAGCGACCGCCGAGCCCAAAGGAAGGCGGCGCGACGCGGCGGCGGGAGTCAGACCGCCCCATAGTACTCCGGGACGGGCGAGCCGGTCACACGGGGAAGGGGGCGGCGGGGCTGCGAAGCCCGCAAAGGGAACAGGCAAGGGCGGATATGAAGGGCTGCCAAACACTGCAAACCTCACTGCGGGGAATAGCGGATCGGGCGCGGCGCGACCCGAAGGCGCGGTTCCGCGACGTGTACAGGCTGCTGGACGAGGAGAACCTGCGCGAATGCTTCCGGGCATTGCGGAGGGACGCCGCGCCGGGGGTGGACCGGGTGACGTTCGAGGATTACGAACGGGACTTGGAAAACAATCTCGCGGCATTGGTCGAGCGGCTCAAGCGCAAGCGGTACCGCGCCCGGCTGGTGCGCAGGGTGAATATCCCGAAGGGGGGCGGGAAACTGCGACCCCTCGGAATCCCTGTGCTGGAGGACAAACTGCTGCAAATGGCCGTGGCGAAGGTGCTCACGGCGATCTATGAAGAGGACTTCCTGCCGGCGAGCCGGGGCTACCGACCCGGCGGCGACGCCCGCGAGACGAGCCGCGAATGGGCGGCGACACTCGGCGGGGGCGGTTATGCGTGGGTGGTCGATGCGGACATCAAAGGCTTCTTCGAGCACGTCGATCACGACTGGATGCTCAGGATGCTGGAGCTGCGCATCGACGACGGGCCGTTCCTGCGGCTGGTGCGCAAATGGCTGAAGGCGGGGGTGCTCGAAACGGACGGCCGGGTGCTGCACCCGGCGGAGGGGACGCCCCAGGGCGGGGTGGTCTCCCCGGTGCTGGCGAACGTCTACCTGCACTACGCGCTGGACCTCTGGTTCGACCGCGTGGTCAGGAAAGACATGCAGGACCGTTGCGCGATGCTGCGCTACGCCGACGACTTCGTGGCCGCCTTCGAGCGGCGCGAGGACGCGGAGCGCTTCCTTGATGAACTGCCCGGGCGACTGGGCAAGTTCGGTCTGGAACTGTCGGGGGAGAAGACGCGGCTGGTGCGCTTCGAGCGGGGCGACCCGTCGGGCGGCAACGGCGGCTTCGACTTCCTGGGGTTCCAATACCACTGGGAGCGTACGCGGAACGGGCGCTGGAAGGTGCAGCGCCGGACGGCCCCGAGCCGTCTGCGGCGGTCGGCCGAGCGGTTCGCCGAGTGGATCAAGGCCAACCGGAGCGAGCGCCTGGCCGTTCTTATGGAGCGGCTGCGGCGCAAGCTCGCGGGGTACTGGCAGTACTATGGCGTGACGGGCAACGGGCGCAGCCTGTGCAAGTTCTGGCGTCTGGTCGTGGCGGGGCTCTACAAGTGGCTCAACCGCAGGAGCCAGAAGCGGGGCTTGACGTGGGCGCGTCTCAATGCGATCCTGAAACGCTACGGGGTGCCCGAACCGCGGATCACCGAAAGCAGGCAGATGCAGTTCTCCTTCGCGAGGGCGCGATGGCGACCGAGTGCAAAGCGAGCAGTCACGAAGAGCCCGGTGCGGGAATTCCGCACGCCGGGATCTGTGCGGGGGGCACCCGGCAACGGGTGTCCCTACCGCGATAGGCGGATCTGGTCTTTACCCCGCCCGCAGGCAGACGATTCTTTCGTGCCGTTCTTTCGCGCGAAGGCCGCACGACTGGCATCACTCCGCTGCGAGACTGGAACACAGCCGGAACCAATCTGTGGGTCACCTGCACGGTCGACGCGGTCCCGACCAACGGTCTCCATTCTTCGCTGGCCTTCAACGCGGCGGGTGTGCTGGGCATCGCCTACTACGACGACATCGAAAAGGATCTGAAATACGCCTCGTACGACGGCGCGCGGGTGAACGTGGAACGGGTGGACACTGCGGGCGACGTTGGGCAGTATTGCTCGCTGGCCTTCGGCCCGGACGGCTATCCCGCCATCAGCTATTACGATGCCACCGGCGCTGATCTCAAGTTCGCCTTTTGCGACGGGAGCCAGTGGCACATCGAAACCGTCGATACTGACGGCAGTGGCTCCGGATCCGGACGGTATTCGTCCTTGAAATTCACGCCGGATGGCTATCCTGCCATCAGCTATCAGTGTCATGTTGCCTATCAACAAATTTTACTCCGCTATGCGGAGAAAAACGCCGCAGGCTGGACATTGACAACGGTGCAACAGCTAAAATATGTCATCCAAGACCTTTCGCTGGCTTTCGGTGCCAACGGTTATCCCTCCATTGCCTATCAAGATTATGACAAGTATTACGTCTATTATGCGGCGTGGAACGGTTCGGCGTGGTCCACTCAGAACACGTATGGCCGCTATACTGAAAGCCTCTCGCTGGCTATCACGCCGGGCGGACAGCCCGCGATCGCCTATTGGGACTATATCAACAGCAAATTATGGTACATGACGAGAAGTTCGGGGTCGTTTTGGTCCTCCGGACAGACCGTCGATGTGATGCAATCCGTCCACAACGCCCATGTCAGTCTGGCTTTCGCGCCGGACGGACAGCCGGCGGTCGGCTACCACGATGAAAAGAATGGGCATCTGAAATATGCCAAGTACAACGGTTCGCAGTGGGTGATTAGCACGATTGACGCGGACGGGTTCGTGGGTGCCTACTCTTCGCTGGCCTTTTCGCCGGACGGGCGTCCCGCGATCAGCTATTTCGACGCCACCCGCGGCGTGCTCAAGTTGGCCGAGTGGGTCGAAGGCTGTGTGATGCCCTGATCAGGGCAGACCGCCGTTGTCGGGTTGACGAACTTCCGCAAGCTGTCCTGAACGCGTGAAAAGCAGCATGGCGGTGATGTGACCGGGAGACAAGCCGAGCAACTGAGCGGCGGCCAGGGCGTAGTCGCGCATCTGGCTGGCATAGACGCGGACCGCCTCCCGCACCTGCTCGTCCGTGGTGATGCGGTTGCTCTTAAAGTCGGTGATCGTCGCGCGCACGGGACGTCCAGCCGCATCCCGCTCGATCACAAGACGGTCGAATCGTCCGCTCAGGAGCTGCCTAGGCCCGCCAACTTTCACGAGGAGGTTGAACGGCGCCTCGCGCCAGACTTCCGCCGTTCCTTCGGAAGAAGGTTTTGAAAGCGCGCGTTGAACCGCGTCGTTTTTCAGGCACGCTCGGAACTGACGTTCCACGTCGCCCAGCAAGACCGCAGAGTCGCCCGACTCTTGGCGCCACTCGGCGATGAGGCGTTCCAGATCGGTGTCTTCGAACCACTCGATCTTCTGGAAAAGGCGGTGGATCGCCGAACCGAAGGCGCGGACGTCGCCGGCTTCGGCCTTGAACAGCCACTGGGCCGGGAAAGTGAGGTTGTCGGGGCCGTCCTTAGAAGGTTCTCGCGGCGTGATCTCAGCCTCGAAGGCGATGTGGATCGGTGCGGTCGGGGCCTCTTGCGCGTTGGTTGCCGGAGGCTGATGCCGCCGGAACCAGTCGGGATCCCCGTGGGCGTAGAGCGGCGTCAGTCCGGCGAGGCCAGCGTCCGGGACGCTGTCGGAATGCAGGCGCTCGCGCAGCAAATCCGCCTCGCTGACCGTCGTTGGATTTTTCGCCTTCGTTGGAACGAGCATGTACATCGCCCGCTGGGCACGGGTCATGGCCACATACAGCACGCAGAGCTGGGCGAAATTCGCGTCGGCACGCGCCGCGTCGCAGGCCTCCGACAAGGCGCCGTTAGCGGCTTCCAGTACGGGGCGGCACGGGGGATTAAGGATCCAGCCGCTGCCGGCCAGGAGCTGCGGGATCTTCGGGTTCTCAAAGCTGTTTGCACGAGGTGCAAAGGGGATGATGACCACGTCGAAGCCTAACCCTTTGGCCTGGTGGACGGTCATCACGCGCACCGACCCTGCGGCGGCGTCGGAACGGATCTGGTAGGCTTCGATGTGATCTTCAAAGCGGTCAGGATCGCAGATGCCTAACGCATCGAAACTCTCGGCACCCGCCAAGAGTTCGTCAAGGCGTCTCTGGCTGAAGGCGTCTAAACGCCCCAACTTCTCGCCCCACTCGCGCAATGTTGCGGCGAAGCCGCGCGATTGGAATGCGTGCAGCATGTGCGCGGGCAGGATCTCGTATGAGATGGCCGCACAGGCGTCTGCGAGCGGACTCATTTGAAGGTGACGCAAAGCGACGGTGTCGCCGGGATGCGCGGCGTAATGCACCAGCGCCAGAAGCAGAGTCACGGCCGGATTGTCGGTGATGCCGCCCTTCCCTTCGTGTACGCACGGCATGTCCGGCAGCAGGCGTCGGAGCGCATCCACGCACGCGCGTCCGTCCTTGTTGTTCCGCACCAGCACGGCCGCGGTCAAGCCGCGCTGAATGGGGGCGACCTGTTTCAGGATGGCCGCAACAGCCTCAAACTGGGCGGGACACGCGGGGGCCTCATCGTCATTGTCATCGACGTCGTCGGAGGCCTCCGCACTTGCTTTCTTAGGGTCGTATTCGAGCAGGGTTACAAATCCCAGCCCTTCGTCCTTCCGTGCACTTTCGTGGCGTGTCCAGGCGCGTGAAAAGGCTTCGATCGCCTCCGGACGCAGTCCAGCCTGCCTGCCCAAAGAGGGCGTCCAGTCCGCAAGCTGGTCGAAGGTCCGGTTGACGGCATCGATAATGGCCGGCAGTGAACGGTGGCACGTCTGAATCGACTCGCTGGCAATGGCGCGCGGGCCACAGCTCTGATACTTTTTCTGGATCTCGTTGAAAAGGCGGTAATTGCCGCCGCGCCATCCGTAGATCGACTGCTTGATGTCGCCCACAAAGAAGAACGAGCGCGCGTCGTCTTGGATGATTTCGTCCACGAGGTTGGCCAGCGTGTCCCACTGCGTGTCGCTCGTGTCCTGGAACTCATCCATCAGCCAGTGATCCAGCTTGCCGTCCAGACGGTAGTCGATGTAGAGCCGGTTCTCGGCGTTGGGCACGCGACTGGGCGAGGGGCCGCCAGACCCGAGAAGACGCGAGAGATCTTCAAAGGTGAAATGGCCGTCGTGCATCTGTGCCGCGGCATAGCTCTCATCGTAACGGCTGAGCACGGTGCGCAGTCCTTGCGTTTGTGTCAGTGAACGTCCGATTTCCACATGGATCGCATGGCGTAACGCCGTACGTATGCCGTCCCACAAGGGTTGCGGGAGCACATACTCCTGCCTGTAGTAACTGAGCGTGGGCGGCTGGAGGTTTCTAGCATTCTCAAGGAGCGACCGCGAGGCTTTGTCGGTGCGTTGCGGCCATGGTTTATCGCTTGAATGGGATAGGAACGCAGCCGTGAAATCTGCAAGGCTCTGGCCGAGCTGGCCCGGGCGTCCCGACTCGCCGAACAGGGTGCGCAGGCTCTCGACCAAGGTGTCGGGCGGCTGCGGATCGCCGGGGGCGGGTTCCCACCAACGCTCTTTCCGCGGCCAGATGCTGTCTGGATCGCCCCAGCGCCACGGCGCACCGCCGTGCGTCCGGTAAAAGACGTGGTAGTCCTTGACCAGTTGATCCAGCACGGACAGCAGCTTTTTGCTCGCACGCCCGTGCTGCGACAGGCGGAAGTCGCTCAGGAACGCCGCCTGCCCACTCTCCCCGTGCGCGGATCGCGGATCGAGGAGTCGGGTCAGGATGGCCCGGCGCGCGGCCACGGCTTCGCCGCCGTCACTGTCCATGGGCTGCGTCTCGGGCGGCACCCCCAGCTCCAGCGGGAAGGCGCGCACGACGCCGAGGATGAAGCTGTCGAGCGTGCCGATCCGCAGACGGTGTCCGTTATCGAGCAGGGTTCGCAGCAGACGCAGATAGTCATCCGCACGGGACGGCGCGGCTAGTCCCTCTCTGGCAATTGTGTTCGCAGTCTGGATCCGCTTGCCGTCATCTGTCACAGCCGCGCACAGGTGCTCGACGATCTTGTCAAAAATCTCGCCTGCCGCTTTACGGGAGAAGGTGAGGGCGCAGATACGGTCGGGGGCGACACCCGCCGCCATGAGGCCGATGTAACGGTGGGCGAGCCGGAAGGTTTTGCCGGTGCCGGCCGAAGCGGAGATGGAGCGGTTTTGTACGGGGTTCATGAATCGGCGCTCCAAGGAGGGGGAGGTGGCTCGATCGTTTTCGCGGCGTCACCAAGCAGCAGGCCGCCAAAGTCACCCTCAAACCGTGGGCGTCCTGCCTGTTGGAACTTGCCCGCCTTAATGTTTTCGACAACGGCTTGGGCGCAGGCCATGGCGGAAGCATGCAGCGCGTCGGTGTAGGTGTCCCAAAGGTTGAAGGCGATGTCACCCAACGCACTCGGCAGGTTGACGTACCCGAGCCGGATCTCGCCCTCACACTGCGTTTTCACGAATTCGCGGTAGAGCGGCAACTGCAGGTCGGCCCAGCGCTTGTCGGTCTTGCTGTTCGGCATCAGCGCTTTGGGAATCTGCGCCGCCTTCAAAAACTCGCTGTCGCCGAAAGGCGGCCCCACATGCGCCTGCACCGGCATTTTAGCCTTGTCCGCGGTTTTGTAGTCGAGTATGCAGAAGACCGCTTTCCCGTTTTCCATTCTTCTGTCGATGCGGTCGATCCGTCCGCGGACGGTCACCCCGTCGACCATGATACGCTTGCCCTGCGTGTCCTCATGCTCGACGATCTCCCAGCCTTGACGATGCCATTCGACCTGTTTCTGTGCGAACGTTCTGAGACGCCGCACGGCGCTGTCCACGGCCAGTTCGACGCCCAGCCACGGACGTGACCCGTAACGGGCATGCGCCAAGGCCCGCATCCTGTTTTCCATCCAATGTCCCAGCTTGCCCGCATCGCCGCACGCCCACAGGCCGCGGTCCGCCGCCATTTCGTCGAGCACGGCGTGAACCAGCGTGCCGAAGGCCAAGGCGTCCGGCTCGCGCTCGCGGTCGCTGAGCGCCTCCATGTCGAGCACGTGTTTCAAGTAAAACTGAAGCGGACTTTCCAGATAGTCACGGAAAAGCGTCGGACTCAAGACCTGCCGCCGTTTTGGGTTGATGCTGTCGGAGGGGACACGCCGTGGATCGAGTTTGAATCCAATCGTAAACGCCGATGCGGTGCCCGGCGGGGGTGTCTCGCGGAACAGTTTTTTCGCACGCGTCACCAGTTCGGCGTCGGGACAGCGGAAGAGCAGGCGCGAGGGACGCAGCGGGTCGCCGGCGGTGGAGGTCTTGCCGACGACGAGGATGGGCCGTCCTCCGCTACGGCGTTGTGCAATCAGGGCTTCCAGCACGTACGCGTCACGCGCCACGCGTAAGCGGTCATCGCGCAGGCCGAGTCGGGTCCGCAACGCATCCGGCAAGAAAAGATCGCCCACATGTCCGTCGGGCACAAAACCTTCGTTCATGCCGGCCACAAAAAGGAGAGGCGCCGGGTTCCAGGCTAACTCCAGCCAGCCTTCGAGGTCGAGCGGTTCGCCTTGACGTTCGGGCTTCACACTGCTTTCGCGCAACCGGGCGAGCAGAATGTCGGCGTCATCCCTACCGGCTTGTCCATCTGGATTGGCGGTCTCCAATTCCCGCAGACAGTCGTCGAAGACGGTGACGGCCTGCTGAAAGATCGCGTCGTCGGGGTTGTCAGATTTGAGTTGGCGTTTTTTGAAAATGTGTTGCAAGACCTCGCGTAATCCTGTGGCAAGATCACCTTGCTGCAAACGCGCGCGCCAGGCCCGCACCTGTGCGACGGCAGCCGGCAATGCCGTGATCTGCGCGTTGTGGCCTGTGTCTGCTGGGCCATGATCACACAGGTCGTTCAGCGTGACCGGCAGATATTCCGACTGGAACGCATCCAGTTCACGCAAGACATCGGCCCCGCACTCGAGCGCGTGCAAAACGTCCGGGTGACGCAAGAGGGCGGCCACCTCGTCGTAGCCGTCAGAATCGCGCAGGGCAAGCAGGGCGTGAACGAGCCGGGCGAGCGGGGTCTGCGAGAAAGGCCGGTTTTGCGGATCAAAGGCGGGCAGCCCGAGATCTGCCAGTGCGCGCTGCAGCGGCGCGACGGTTTCACGGTCGGGGACGCCGATGGCAAGCTGCGGACGAGTCCCGGTCGGGCGGGGCTGTGTTTTCAGAGACGTTGCGACCGACTTGGCGATGCGCGCGGCCTGGTCAGCAGGCGTGGCTTCCAGCCAAAGGTCTTCATCGTTCAGCGCGATGTGCCGTTTGGCCCAGACGTCCGGGGCCGGGCGGCCCCAGTCATCGAACGCATGGGTCTCGTTGTCGGGAGCGGCGACGAGGATGTCGACTGTCACCCCGGCCTCGCCCCAACGCGCCAACAGCTTTTCGAGCAGTCGGGGAGGATCGGGCACGGCGGCCACGACGACACGTGCGATCTCGGCGGGCGGTACGCCAGCGCGGACATGGGCGAGTTTCGCGGCGGTCGCATCCTGGAGCCCCTGCGCCGCCAACCGCTCCAAGTAACGGCCCTCGAGCGCCTTCATGTCCGCCCAGCACTCGGCCTCTTCCAGCGCGTCTCCCCGATCCGCGACGTCTGCCAGCGTGAGGTCGCCGTCCGCCAGTTCCTGCCGCAGGCGCTGAAGCTGGCGGGCGATCTGCAGCGCCCACGCGGTCGTGGACGGACGCTTGTCGCCAGCACCTAGAAAGGCGCGGAACTCATCCGCGCCGATTGTTTTGAGGGTGTCCGTCCAGGTGCGCAGGCTTTGAAAGCCGGACGCCACGCCTGCCTGTTGCGGCGGCGCCAGCAAGACCGGCGGCGTGACGATCTCGGGGCCGATGCAGGCGACGCCCCGCGCGTCCGCGGCCAGCGGTAACGCGGCGCGCAACCGCCAGCTCGACTGGCGGGTGGGCACGATCACGGTGGTATGCCGCAGATCCAGCAGGCCGCCGCTTGATGGCGCTAACAGAAAGGCGGACACGGTCTCGCAAAGCGGTCGCTCCCAGCCGATGAATGTGCGTGTTACAGGCATGATGAACAGGAAACCCCTTGTGCGCGATAAGGCCAGAAACAATCGTGGCGCTTATTTGATCCGCTCGACCGACACCGAATACCGGAAACGCAGGGTCTCCCCGGCGGCGAGTTTCAGCGGCTCGTGAAAAATCATCGCGGGGCCGATGAGGTAGTAGCCGCGCCCCTTGTGCGCGTTGAGGTCGTAACGCACGAACCATGGGGTCGGATGGCGCGGGTTGCCCTCCAGGTCACGAAACACGATCTTCGCCTTCGCGCCGGTGGCCTTCGAGACCGCGACCGCCTCCACGAACGCGCTCGGCTCGCCGCACGCTTTGACATTTTCTTTGCCTTCAGCGTTCCTGACTGAATAAGAGAAATACGGCGTGTCCGGGAAACGCCACATCAGTCCCGCGTAGCCGCCGGACGCCCAATCGCCGTTCTTGTTCTTGCCGGCCTTCGTACAGTCGAACGCCGCATCGCCGCCGACCGCCGTGAACGCGCTCTCCCACTCGATCGTGTAGTCGCCGTTCTCTGCTGTCGCGACACGCACTTGGCGCGCCTCTCGCACGATTTCCGTTCCCTTGCCGAGATAGGATAGTACAACGTCGGATGACATCACGTTGCCCTCTGTCTTCACGGTCTGCGACACGATCTTCGTGACCGCGTTGGAGGTCGGTTCCCAGAAGTTACAGCCGTTGATATACTTCCATGAGAACCAGAGACCCAGATGCCAGGCGTGGTCTGGCGGCCGGAACGCGGTCAACGGTTCGCCAGTGCCCGGGACACACAGCGGATGAAAGTACGGCTTGCCTTCTTGGCTCTGCGGCACATATGTCCAGAGGTTTGTGCCGTTCACCCGCATCGTCACCGCGCCGGTTTCCGCGTCCGTCGCAAAACAACGGGTGTCCTCCGCGCGCACCTGCGCCACGCAGACCGCGACACACCAGACAAGGCGATTGATTTTCTTTAACATGGTTACTCCTTCATGGGTTGACGGTGTGGATGATACCACCTTCCCGGCACTGCGGCACACCGTTACCTATTTTCCCGCCTCCTCCAGAAACGCCCGCAGGTTCGCCGTTGAGACGCCCGGCGGCAGACCGCCACCACAGGAGAAGATCACGCGCGTGAAGTCACCGTCCAGCGTCTGCTTCTGCTCTGCCACGCACCTCCGCACCTGCTCCGGTGTCCCCGCCGCCAGCACGTCGCGCGGCGGGATGTTGCCCAGTAGCCCTACCTCGGGCCCGACCAGCTTGCGCATCTCGTCGATGGGATGCTCGAAGCTGAAGTTAAAAAGATTCACTCCCACGTCTGCCAATTGCTCCGCACAACTCAGGCCATTCGCGTCATTGTGCAGGAAGCGGATATCTGCGTCGATGGCGCCGAACACGCGCTTAAGCGACGGCATGGCGTAGGTCGCGACGTCTTCCGGTCCAATGAAACCGATGATGTCGTCCAGCAAAAGAACGCCCCTGATGGAAGGGATCGTTGCCGCCTGCAGTTTGATCCACTCCGCCAGAAACGCCGTGATGACCTCCAGCATCTCTTGCGTGCCGTCGGGATCGAGCTGCATGGCTATCAATAATTCCGTCGTCCCCATCAGGAACGAGGCGATGTTGAGCGGTCCGCGCGCCACGGCAAAGCGGATCGTATGGCCTTCCGCCTCAATAGCAGGCCGCGCCCGGACCAACCGCTGCAACGTAAAGGGGAGTAATCCCGCCGACGTCACGTCGGGTTTCGACAGCTTCAGCGCGCGCTCGCCCGTCCCCGCGCCGGAGAGGGCCGCCGCGAACGGCAATTCATTCTCGTGCCAGATCAATTGCGCACCGAATGCGGACGGCTCGGTACACATGCCGTACTCCGACCAGAACCCCGGCAGGAACACCGCCTCCGGGAACGTCCTGACGGCGGCGAGATTGGTTTCCAGCCAGACCTGCTCGGAAGCGAAGTAATCCAGAATGCTGGCCTTGCCGCTCCACCCCGGCAGCCACGGGCTATCCGCGATGAAACCGCAGAACGGCTTGTCCAGACGCTCGCCGCGCACCACCACGGCGAGCAGCTTTTCCCATTGTTCGTTTGTCATTTTTTGATTTTCGCGGGTGTCAAGGCGCACGGCCCCGACAACCGCGTTAACCTCGCCTATTTGGCATACACCTCATACAGTTCATTGAGCTTCGCGCTCTCCGCGTCACCCGCGAACACCACCGTGCGGTAGCGCAACGCGAGCTTCTCCCCCTGTTTCAATTTCGTGGACTTACCGTCCTGCGGCCAGAACATCGGCGTGGGCGAAAGGAAGCCGTAATCCCGCGTGAACCAGGGGGCGGGATACCACGGGTTGGACGGATGCTGGAAAAGCGCGATGCCCTCCTCGACGCCTGTCCCGTGCTTGCCGAAGAACGCCATCCATGGCGAGCCCTTGCCGAATGTCTCCTTCTCGCCCTTGATCCCTTCGGCGTTGACCATCGTGCCGCCGAGGGCGACGGCGAAGGCCGGATCGGCGCGCAGGCTGAAAAACGAGTGGTTGGTCTTCTCGATCTCCACGTCGATCAGCGCTTCCAGCGTGATGGTGGCGTCGATCACGCGAAGTTCGGTCGATGGCGCGGTGATGACATAGCGGCGGGTGTCGCGGAAGGGTTCCGGAGTGCCCGGACGCCGCCAGATGCAGGTCTGGCTGATCATCACCTCTTGGCCGGACATAGTGGGCAGATCGGCGCTGGTGCCGCGTGTGGCCCCTTGGAGCACGAGGCTCTCGGTGAGGATGCGCCCGTGTTCCATTTTGTCCTGCCAATAGTTGCCGCCGTTCACCCGGTCGCAGCCAAACCACAGCGAGGCGTGATGTGGATACTGTGGATTGCGCACCGACGTGACCGAGATGCCAGAGGGACCGTTGACCGGAAAGAAGTACGGCAGTTTCTCGCCAGTGTTGTAACGGTAACTGGTGAAAAACTGGTCTCCGATCCAAATATCGACAGTGCTATCGGATAGAAACGCGCGCAGCGTCTCGACCGCAGAGACGACGGACACGCAGAGCGCCGCCGACAGAAAAATAAGGTTTCTCATTTTCCTTATCGTCTCATGTGGAACCGGACACTTTACGTCTCGATTCTGTTCGATTCACTCGCTTCATTCGATACACCACGGTTACGACCGTTTGCCGGACATGCGTTCGTATGCGCGGCGCGTGCCGTACGGCGCGCGTTCCTCACGGCGCAACATCGCGTTGGCCTCGTCGTCGTTGACGAAGCGTTCCTTCACCGGATCCCACTCCAGTCGGCGTTTGAGCTTCATGCCGATGTGCGCCAGCAGGCAGGCCGAGCATGAGCGGTGCGCGGTCTCCACCGGCACAAGCGTGTCCTCGTCACCTTTCAGGATGTGGTCGATCCAGTTCTGGTGGTGATTGCCGCGATGCTTGTAGAGTTTGATCGGGCCGGCGTCGCCTTCCAGCAGAGCGGGATCGCTGGCGTCGAGAGCCTTGAGCGGCTTGCCGGGTGCGACGGGATCGGAAGCGGTTGTCTTGGTCGCTCCGCGACTGACGAAGATCCATCCCTTCTCTCCGATGAAACGGATACCGTTGGGGAACTTGTCCCAGACACGCATGAGTGTCCCATCCGCGTAGGTCATTTCCACGTCGTACTCTCCGTGGACATCCCAGAGGCCGAGCACGTCCTTGCCGTCCTTGTCCTTGTAGAACTTGTTGAAATGCGTTCCTTTGTCCTGAATGAACTTCGGCCCGGAGGTTTCCCAACCCATGCCCCAGTGGGCAATGTCGAGGTGGTGCGCGCCCCAGCCTGTGATCATCCCCGCGCCGAACTGCTCGCAGCGCAGCCAGCCGGGACGTGATGTCAGCTTCCGGTCGTGGTTCTTATGGACGCGATCCTCGGTGTAGTAAACTTCCGGCGTAGAGCCCAGCCACGCCTCGTAATTGAACTGCTCGGGCACGGGCATCTTTTCCGTCCGTCCGCCCGCCGGATCGCCGGGAAGTCCGATCTCGATGCGCGTGACCTTGCCGAGCCGCCCGTTGCGCACCAGCTCGCAGGCGCGGTGGAATTGCTCGCTTGAGCGTTGTTGCGAACCGAGCAGGAACGTGCGTTTGTTCGCGCGCACGGCATCACTGAGCAGACGTCCCTCGTCGATGGTCAGCGACGTCGGCTTCTGCAGGTAGACGTGCTTGCCGGCGAACGCCGCCTCGACGCCGGGCTGGCTGTGCCAGTGGTCGGGCGTGGAGATGGCCACCGCGTCGATGTCCTTACGGGCGATCAGTTCGCGGTAGTCATGAACCGCCGTGATTTCGCCCGGCACCCCTTGTTTCGCATAGTGCGCCTCGATGCGTTCCTTACCCCACTGCGCGCGCTCTTTGTCGAAGTCCGCGACCGCCACGTACCGTGCTCCCTTGCAAGCCAGTATTGCAGGAACGTCCATGTACGACGCGATGCGTCCATAGCCGATCTGTCCGATCTGCACCGTCTTGCTCGGCGCCTCCTGCCCCAGCACGCGTGCCGGAATGATCGTCGGGAAACCCGCGACCGCTGTTGCGCCTCCCAGTCCCTTCAGCATATCTCTGCGTGTCATTGTCCTCTCCTCGTTGTTGAGCATCAATCGTTAACCGTCGAGCATGGAACGCGCTTCGCGTCATTGAATCAACATCATTGTTCCTTTTGCCGTGATCGTCAAGATCACGGTTTCATCCGTCTGCTTCACATCAAATGAGAAGCCTACGGTGTTCGCTGTTGCGGAGATGTCGATCAGCCATTCCGGCGAACCATGCAGCGCGGTGGCGGTGAGCACCGTGAACGTCCCCGCGCGTATCTCCCCTAGCACGACCGTCACGCGGGCCGGTAAATAAGCGTCCCCGTCCACGCTGATCGCCGCGACGCCCGGTGCGGGCAGTGCGTCCAGTCGGATCGCCGCGCCGATCTCTGTCGCCGCCGGATAGAAGTCAAGATGCAGATTTCCGTCCACGGCGAGTCCCGCAGCCGCGGGCGCAACCTCGCGTGCCAGGACCGCCGTGCCCGACACCGTGCCGGAACCGCGGAGGGCGATCAAATCCTCGTCCACGGTACGGTAACCGTCCAGCCGCCGTGCGAACCATTTCCACGACAGGTAGGCATCGTTCGCGCGGTTTTGCTCCGCCGTCAGCGGGACGCCGTAGACTAACACCTCGCCCAACCGCTGAGCACCGGAACGCTGGGCAAACGTGTTGCCCACCCGCTCGCTGGCGAACGCGGCGGCATACGTTGGCCCGGTCGTGCGTACGGAGACCAAATGATAGTCGGCTGACGGAAATCCATTTGAGATGCCCAATCCGTCGTTCTGCACGCCGTTGAGATACGCGGTTCCGTTGTGGATGTAGTCCATCCGTCCGGCACGGTTGCCCCATCTTCCCTGACTGGGTAAGAGCGGCGTTCGGTAGTCATCCCCGCCGTTTCCGTAGCGGTAGTTCGGCATCGGTTGCGTGTTGTTATCACTGTATCTAAACCAGTCGATCCCACCGCCGCTGTTCATGTCGCCGAGTAACTGTCCGCCGCCGTTCTGTGCCCCGATCACCCAGTGGACCGCCTGGACGGTCGTGATGCGCTGGTTCCATATCATTCCGCGTTCGTCCTTGCTATCGGCTCCCAACGGCCCGAAGTCTACGACCGGCAGACCGTTGAGTTGGTTCTGCAGGATCGGCGGCGTACTATTGCTGAGCGCGGTGGCGAACATCAGGCCCGGTGTCCCGTCGCGTGCCGTGCGCTTGTCGAGCCAGACAAGCTTGCCCGACGAATTCGTCTGGAACGAACCGCTCTGGCTGGCGTCTACCCAGAAAGTGGGTTCGACAACCGGTTCAGCCGGGATCGTGTTGGTGCGGGTGTTGTCGACATGGAACGTGCCGCCGTTGTTGACGATCACGCCGTCAAAACCGTGCAGGTTGGAAACGTTTAGCACTGCCCCCGTCTCCAGCGTCACCGTATCGTGTCCCGAGAGCGACGCGGCGGACAGCGTCTGCCCGGCGGCGACGTTGAGCGCGGTGCCGTCGAGGATCAGGCCGCCCGTGAAGGTCGCGTTCGAGGCGATGTTGAGCGTCCCGCCCGCGAAGGTCATCGGGTAGACGTTGGTGTAGTCCGGCAGGGCGAGGGTGAGCACCGAGCCCGCGCCCAGCCCGAAGCGCGCCGCCGAGCGCACGTCCCAGCCCGACGGCGTGAGGACGGTGCCGTCCGGGAAGATGATGCCCTCGTCGACGGTGAAGTTGCGGCAGTTGCCGATGGAGTCGGTCACGCGCAGCGTCCCGCCCATGACGTTGACGTGCCCGCCCGCCTGGTCGATGGAGAGCGTCTTCGCGGTGGTGACAAGCCCCGTCGGGAAGTAGATGGCGCGGTCGTTCCACATCGCGAGGTTGACGATGTTCAGCGTCCCGCTGTTGACGAGCTTGAGGTCGTCGCTGTAGGTCGTCCGGTGCTGGAGGTTGGTGACGGTCATGGCCACGCCGGGCGCGAGCGTGAACGTCCGCGTCCGCCTTTGGCCGTTGACATTGTTCTCGACGATGAACAGGTTCACGGTCAGCTCGCCGCTGCCGGTGAATCTGAGATCGGCCGAGTTGAATCCGATCCGCATGTCGGCGATGTACGGCGTGAAGGCCTCGGCGGGCAGAACCGGGGCGTTGCCATCCCCGGCGCGGAGGGCCTGCACGGTGATCTTGTCCGGCCCGTTCCAAACCAGCGTGGCGCGCTCGTGGAATTCCTTGACCCGCAGGGGATAGCCGCCAGTGTCAAGCGTCAGCGTCTGGCTGGTGCCGTAGAGGTAGAGGAGGTCGATGTACGGATCGACGTTGCCCGACAGCGCCCACGACCCCGTGGCGCGGATGATCGCGAAGTCCAGCGGCGTGGCCGTGCCGCCCGTGACGGCGAGGCTGGCGCTGCCGGAAATGTCCGCGAATGAAATGTCCACATCGGACGAGCCCGCGATCTCGAGACTGCCCTGCCCAAGCCAGCTCCGCACCGTGACGGGGACGGGCGCGGCGAACGCGAGCGTGAGGCTTTCGCCGGGCTGCGAGGTCGCGTTGCCGATGTCGGCGGAGGTCACGGCGGGCAGCGCGATTGTACCGTCGCCCTCGACGCCCGCGAGCCAGACGCCGTCATACGACGGCGCGTCAACCGTGACCGTCGCGCCGTCCTCGACGCGCACGGTCTGCGCGTCGAGCGGCAGGGACCGGCTCGCCGCGTCGTAGGCCAGCGTCAAGTCGTGCGGCACGACCAGCCGCTCCACGCGCGCCACGCCGGAGACGGGAACAGTCGGTTGCATCCCCGCGACATCCACGCGCAGTTCGTCGAGCAGCACATTGCCGCCGACCGTCGTGAAGCGTGCGCCCGCGCTCCCGATGCGCACCGAACGCGCCCGGATGCCCGCGCCGAACCACTTGTTCTGGAGATACGCCTCGGTGGCGGCGATCTCTTCGTCCGTCAGCGGCACGGTGAAGACAATACACTCGGCCAGACGCTGACAGCCCGAGCGGGCGGAGTGCTGGTTGGCGCGCTCGGTGGCGAACGCGGCGGCGCACACGTCGTTCGTCGTCCGGATGGCGATGACGTGGTAGCCCGGGTTCGGGTAGCCGGTCAGGTCGGGACGGACGGAGGTGCCGTCGATGCGCGTCAGGCCGTCGCGGACGCAGGGCAGGTGGTCACGGTTGGCGTCCGCGTAAAGCTGGCTGATGAGCGGCGCATAGTGGATGCCCGGGGGCCAGTCGAGCTGGCTGCCCGCGCCGGGGTGCCGGGGCGGGTATTCGCCGCGCAGGAAGTCGATGTGGTTTTCGGAATCGCCGAGCAGTTGCCCGCCGCCCTCCTGCGCGCCGATGACCCAGAAGACCGTGCGGATGTTGGTCAGCCGCTCGCTCCAGTTCATGCCCTTGTACTGCCCATAATTGTGCGGCGAGGCGAACTTGACCGCGTTCAGTCCGCCGAGGGTGGGTTCGGTCACGATGGATGGGACGACGTTCGTGGACACGGCCTTCATCGCGAACGCGCCGCCGCGGCGGTCGCTCCATTCGAGTCTGCCGCCGACCGTGGCGAGCGAGGCCGCCTGCGAGGCGTCCACCCAGAACGCGGGTTCGCCCGCCGTCCACGCGGGGGCGGAAACGGGAGACGGCACGGGCGCGGCCCGCACCTCGCCGCCGGCGATGTCGAAGCCCGGCCCGGATTGCAGCGCGGCGATTTCGGCGACGCCGCCCTCCAGCCGCAGCGTGCCGGTGCCTTGGACAGAGCCGAAGGAAACCGTGCCGGCGGTCTGCGCCGTCAGCACCGCGCCCGGCGCGAGCGTCAGCGACGCGATGTTGGTGATCGCGCCCGCGCCCTCCGCCGCCACGGTGGCGGCGCCTTCCGCAATCAGGTTCTGGATGACGATCTCGCCGCCGCCAGCCGCCGCGAGCGCCCCGCCCGCGAGTGTCAGCGTGCCGATGGTGAGCGTCTGCCCGAAGGTTTCGACTGTCGCGTCGCTCAGCACCGTCATGGTTTCGATGAAGGTCACGCCCGTGTTCAGGACCGAGCCGTCCGGCGCGGCCTGCGCCGTGCCGGTGAACGTGGCGTCGTCGGTGACATCGAACGTCCCGCCGCCGGAGACCGTGAGGTCGCCGCCGCCCGTGAGCGACAGGATGCTGACATGTCCGGCGTATGCGAACTCCGCCGTCACGCCGTCCGGAACATGCAGGTGCGTCACCGTGACCGGCGCGTCGCCCGCGAACGTACACACGCCGCCGTCGGCCAGCGCGAGCGTTCCCAGCGAAAGCCCGGAAGCGTCCAGCGTCACCGCCGCCGCGCCGGAGACTTCCAGCGACGCCAAGACGCTGTGCCCCGTCAGGTCGAGCGCCGTCCCGCCGGCCAGCGCGATGCCGAACGCCGCGTGCAGCGGGCCGCCGCCGACAACCAGCCCGCCCTGCGCGACCGCCACGCCTCCTGAGAAGCCTGAGAGGTCGCCCGCCAGCGTCAGCGTCCCCGCGCCCGCCTTCGTCAGCCAGCCCGCGCCCGCGACCGGCGCGGGGCAGGTCACGTCGATGCCGCCGATGTCCAGTTCGGAACCATCCGCCTCCACCGCGACAGACACGTTCTGCCCCGTGAACACCGCGTTCGACACGCCGTTGAGCAGGACGCGCCCGCCCGCGAAGGCGACATCGAGCCGTCCCGTGGAATCCGCGAGCACCGTGTCGCACCGCAACGTCCCGCCCGTCTCCACGCGCACCGTGCTGAACGGTCTGGAGTAGCACTGCCTGACGATGCCGTCCGCATTGACCGTGCCGTTCGTGGCGACGACCAGCAGGTTGGTCGTGTAGCGGGACTGGGCGTCATTGCCCCACTTCCAGCCGAGACAGACATTCACCACGTTCAACGAGGCGGGGATGTCCGAGCCGCCGACAATGAGCGTGCCGTGGTGGCGCGGACCGACCCATGCGTTGGCGTCAGACACCGCCCCCGTGGCGTTGAACGCGCCGCCGAGAATCTCGACGGCCGCCTGTCCGTAAAGCGCGACGTCCCTGTAGCCGACCAGCAGCACCGCGTCGCCCGAACCGCCCGCGTTGACCGTGCCGGAAGTCATGCGGAACAGCGCGTTCGTCGGGATGGTTTGATCCCCGATACGGAGAATCTTGGTGTTGAGGGTGCCGCCTTCGTTGAGGAGCGTCCCCGTGCCCTCGACGCGGACATCGACGCCTGAATATTGGGAGAGCGTCCGCCCCGGCATGAGGCGCACCGTGCCGGAGTACACGTCGAGCGGGGAAAAGAGCCGGTCCGCGTCGAGGCGGAACTCGCCTTCGCCCCGGAACGTGACGATTCCCGTGGTGACGACGCCGGTCGCCGCGAGGGTGGTCACGCCGTCGAGCGTCGTGACCACGTTCTGCGCGAGCGTGAGGGCGGAATCCGGAGGCGTGCCGGGGGCGATCAGCCAGTCGCCGCCGCCGAAGGTCATGCCGCCCGTCTGCGCGCGGTGGCCGTCGAGCGTCACCGTCGCCGTCCCTTCATGGTCGTTGGTGAACGCCACCGGCGACGTCCCGCCGGGAACCGCGCCGCCCGACCAGTTCTCCGCCTCGCCCCAGCTCCCGCCGGCGGGGTTCAGCCAGTTCTGGGCGAGGACGCCCGCCGCCGTCATACACACGACCACTCCGACCGCTGTCATACGCATGGTGGATCTCCTTGAGTTTTTGGCGAACTGAAATTCAGTTATAATAAGTATAGAGGCCTGCAAAACCGATTCCTATTGCATTTTTGCATCAGATTAGTGCAAAGTTTTGTCATGACGCGCACCCGGAAGAGTTTGCGGCAACGGAACATCCTGATCCTGATGGAGTGGTACGACCACCGCATCCGGCAGGGAATCGGCCAGTACGCGCGGACGCACAACTGGCACCTGACCGTCAACGAACGGGCGCTGATCCCGTCCGGCTGGGAGGGCGACGGCATCCTGACCGTCTTCCACCGCCGGCGCGACTTCGTGCGCTACCTCAGGGGCGTGAAAGTCCCCATCGTGGACATGGGGCTCTACCGCCCCGACATCCCCCTGCCGCGTGTGGTCGGCGACCACCGCCGTATCGGTGCGCTGGCCGCCGAGCATTTTGCCGAACGCGGCTTCAAGCACACCGCATGGTTCTCTGCGGAACGCTCTCCGATCCAAGCTCTCCGGTTGGAGGGGTTTGCCAGCGGCTGTTCCACCCAGGGATTGGCGGCGCCGTACCGATGGCTCTGGGAAGAGGTCGCGGACGGGTCGCCAGACGACTGGCAGCTCGTGAGGCGTTGGCTCGGTCGGCTCCTGCGCCGCGCCCCCAAACCTCTTGCCGTTTTCGCCTACAACGATTACGATGCCTCGAACGTCGAGGATGTCTGCCGCGAGGTGGGCATCGCCGTCCCCGAGGAGGTCGCCATCCTCGGCGTGGATGACAACGAGCTGATCTGCCTGAACCAGCCCGTGCCGCTCTCCAGCATCGCTCACGACCTTACGCGTGTGGGGTATGATGCGGCGGAACTGATCGACCGCCTCATCGACGGTGCGCCGCCGCCTGTCACGCCATTACTCATTCCTCCGACCGGTGTTGTTCTCCGGCAAAGCACCGACCTCTCTGCGGTCAGCATTCCTGCGGTTCGCGCCGCCATGCGTTTCATCAAAGAGAATCTGTCAAACAGCTTTGGCATCGAGGAGGTTGCGGCCGCAGTCGGCGTCTCGCGCAGCACACTCGACCGCCTTTTCATCCAGCACCTCAATCGTTCCGTGCATAAAGAAGTCCAACGCGCGCGCCTTTCCTCGGTCAAACATCACCTGCTGAACACCGATCTCTCCGTTGCAGAGATTGCCCGCCGGACCGGTTTCTGCCACGCCCAGTATCTGAACAACCTCTTCCGTCACGTTGAATCGATGACTCCGCGCGTCTACCGCAAGCGCTATGGTGTCGGCAGTATGAACGGTATCGTGCCTTGACCGTCAAGGCCACATTGAGACTCATTCTTCATCAGGAACCAGCATGCGAACCCGAAAGTGAACCGGCTGCGCTCCCGGATCTCGTATCATTCGTCGATCTCCGCGCCCGTCAGGCCGTCGGCTTTCGCATAAACCCACGCGATGTCGCCGATCGCGAGGCGGTAGACATCCACTCTCTCGTGTCCCAGTGTCATTGCTGTATGATCCCGATAGCGATTTCGATTTCGACAGCGATGCCCCCAACAGACCGGCGAAACACCAATGATATGCTCGGTGCCCTTTATCGGTGGGGGCGGAAAAGCGTCAATCCCATTGCTTAGAGGGCGCGTGTCTGTTCACTTGCTGTTGTGGCCAGGCCATGCGGAAGCCTTCATAGCGGCGCATCATCACGTCACGTCCTTTCGGCGTGATGGAGATCAGCCGGTAGGTGTCGGGCGTCACGGTCACGCAACCTTCGCTTTGCAAAGCGTCGATCACCGCACGGATATACGGCACCGTCTTGCCACTCAGGAGACCGAACGTCGAGAGCTGATCCAGCGCGTGGCGCGTTACCGTCTCATCGCGATCACCATGCAGCACCTGCGCCACGCGTTGTGCACCGAAACGCCCATTCATGCGGGTCACGCAGCTCAGAATCTTTTGGATCTCGATCCACTGCGGCTCGGTCGGCGCTGTCAACGAATGCGGCTTGCGGCGACGGCAACGGTCACAGGCGGAACAGGATGAGGACGATGCCCGGTCTCCGAAATAGTTGAGCATGAAGGCGTGGCGGCAGCCGGGATGGTCGACGAAACGCAACAGGGTTTCGAGCTTGCGCTCGTCGCGTCGGCGCTTCTCATCCAGTCCGGTCGCCAAGCGCTTGAGTTCCTTGATGTCAGGATCGGGGTTCGGCAGCAGACGTGTGGTATAAGCACGGTTTCCCGGCAGGATTTCACGCTCGATCAATCCGGCGCGTTCGATCAGGCCAAGGATGGTGCGCACTTCCATATCGTTTTTGACCCCAGTCAACCGCGCCCACTCTTCGATCGATGCGGTGACCGGTTCAGTCTCGCAGGCCTTGCGCACCGCCTGCCAGAGCGCAAGGATGTCGCTGAAAGAGGGGTTGGCGCCGTCGAGAAAAAAGCGCTGTGTGCCCACGTCGGCAAAGTTGAAGAGCAGCTCACACCAGGCGCTGGCACCGTCGCGGCCCGCGCGTCCGACTTCCTGATAGTACGCCTCCAGGCTGCCGGGAATGTCCCAGTGCACCACGAAACGGAGATCCCCGCGATCGACGCCCATACCGAAGGCGTTGGTGGCCACCACCAGCGGCGCGGCCTCAGCCATAAACCGGTTCTGCGCGGCGGTGCGCTCGCCGTCTGCCATCGCCCCGTGATAGGTGATCGGAGCGAACCCGTCGCCAGTAAGACGCGCTGCGACACGCTCGACCATCTTACGGGTCGAACAGTAGACGATCCCACAGCGATAGGACTCTACCGTTTGCACCAGACGGGAGAATTTGTGCCGGTGCGTCGGGCAGCGTGTTACGGCCAGATACAGGTTCGGTCGCGCGAATCCGGTTACCGAGACCGCAGGAGTTTGGCGCGGCGGCGCCCCTAATCCCAACTGCCGGATAATATCCTCACGCACGTCGGGCGTGGCGGTTGCGGTCACAGCTAGCACCCGTGCCCCGCCGAGCTTGACCAGTACCCGCTTCAGATTGAGATAATCAGGACGGAAATCATGGCCCCATTGACTGATACAGTGCGCCTCGTCGATCGTGAAGAGCGACACTTGGGCCTCCGCTAATGCTTCTGCGAACCGCCGGTTGCGAAAACGCTCGGGCGCCACGTAGACGAGCTTGTAGCGGCCCGTACGCACGCCGTCGAGCCGGTATGCCATTTCGGCGCCGTCCACTGAAGAGTTCAGGAAGGTTGCGGCGATGCCCCGCCGCTCCAAGGCATCCACCTGATCTTTCATCAGTGCGATCAGGGGGGACACCACGATCGTCACGCCCGGCAGCAGCAGCGACGTCAACTGATAGCAGAGCGACTTCCCCGAACCGGTCGGCATGACCAGCACCACATCGCGGCCTGCGAGCAGGTTGAGGATCGCGTCGGCTTGGCCGTCGCGAAAAGTCTTATACCCGAAATGCTGCTGCAACGCTTCGCGCAGGCGTTCAGACGTCCATGTTCCGTCTGCTTCCATGACACATCCTTATGGTCTGTCCGCGGATACCCCGGTACTGTCGGCGCGGCCGTTCCTCCCGATCCTGCCGGCATTGATCTTTGCAGGTGTGCGCCCGCTCCGCTGGAGGCCGCCGGTCACCAACAGCGCCAGTAGCAGTGCCGTGCCCGGCAGGCCTAGCACGCGGTCGCCCCAGCGTGTGTAGGGCGCGGCGAGCGGCGTGTCTGGAACCGCCACTTGGGTCACGAGGAAGCCGTCAAAATCGGTCGCGGTGCCGTTCGATTCCAGTCGCATGACCCGTCCGACCGCATCGACGGCGCAGGTCACGCCGGAGTTGGCGGCCCGCACCAGCGGCACGCCGTTTTCGACCGCGCGGAAGACCGATTGGTCGAGGTGCTGCAGCGGCTCGACCGAGCCGTTGAACCAGGCGTCGTTGGTCATCAGCACCAGCAGCCGTGCGCCGGCCCGCACCGCCGCGCGGCTCTGTGACGGCACGGTGTCCTCGAAGCAGATCAGCGGGCCGAGCGCCAGCGATCCGCCGGACGCGCGCCTCATGTGCAGCACGCCCGCCTCGCGGCCCGGCGTACAGCTCACGCCGGTGGGCGCCAGCCGTTGCAGGATTGGGATTTGCTTGTCGAACGGGATGTATTCGCCGAAGGGGACCAGATGGTGTTTACGGTAACGCCCCAGCGCCTCCCCCGTGGCGGAATACAGCCAGGCGGCGTTGTAGTAGAGAAGGCCTTGCGGCGCGGCGGGCGAGGCCGGTGTCCGTTCGAGCTCCAGCGCGCCGGTCAACAGCGGCGCGCCGGCGGCCGTGGCACCTTCACGGATGAGGCGCAGGGTGTCAGGCTCGTAGGGGACAGAGCCGAGAACCGCCGTCTCGGGCCAGACCACCAGATCGGGACGGGCGGCACCGGCCAAACGCGTCTGATTGACCAGCACATCATGTTGTCTGCGCACGGTGTCGTCGTCCAACGTGAACACACAGGGCGAGTTGGGCTGCACCAGCGCGACGCGCCAAGTCGCGGCTTGATCTGTCACACGCCGCGCGTGCTGGATGCGCTGCATGCCCCAATACCAGCAGAAGACCGCCAGCGCGACCGGCAGCATGCTTTCCGAGGAGAGCAGCAGGCGACCGCCAAAGCCGGGGCGGGACACGGGGGCTTCCAAGGCGGGATCGGTCAGACGTGCCGCAAAAGGTGCCGACGCTCTTTCAACGATGCTCGTCACTGCGCCATTGACCGCGACCACGACCGCTGAAACGCCGTATACGCCCGCGATGGATGCCACTTGGATGAACGGCAGATTGTTCACTTGGCTGACACCCAGAAAATTCCAGGCGAATCCTGAGAACAGCCATCCGCGGAGCAGTTCAGAGCCAGCCCAGAGCATGGGATCGATGATCAGCACGGCACATACACGGCGCCAGCCCGGCGCTTTTCCGGCCCAGCGCCACACGCGGCCTGAGGCGAATGCATAGGCGGCCAGAAAGGCCGCGCACCAGGCGGACAGGCCGAGCTGCCCCAGCAGGACCAGCGGCCACGGCCCGCCGTTCTTGATGATCGCCGGGAACCAGCTCAGTGTCGCCACCCAGAAGGCCAGACCGGCCAGCCAGGCCCATCCAGCCGCCGCGCGGGGCGCGGCATGACGGATCACCAGCATGAGCGGCACCAGCGCCATCCAGGCGCTGTCCGACTGCGAATAGGGGGGGAAGGCCGCCCACAGCAATAGACCGCTCAGCACGGCGGCGGCCGCGCAGATCCACCGTCCGTAACTTGAGCGTTGAAAGTTGAGCGTTGAAAGTTGAGTGTGCAAAGAGGCCTCGCGATCCTGCAATCGTCAACTCCCGATCACGGGAAAAGCGCCATCAGCGCGTCGGCAAACAAGCTCATGCCGAACGGGTTAGGGTGGTTGATGTTGTTCATTAAGAGCGTGGAGTAGGGGATACCCTGACGCCACAGGCGTCCCCAACGCAACGAGGCGTCCGCAAGAGCCAGATTATTCTCGGCCGCGAACGCGCGCAGCGCCTTGACGTAAGGGCGCGGGTCATCGTCACACTGCCGCTCCTCCGCCAGGGACATCCAGTCGGGCCGCACATAATGCGGCGTCAGGATGATCCACTCCGCGCCGATCTTCTCGAGATCATCGCGGATGCGTCCGTAGTGTCGTGCGACACCGGCGGCATCCAGCCCGGCATCATTGACGAATTCCGAAATGACCAGATCGGGACGCGCATCGAGAACCTTCTCTTGGTAGTTGTGCAAGCTACCCGACGGCTCATTGAAATAACTGCCGGTGTTGCGTCCACCCCAAGCTTCCGTTGTCAGCTCGATCGTCGCCGCCGGATACGCTGCGCGCAGACGGCGTACGAACTGTTCCTGCCAGCGGTTCTTCTCCGGTTCGGGCAGATACCCGGCGGCGGTGACGCTGTCACCCCATGCCAACACGCGCAACGTCCCGCCGGCCTTCAGTGTCGCCATGGTCTTGGGTAGACACCGCCCTGCCACACTGGGGACCGGTCTTGGCGGTTCGGGATAGGCCGTCTCCAGCACGGGGAACAGGTTCGCCGCAGTCAGACGCGCCAGCCGCGGGGTGATCCAAATCGAGGCGAGACGGCGCTCGGTCGCTGCCAGCGGGGGCGGTTCAGGTAACGACACGTGCGCGACGCCGCGCCGCAACACGATGTTCCGGTCAGCCGTCAGCACCACGGCATCCAAACGCATGGTGCCGTAAGCGTAAGCGATTCTGACCGGCGTATCGGCGCCGATCGCGCCGCCTTCCAGACGGCCCACGCAGCCCCAGCTCATTTCGGCCTCGTAATCGCGCCCGCGCGAATAGGTGATCGTGCCATCCGCATTCATCACTTTCAAAGATTCCGGATCCAGCGCATGCCGCACCGTACATTCCTGCGCCCGCACACCGTTCAGTTTCGCGCCGCGCGCATACTGTGCCGCCTTGGGCATGTAGAGCGGCAGACGCGGCAGTGCTTCGGCTTCAACCCGAACGATCTCCGGCTGTTCAACCGTTAACGTGGCGGACAAGCCCTCGGCCTCCACCTTGATCTGCCAATCGCCGATCACGGTCAACTCCACCGCCGGTGCGGCGAAAGTTACGCACACGCACAGTCCACCTAGACTCAATACGGTCCTCCACATCATCTCTCTCCTTGCGTTCATCCTTACGGTTGCCGCACCTTCATTTTATACACGCGCAACATCGCCGGTGGCGGCACGCCGCCAGGCTGCGGACGGTCGCGGTTGGCCGGCAGCGATTCCCAGCACGCCCGATACATGAAACCGTCGCACGACAATCTGGTCTTCGGGTCGGCCGCCCAGTCATCCGCATGCCGTACTGACATGCCGGGTGTATCGT
>Ga0208461_1000291_pt1 | contig 49979 bp, 46 predicted proteins | sample AD_JPNTR4_MetaG_FD_184448 | JGI IMG/M metagenome (GOLD analysis project Ga0208461, IMG submission 184448) | Active sludge microbial communities of municipal wastewater-treating anaerobic digesters from Japan - AD_JPNTR4_MetaG (SPAdes) (version 2) | ecosystem: Engineered > Bioreactor > Anaerobic...
CATGGAGCCTGCAATGGTGATGGTGGCACCGAATTCACCCAGGGCCTTTGCCCATGTAAGTATAGAGGCAGCTAAAATGCCTTTTTTGCTTAATGGCATGGTGATGGTAAAAAATGCCTTTACTGGGGTTGCCCCGAGAGTCCTGGCTACCTCTTCATATCGGACAGGTATCTCATCCATTGCTGCCTTTATAAGCCTTATGGCAATCCCCAATGTGGTAATAAACTGGGCAAGCACAATCCCGTATACAGTAAACACAAACTGGACACCCCTTTCCTGTAACAGGATTCCAAAAGGATTATTGAAGAATATAAGGATAGTTGCACCCAGTGCCACAGGTGAGATAATCATGGGCAGTTCGAGTATGGTGTCTATTAATCCATGACCTGGAAAACGAAACCTGGATAAGGCATATGCTGAGGGGATGGCAATAATAAGTGAGGCAATTGTTGCTATTGTGGCTGTTATCAGGCTTAAACGGATAGAGAATAAGGTCCTCTCTGATTTTATGGTCTCAAGAAAGAGTTGACCGTTATAGAAATAAAATAGGGAAAGGATAAGCCCACCGTATAAGATAAAGACCGAAAAACTCAGTAGAATGGAAATCCTCTTCAGTGTCATATGTGGGGTTTATTTAAAAAGTTATTTTTTTATCCATTCCAGAGGTGGGTTATATTCCCCTCCTACTGGTTTTTTCTCACCTATCCAAGAAGCGGCCTCTTGAGGCGTCATAAAATAGTGGTATTTTTTAAATACGGCCTTACCTTCTTCAGATAGGATAAAGTCAATAAACCTCTGTGCCAGGTCTCTATTGGAGGTAAATCTTGATACGGCAATAGGTATATAACCTATCCTTATAATCTCAGTTTTTTTCAAAGGTATTGTCTCTATCCTCTGGGGGTCCCAGTGCTGGAAGACCCTCCAGCCTATCACGGCGTCAACGGCCTTAAGGGATATGGCTGTTGCAGTTTTTTCACAACTCTCAGTGTAATTTACAAGATTTTTCCTTAAAGCCTGCTTTTCCTGGGGATTTAGGTTCTTCTCTATGATTTCAACGGCATAGAGCCCAACGCACACACCTTCGGGGTTGGCGATTGCCACCTTAAGGCCTTGTCTTGTCAAATCCTTAAGGGTTTTTATGTTTTTTGGATTTCCTTTCTGGACGTTTATGGCTGGCACAAGATATACCACATATCTCTCCGTCTCAGGATATACAAGGCCTTTTTTCTTGGCCAGCTCCATATAGTCCGAAGAACCGGGAAAGTAAATGTCGCCTTTTTTTGCCAGTGCCATCTGGGATAGGACGAACCCTGAACCGCCGAATGTGAGGTTAACCTTGATGCCTGTCTTTTTCTCAAACAATTTTGCCACCTCTTCTGTAGGCGGCTTGCTCGCTGCACCGGCAAATACGATAAGTTCATTGCTGAATGCTGGGGTAATGGATAAAATGACAAATAAAGTAGACACGATGAGTCTTAACCAATGCATAATATTCCCTCCAAGGTTTCGTTATATTCATTAGGTAATAACGATTTAATATACAGGGAAGTTAAATCTTTGTCAAGGTTTTCTATGCCTTTTTTCTCTTTTCTTCATACATCATGGTGTCTGCAATAGACATGAGCTCATCAAGGGATAGGGGTTCAGAGGGGTCATAGTAGGCAATGCCTACACTAAGAGACAGTTCATAGCTTCTGCCATATTTTTTATTGTATCTGTATAGTATATTGTCAAGGCGTCTTACAAGGACATCCCTTGTTGCAACTGTGGCATCTAAGGCAAGGACAGCAAACTCATCACCGCCTATGCGTGCAATAATATCAGATTCTCTGAACACCTCTTTTAAAAGTGAGGCGGTTTCTTTGAGCGCCATATCGCCTGCCCTGTGACCCAGTACATCATTTATCTGCTTCATCTTATCCATATCAATAAAAAATAGAAGTATGCCTTTTTTTGTCCTGTCTGCTATTTTTAGCTGTTGTTCTGCAAGGGTGATAAAACCCCGTCTATTATAAAGGCCTGTTAGTTCGTCAGTAATGGACATGCTTTGAAGGTGCTCTTCCAGGCTCTTTTGCTCTGTTATATCTTCACAGCTTATAATATGTTCGCCTGTGGCAAGCTGTACAGGGATAAAATTTACTATCCTTTCTGTGCCATTTTTTGTGGTAAGTTTAAATGTCCTTGGTCTCTTTTGACCTATCCTTGAATCCTGCAAATCCTCTTTCCATGCTGCAACCACCTGTTCCCTGTATCCTTTGTCAGGGTATGCGTGTTTTAAAAAAGTCCTGCCGTCAGGGATATCCTTGAGGTCATAACCAAAAAGCTCAGTAAATTTAGGGTTGACATAGAGAGGTATACCTTCAGAATTTATCATAATAAGACCAAAAGGTGCATGTTCTACAAGTGTCTCAAATCTCTTTCTTTCGTTTATTATTATCTCTTCTGCTGTCTTACGTTCTGTTATATCCTGTGCTGTCCCAAAGAGTGTGACCACGTCTCCCTTTTTATCCTTTTTTACGCTACCCCTTGAGCTCATCCATCTTACACTCTTATCAGGTAGTAGGATGCGAAACTCCATCTCAAATGGGCTCCCATCTTTAATAGATTTTTCTACTGTCATAATAAATTTATCCCAGTCATCTGGGTGTATAATCTTTTTATGTTCATCAAGGGGAGGTTCTCCATCTTTTGGGTCTAGGCCAAAGATACGGAATATCTCTTCAGACCACCTGGGTTTACCTGATTTTATATCAAGAACCCAGTGACCTATATGGGCTATACGTTGAGCTTCTTTTAATAGCATTTCCTCTTCTTTTAGTTCTTTTAAGAGGAGACTGTAAGGGTCTACAAGACCTGTCTGCAGGATGGCCCTGTATAAGAGATAAAAGGAGATAATCTTGAAGATATGGCCTATGAGATTTGATAGTCCATAAACACTGATGTAAAATGTAAATGCCAGTTCAGAGCCTATGGTTACAACAATAGATGCCACAACAAGATAGAATATATTTTTTTCAAACCTGTCCCTGAACCTGTATAAAAAAGCAATAGACACAATGAGTATGGAGGATATGATATACTCGCTTATAATCTTAAAATAAGTGAGCCCCTTGCCCTCGATAAAGCAATCTGGAAAGATTTTCAGATAGAATATGGAGAAAAATAGTGATGATGTGATAAGGGTATAGACAATGAAAGCTACATATACATTAAGTCTTTTTTTGAAAAACAAAGGGGCAATCAGTAAGGATAATGACTCCATGTATCTGGCAACAATCCATAGCTGGGTGGGAAGGTTGGCACAAAATCCCAAAAAAACACCCATACCCTTATAGGCGAGGGTATGGATAAAATCTACTGTTCCTACAAAAAGGTATGCAATTCCTAAGAATAGGAGATAGTTATTGTTTATAATGTGTCTTGTATTCCATGCCACTATAAAAATACAGCAGGCAATAACAATGGAGAACGCCTCTGCAAGGCTATGGAAAAGGATATAGCTGTATAGGCTTGTGAGGTATAAACCAAATATGATTGCGATGCCTAAGACGGCACCGAGGGTGTTACTTAGTTTTGTTGATATGACTTGCTTATCCTTAAGGCTAAATGGCATATCGATATTTATACAATTATTTTAAAACCTTTGCAAAGCTATAAAAAAGGCCCCATTATCTCTTTTCTAAACTTTTTTGATATGCCCTTAAAATATCTTTCCTGCTTAATAATGCTATTACCTTCCCTGGATCTTCCTTATTCACAACAGGGATTTCACGCACCTCTACATCTGCCATAACCTTCAATGCCTTATCAAGAGAATCTTCAGGGGTTACGGTCATTACATCTGTTACAGCCAGGTCTCTTGCAACAAGAAGGGGATAGATGGTCTCCTCTGCCATGGCAGACCTTAAATCAGTCATAGAAATTATCCCTACAAGATTACCTTCTCTATCAACAACAGGAAAATCCTGCTGGCTTGAATCTGTAATGAATTTTAAAATATCCTTAAAGCCCATATCTTCTGGAATGGTATCCACTTTTCTATCCAATGATATGGCATCTTTTACCTTTAGATAATTCATAATATCGATTGAATAACTTCCCATATGGGCCGGTGAATCAAGCCTCGTAGGAACCTGTTTTTCATAGAGAGATGTCCTTCCGAGAAGTAGAAACGAAAGAGACGATACAATCATCATGGGCAGGATTAAACTGTATCCCCCTGTCATCTCTGCTACCATTATAAGGGCTGCAATGGGAGTTTTGGCAACCCCTGCAAAAAAACCTCCCATACCGGTAAGGACAAAGGCAGCGGGCTTATCGAATATGTCAGGGAAAAACCTGGCGCAGATATCACCGTAGAAACCGCCGAGCATGGAACCTATAAAAAGAGATGGTGCAAACACGCCACCACTGCCACCTGAACTTATTGTAAATGAGGTAGCAATAATCTTGCCGAAAACAAGGGCAAGCATAAGTCCCCATGCAAGCTCGCCGTTTATGGCAGATTGAATCCATCTGTATCCACCGCCTAATACCTCAGGCAGAAAAAATGCAACAACTCCAAGCATTAAACCACCTATAGCTGGTTTTAATGCCCTTGGGACATTAAGGGGTTTAAAAAATCTATCCCTCATCCCATAAAACACATTTACATATATACTTCCAATAAATGCACAGAGAACACCCATCAAACCGTAGAAAGGTAACTGAACAGGTGTTGCAAGGGCAATGGCAGGGATGTGAAATATAGTGCCTGTGCCATCATGGAGCGTAAAGACCGTATAACCTATGATGGAAGAGAGTATACAAGGTATGATTGCCTCAAACTCAAAGTCTGTTTTGCTGTATAATACCTCGGCAGAAAATAGTGCAGCGCCCAGAGGCGCCTTAAATATGGCCCCTATTCCGCCTGCTGCCCCTGCCAGAAGCATGATACGACGTTCCCTATCGCTTAATTTCAGGATAGAGGCAAGGATAGAGGCAAAGCCAGAACCGATCTGGGCAATGGGTCCCTCTTTTCCTGCAGAACCCCCTGAACCGATTGTTATGGCAGAGGCAATGGTCTTTATAACAGGCACCTGTTTTTTCACAATACCTTTTTTTCTGTGAAAGCTGTCTATCATTGCATCTGTTCCGTGTCCTTCAGCCTCAGGGGCAAATCTGAATACAAGAAAACCTGCTATAAGCCCACCGACACCCGGGATAAAAAGCATCAACCAGCGACTCAATGGAAAACCGAGAAACCCCATATCAGGGCTATGCCCCATAGATAGGTAACGGATTAAATCATTTGTAAAAAACCCTGTAAAGAAATTGATCATGAAATTAAAAACAATTCCACCAAGCCCGGATACAATACCTATTAATATCCCAAAAAAAGTGCCCCTCCAGATACGTTTTATCCTTTTTATGGTTTGGTAATTAAATGCCTTTTTAAACATGGGTTTTATTATATCACAAGAAATTGCCCTTTAAACAATGACAAAAAAGGGGGCAGATATATTTTTATATCAATAATTTTGTTATTTCTCTATTTTTTCAGCATTGAATTCAAACAATTTAGGGGCAAAAAAGCTGGATGAAAATGCTTTAATCCTCTTCTTTGCTAACTTTACATATTCCTGGTTGATATCGTATCCCACATAGTGGCGAGATGCTTTTATTGCAGCAATTGCTGTCTGTCCACTACCTATAAACGGGTCCAAGATAACCTCATCCTCAAAAGTGTAAAGCTGGATTAGTCTATAAGGCAATTCCACAGGAAAAGGTGCTGGATGCCCGACTTTTGTGGCTGGCTCTGCTGCAAATGTCCACACACTTTTAGTATACTCAAGAAACTCATCCCTGGAAATAGTACTATTTCTTTTTAGGCTCTCTCGGCTGAACATACCTTTTGAGAAAATTAGAATATACTCGTGGATGTCTCTTAATGTTGGATTTTTAGCAGAAAGCCAGCTACCCCATGCAGTTGATGGGCTACCGCTGGATCCTTTATTCCAGATAATTTCACCCCTCATCAAAAAACCTAATCCCATCATATCCTCAATAATAAATATATGAAGGGGAATATAAGGCTTCCTGCCAAGATTTGCAATGTTAATACATGCCCTACCACCAGGAACGAGAACCCTTTTAACCTCAACCCATACCTTTTTCAAAAAATCCCTGTATTCTTTAAGTGTAAGATTTTCGTCATACTCCTTTCCCACATTATATGGTGGAGATGTAACCATCAGGTGGACACTGTTATCCGGTAATTCCTCCATGTTTTCACTCGTTTTGCAAAATATTTTATCTAACATTTCGGCAGGAATGGGATTTTCAGAATAACTGACTATATCTTCCTTGGGTAATCCTTCGTATAGTCTACTTGTATAAAAAGGTGTTGAATTATGGTTGATTCTACCCGGGGAGCCAAAGGCACTTGTCTTTGTGCCAAAATTTCTCTGCTTGCCCATGCTAATCCTCCCCCCAGAGGTCAACCCATCTTCTATAGGGATTAAAATCTATCTTTTTTCTCTGCCAATTTATTATAATTCTTTTGGATTCTTCGTTCTCAACCAAAGTTAATAATGCCTCTTTAGCAAACTCAACACCCCTTGGATTTGTCCCTGCCTTAGGAAGTTTAATATAATTTTCCCGCCCCATTTTTTCGAATACCCTTGTCTGTAATTCCATTGGGATATAATAAAGCCCTCCAACATCGTTCCAGTTTATTTGAACAAGCAAGATATCACAATGAGGGTAATAATTTTCACTAAATGCTTTAGCCTTTTGGGCATCAACAGTCCATATCAATTTGACCCCACTAAAGCTTTTACCTGTAATTGTTTTAATTGATATCGGCTCATTGAATAATTTAACATCAACCTCTGGTTCGGTTATGGGGATCTCTGTCTCAACATTTGTCTCACCGAATTTATAAATAAGCAAAGCTACTATTATCTTTTCCCTTACGGAACCAACCTCCATACCGGTCTTGCCTGCCCTTGAACTTTCCAGCTCTGCAAGCTGAAACAGATAAGGCAGGCGTGTTTTGATTTTATCTATCAGTTCGTTATCATCAAATAATTTCAGCAAGTACCCGGGCATAATTTTCCTTTATGATAATTTAACAATTCAGCCTCATCCTCTGTAATTATATGTATATAAAACCTTAACGTCAAAGGAAAAGTTTCTTTACAAATACGCACAAATCTATAATAATTAAAAACCGAATTTAAAAGGGGTGCCTATTATGAAAACAGGGATATTTTTCCATGAGGAATTCAAAAATAAAGACTGGCCTGTGATAGGGGACAAATTCAGAAATTTTCCAGAGGTTTTAAAGGATGTATTAAAACTTCCCGGTGTTTTATACTTTGAATCAAAGCCCGTAGATGAAGAGATACTTTTAAATACCCATACCCATACCTACCTTCAGGAGGTGAAAAGAAGCTGGTATTACAAGGGTGCGAGCCTTGCAGTTGGAGGATGCGTTGAGGCAGCAGAATTGATAGCAAAGGGCGAACTAAAAAATGCCCTTGTGTTTTCTGTAGGTGCAGGTCATCATTCAGGGCCTTCTTCGGGGTGGGGTGGCACATATCTTTCATGCTCAGGCCCTGCCATAAGACATGTGAGGTCAATCACAGGCCAAAAAAGATTTGCCATACTGGATACAGACTGCCATCACGGAGATGGAACCCGCAGTGTCTTCGAAGGAGATTATGATGTGCTCCATGTGTGTTTTTGTAGTTATAACAATGTCATTGAAAACGGGACAAAGATAGATGTGGATGTCCGGGGAAGGATAACAGACGAGGAGTATTTGAATATGGTAGGTTCTGAATTTATACCAAGGGCAGAGGTATTCAGACCTTTTATGATACTACACAACTTGGGCCATGACACTGCCCAGGGTGACTATGGAGATATAGGATTGACAAGGGATTTTTATCTGGAGCTTGTAAGGATGGTTAAGGCATGTGCAGATAGAATATGCGAAGGTAGATACCTTATCATCACCCATGGCGGTTCCAGGGCCGATAATGCTGAGTATATATTTCCAAGGGTTGTAGAGATCCTTGCATCTTAATCCATGTAATCAATCACCTTGATTTTTATAACCCCATATGAACCGATGATGAATTTTTTTGGAATCTTTGTTATTGTTGTGATTATATGGTAATATAGGATATGTTACATATCCTTGCTGCACTGGCATCGGTCCTCCATATATATAAAAAATGCCCGAAATGTGGTAATTATCAAAAATTTGAAGGCAAGAAAAAGGGCGATACAGTTGAGTGTAAACGCTGTAAACAAAAGTTTGTCTTGAAATAGCAGTACCCCGAGAGAATTTATCAGTACTAAAGCACAGAATCTTTTATCCCCTCAACAGCCTTGGGAGTTCCTATCACCAGTAATTTATCCCCTATTTGTATTAAATCGTTGCCTTTGGGGAGCTTTATCGATTCCTCGCCCCTTATTATGGCTATTACTGTAACCGAATATTTTTTCCTGAATTGGAGTTCGGCGAGGGATTTACCTGCAACAGGCGATTGGGAGGATATCTCTATCTCTGCTGTAGCAAACCTTTTGGGTGACAAGGCAGGTTCATGCTGTTCTATCTCCTGGAGTATATCCTCGGCATGCCTTATTGCCGAATGTTCACCCACCATGACAATCCTGTCACCTGGAAAAAGCTGGAAATTAGGGTCAGGTTCAAGAAATACACGGCCTGCCCTGCTTACTGCAACAATTGTAATGCCTGTGAGGTTTCTTAAGTCTGTATCCTTTATCTTCTGACCTGCAAATATAGAGCCTTTCTTTAATCTTATCTCTTTTATCGCCAGAGGCAGGTCAAAATCCTTCGGAAATAAATCCATGGCTTCTGTGAGTGAATCTGCTGCCTCCTCTGAGGCATCTATAAATGGCTTCAAGACCACATGGGCACCTTTTGAATAGTAAAGCTGCGCCTCTTCTTCGTCTGTAGCAGTAAGGGCGATCTTTCCTTCATATCTTCTTTCTCGTAATAGATGTAACAGGGTCATATTCAAATCCCTGTCCCTTACAGTGCTCACTACCCACGATGAACAATGTAAGGGTAGATTATCAAGAAACTCAGGGTCACCCACATCACCGAAAAGGGTAGGTACACCCATGGATTGCCACATCTTAAGTGCCTGAGGGTCAAAGTCAACACCGGCAATGCGTTTTTTTCTTTCTATGAGTTGTCTTGCAATACTGCTTCCGTAATTTCCGAGACCTATTATTAGCATATCTACCTGAGGAATTTCACATGTCCCGGAGGCGACCTCTTCCCTATAGGGGTGAGTTCTCTCAAAGACCTTCAAAAAGGGCGCAAGCCACCTGTATATGGCGCTGGAATAAATAATCATGTAGCTTGACAGGCATATGGTTATGACGCCTACAAGGGTTACAAGGCTCATGGCCTCCATATTTATATGACCTAAACTCAATCCCAGGGCAGCAAGGATAAGAGAAAACTCGCTAATCTGGGCAACGGTAAGCCCTGCCATAAATCCTGTGCGACGTCTGTAACCCATAAAACCCATGATGGCCATAACAATAAGGGGGTTTCCAATGAGGACAAAAATAGACAGATATATAGCATTGGGCAACTGTGGCCCTGCTATGGAGATATTAAGGCGTGAGCCGAGGTCAATGAAAAAGAACAGGAGGAGAAAATCCCTGACGCTTACAAGCCTTGCTGCAATTGCCTCCCTGTATCCTGTAGATGCAAGGGATACACCGCCTAAAAATGCACCTACCTCTTTACTGAAACCGAGATAATCCCCTGCTGCAGCGAGGATTACTGCCCAGGCAATGGAAAACAGGACAAGTATCTCCTGATTGAATGCCAGAAACTCTGTAACCTTAGGGAGAACAAATCTCATAAGAATCCCTATTACTATAAGAAATCCAATACCTTTTCCTGCCATCATTGCAATCTTCCCAAGGGTTGCCTCGCTTGAGCCATGCCCACCACCTATGGCTGTGAGCATAATCATGGCGAGTATGGCAACCATATCCTGGACAATAAGGAAGCCAACGGCAATCCTCCCGTGGAGTGCATCTATCTCCTTTTTGTCAGAGAGGAGCTTAACAATGATGATGGTGCTGGAAAAGGTGAGTGCCACAGAGATATAAAGGGAGCCAACAATATTAAACCCCATGGCATAGGCAATAAAAAAACCGAAAAGGGTTGTAAATATAATCTGGCCCAGTCCTGTTGCCAAAGCAACGGGTCCTGTTGTCTTGATTAGCCTCAAATCAAGGCGTAGCCCCACGACAAAAAGAAGCAGAGATATACCGATCTGGGCAAGTAGCCCTATCTGTTCATGGCTTTTTATAAGGGAAAACCAGGAAGGCCCTGATAGAACACCTGTAACAAGAAAGGCAATGATAAGGGGCTGTCGCAGCACCATGACTATAATGCCGAGGACTGCTGCAAGACCCAATATAACCGCTATCTCATAGAAAACCTGTTCATACATTTCACTTATCCAAATTTATTTTAACCAGTATGTCACATGTCATAAAAGGCTGTCAATTAATGATTGAGCATGGGGTTAACTATTTATAACTTTTATAATTTCATAAAACCATTTAGATATGTAGACTGATAGACTGTAAGACTATAGACTACAGACTCACAAAAGCCATCCTGCTATTATGTCACGAAGTAATAGACCTTAATCGATTATTGATTTATGGGTTTAAAATGGATGTTTAATGATTTAGACTGCAAGGTCTAAACCCCATAACAAAGCAAAAATGACATTCCAAAGGGGCTGGAGTAGGTGAATACCCCTGTAAATACTACCCTAATTTCATCTCTATAAGATAAGGTCCTTTTTCGCTTAGGGCTTTTTTAAGTGCTTGGGCAAGGTCTGATGCAGTCTCCACTGAGACTGCATCAACACCGAATCCCTTCGCAACCCTTACCCAGTCAATGGGCGGGCTGTCAAGCTCTATTAAAGACTTAGCACTTTCCCCAGGGGATGTAATCCCTGCCCTTGCCAGTTCAATCTTCAGTATATTGTAGCTCCTGTTGGAACATATAAGGGTCTTTATATTTAAGGATTCATGGGCCTGTGTCCAGAGTGCCTGTACTGTATAGAGCGCACTGCCATCTGCCTGGACATTTATGACAGGCCTTTCAGGGCAGGCCATGGCAGCCCCGATTGAACAAGGCATGCCATACCCTATTGCACCGCCGGTAATGGTAAGGAGCGTATGGGGTGAAAGGTTTGCAGATAAAGGGTAGTATGCAAAAAAGGATGTAAGACCCTCATCTACAATGATGGCATCTTCAGGCTGGATGGCAGCAATTATATGGGATGCCTTATCAGGGGTCAGACCTCCTGAAGGGAGATTGGATCTAATATCATCGGGTCTTAACATAGGTCTCGGCGTATCCTGGGTTTTGGATTTTTTTAAAGAGCCGAGATTGTCTGCAAGGCATTCAAGGGCATAAAACATATCCTGGTTCTCATGGCAGAGATAGACCTTTTTCTGCCCGGGAGAGATTAAATAGCTGTCTATACCTTCATAGCCGAAAAAAGTAACAGGCTCTCTTGCCCCCGCTATAATAATCAGTTCATATTGGGAGATTAACCTCTTAGACTCTTCCGGGAAATATGGTATCTTTTCTATATAGGGTAATCCAGCCCCCCGATCTATATACCCCGGGAAAGTCCCGGTGAGGAGATGACACCCTGTAGCCTCCTGTATCCTCGAAATAATAGAAAGGCCTCTTTTTCTGAGTGCCTTGCCACCCAGGAAAAAGGCTGTTTTTGAAGCTGATTTCATTGTCTTGGCTATCTTCTCAATGGCCTTGTTATCAATAGCCTCACAATAAATAGCTGACGGGCTTGGTGGGATATATTTTATATCCGCCGTCTGATTATTGTGGGGTATTATAAGGCTTGCTGTCTTACCTGAAGATGCTGTCTGGATAGCATCAAACGTGTCTTGGGCCAGTAAATCAGGGGATTTGTTTGTATGAACCCAGTCTGATACAGTTTTTGCAAGGGCCTCTATATCCATGGCAAGGGGCGGGTCTGCATGGATGTGCCAGGTTGCATGCTCTCCTATGATATTGAAAAGAGGTGTCCCTGCCCTCCGGGCATTATGGAGATTTGCTATGCCGTTGGCAAATCCAGGTCCAAGGTGGAGCAGGCTAACAGCGGGTTTTTCCAGCATCCTTCCATATCCATCAGCAGCACCGGTGCATACACCTTCAAAGAGGCCAAGCACTGTTTTTATATCTGGATATCTATCCATGGCAAGCAAAAGCGGTATCTCTGTTGTCCCGGCATTGGCAAAACATATCCTTACGCCTGCCCTGTATAAGGTCTCTATTACTGCATCTGCGCCATTTGTATTGTTTTTCTCTACCATAAAGTTATACCCCTAAATCGACCTTGAAGTTATCTTCTTTGTCATAGACCTGAGGGCTGTATTCTATAACACGGCTGTCTTCAACGCCAATAAATATATGGCCGCATCTTGTCTTTACATGTATCCTTTCCCCTTTTTCCAGGACATGTTCCTTCCTTTCATGGGTGTCCATATCAAGGAAGACTGCCTTTATTCTCCCCTCTATTATGTAAAAGAACTCTTCCTTTTTTTCGTGATAGTGATTACCCCTGAAGAAGCCTTTTTTTAATTCAAAATAGGCGAGGTGCCATATCTCCTGTTTGTATGATACCTGGACGAATTCACCCTTTTCCTCGTCCCATCTCTTTGCGCCCTCTACCTCTTTTGTATATGGGAGTTTTTCTATATAGACTTTATCCATGTTGTTGGGATTAATATAGAGTTTTATTTTCTCATGGTCAAGAAAAACAAATCTATCAGTCCATTAGCTTAATTGAAATGCAAAATATTTTATTTAACAAAATTCTGTATGATTCTTTGAAAACCCTGGTCAAAAAATCCAAAAACTCATGAAAAAGATATGTTGTGAAAAGACAAAATATTTTATCTCAATTCAACCAAGGGTTTTTTGGTAAAATATAGGGTTGGGGTGCGCATTAGCGCGCACCCACCTTCTGTGAAGAAACCTTATAGTCTGTGTTAAGGATATTTTTTGCCTGCTCATCGAGCACATCTGTGATGAATGGTATCTTTGTCTCTTTCTCTGTCTCGCGATTCCCGGAGAATATATCGTTTCTTGAGATCTCAGGGAGGCTGAATTTACGGGCACCTGCCATAAGCTGCTGGAGGCCTGCTGCAAGTTTGTCTGCAAGGGTCCACATGGCAATGGCGCCAAAGGGGATGTTCTTCATCTCGTCTTCACCGAGCTTCTTCTGGACATCATAGTATCCTGCAAAGATCTCTTCCGGTGTTGAGCCGAGTTCTTTTACTGCTGGGGCCAGGTCATCCCAGTTGCCATTGACAATCTTTCTTCTTTCGGGCCTTAAGACACCTTCGATGTTAGAGCCAACAAAACCAGGGATCATTACTGCCCTTCCCATACAAATGAGCTTTGTGAAGGGTGCACCAAGGGCAAGGGCCTTAAAGATATGGTCCTCTCTTGCGAGACCTCCGGCAAAGGCAATATCTACAACCCTTTCACCCCTTGAGGCAAGAATGGATGCATATTCATAGGTCTTTGAGTGTAGCAGTATTGAAGGCACACCCCATGTCTCCATCATGTTCCATGGACTCATGCCTGTACCACCACCGGAACCATCAACAGTTAGCAAATCAAGGCCTGCATCAGAGGCAAACTTGATGGCCATGGCAAGGGCCTCCATGCCGTATGAACCTGTCTTTAAGGATATCCTCTTGAAGCCGATATTCCTTAGATATGCCACAGACTCCATGAAGTTTTCACGGACTGCCTCAGGGGAAGCCATATCTGTGTATCCGAGCCTGCTGTGTCGGGCAAATGCCTTTAATGCCCCGTTTTCAAATGCCTTCTGGACCTCTGGTTTTGTTGGGTCAGGGTCAACCACATAGCCCCTGTCTTTTAAGAAAAGGGCATATCCAAGGCTATCTACCTGGATCTCGCCACCAATGTCCTTTGCACCCTGTCCCCATTTGAGCTCAATGATAACCTTTTCCCCGTATTTGTTGATTACGTATTCGGCAACACCGTTTCTTGTGTCCTCTACATTCATCTGCACTATTATTGCTCCATACCCGTCAAAATAACGAAGGTATGTCTCGATCCTCCTGTCCAGCTCCGGTGCTTTTACAATCTTACCATCTTTAATAACTGCCTCTCTGTCTACACCCACTACGTTTTCGCCGACCACTATGGGTATACCTATAAGGGCTGCACCAATGGCAAAGGAATCCCAGTATTTTGCCGCAATAAATGTAGAACCAAGGGCACCGGTCATTATAGGCATCCTGCATCTTGTTTTAACCTCGTTACCAAATGCTGTTTCTATGTTCACATTGGGGAATATGCAGTCATCCGGGGAGCTTGAAAGACCATTGGGTAGACCGTATGCACCGTAGTTATAGCCCTGTATCCTCAGTGAGTTGTATGACACACCTATATGACATGTGTTAGAACTACCGGCAGTAACTGTCCCAAAATCCCTTGGGTATAGAATCTTTCTGCCTTTCAGGCTCGATAACCACGTCTCACACCTGCCCTTGCAGTCTGCACGACATAGCGTACATAGACCAGATTCTGCTGGGTTTCCACGGTTTACAGTGCCAATTGCATCGTTTGATTTTGGCCATTCAATCATTTTATACCTCCTATTTTCCTTTTCTACGGTAATCAATTGCCTAATATATGGTAATCAATTGCCGAATTTAATAATCATTATTATTCGAATTCTATCAATAGAACAAATAAATGTCAAGTAAAAATTGAATATACAACGTTTAAAAAAATGTTGCAATCCAAAAATGTAATCGGTATAATAAAACAAAATGGCAATATTGCCATTTTTGATAAAAATTATTGCCGATAAAAAGAGGGCCTTCATATGGATAGAAAAAATAAGAGAAAAGGGCTTTTAATCCTCAATGTCTTAAAAGATTCAGAAAAACCCCTAACGAGTGCCAGGATTGCAGAAAAGCTTGAGCTTACAGGTTATGATATAAGCGAGAGAACCATCAGGCTATATCTCCAGAGGATGGAGATGGATGGACTTGTGGCAACTAACGGCAAAAAAGGAAGTATGATAACCAAAAAGGGGCTGGAGGAGCTTGATTCTTCATGGGTGATAGAGAAGGTAGGTTTTTTATCTGCCAGGATAGACAGGATGTCCTATATGATGAATTTTGATCTAAATACGGTATCCGGGACGGTTGTAATAAATGTAACCCTTGTTGAACCCCGTCTCTTTGCAGAAAATATAAAATACATAGAAAAGGTATATTATGACGGCTATGCCATGGGCAATCTTCTCACATTCATACCACCAGGGGAGAACCTGGAACATATTGCTATCCCAGAGGGTATGATAGGGATTGGGACTGTATGTTCTATCACCCTTAACGGGGTTTTATTGAAGTACGGTATACCTACCACATCGAGATTTGGAGGTCTCCTGGAGATAAAGGATAAGAAACCTGTCAGGTTTGTTGAGATTATTATGTATGATGGGACAAGCATAGACCCCCTTGAGGTCTTTATAAGAAGCGGCATGACCAATTACATGGGTGCCATAAAAACAGGTAGCGGTAGGATTGGTGCCAGCTTCAGGGAATTCCCTGCAGAGAGTCGCGATAGGGTTGAGCAGATTGCAGCTCGCCTCAAAAGAATAGGTCTCGGCGGGTTGGTTGGTATCGGGATGCCGGGTCAGAGTTTCCTCGATATACCTGTAAGTGAAGGCAGGGTGGGTGCCATAGTAATAGGCGGGCTTAATCCTGTCTCCATCCTTGAAGAAAACGGGGTTCGTGCATATTCGAGGGCACTGGCAGGGCTTATAGATTTTAGCAGGCTATTCCATTATGAAGAGATGGGGGAGCGGATAAAGAGATTTTTATGATCTTTTAAAGGAAAGGTATGTTTTGAGATATGACACCTTTTATTATACCCATTAGCACAGGCCTTGATAGCCTTGATGATGTATTGAGCGGACTCCGCATGGGCGATAATGTGGTCTGGCAGGTAGACAATATAGATGGCTACAGGCATTATGTTGCCCCTTTTGTCAAAAGGAGGTTAGCTGAGAGGCAAAAGATCGTATATATGAGATTTGCCGACCACGAACCGATCCTGCCATCACAAGAAGGCATTAAGGTATACAATATAGACGCCAATAGCGGTTTTGAGCATTTTACTTCAGAGGCATACAGGATAGTCTCCCATGAGGGAAGGGGTGTTTTTTATGTATTCGATTGCCTGTCTTCTCTTCTGTCCGCCTGGGCAAACGACCTCATGATAGGCAATTTCTTTGTGATTATGTGTCCCTATCTCTTTGAGCTCAATACTATTGCATATTTCTCCATATTGAGAGGTCATCATTCATTTAAGACAATAGCCCGTATAAGGGAGACTACCCAACTGCTCATTGAGGTCTACAACCATGAGGGCAGCTACTATGTCCATCCGTTGAAGGTCTTGAACAGGTATTCGCCCACCATGTTTTTGCCCCACCTTGAGGAAAACGAAGACCTTGTACCCATCATAAACAGCGTTGATGCAACACAGTTGTTTTCGGATATATCAGAGAGAGAGGCAAAAAGCGCAAGAAGACACCTCGATTATTGGGACAGGCTATTTTTAAAGGCAGAGGACATATTAAAACAGACATCAGACCCAGAACAACATAAAGAGATGATAGATGAGCTCTGTCGCATTATGATAGCGAGAGACGGCAGGATGTTTGACCTTGCCAGGAAAAACTTTTCCCTGGAGGACCTCTTAAATATAAGATCCAGACTCATCGGGACAGGATATATAGGTGGAAAAACAGTGGGTATGCTCCTGGCAAGGAAGATCCTTGAAAAGGATAAGGTGATTAACTGGGATAAATACCTTGAACACCACGACTCATTCTATATAGGCTCTGATATCTTTTATACTTTTTTAGTGCAGAATGGCCTATGGAAATTAAGGATGGAGCAGAAGACAAAAGAGGGTTATTTTGAGGCAGCCAAAAGATTAAAGGAAGGGATGTTGACAGGTATTTTTCCCGATGAGATAAAAGAGCAATTTCAACAGGTCATAGAATATTTTGGCCAATCGCCTATAATCATACGTTCCAGCAGCCTCCTTGAAGATGCCTTTGGAAATGCCTTTGCTGGAAAATATGAAAGCATCTTTTCAGTAAATCAGGGCTCACCGGAGGCAAGGTATAAGGGCTTTGTAGAGTCGGTAAGACAGGTCTATGCAAGCACAATGAATGAGGATGCCTTAACATATAGGCTTCAGAGAGGTCTTGACGAACTCGATGAGCAGATGGCACTTCTTGTTCAGAGGGTATCAGGGACATATAGAAAATATTATTTCTTCCCTGACCTTGCCGGGGTGGGTATATCATACAATACATTTGTATGGAAGGAGGGGATGGACCCGAGATCAGGGATGCTCAGGCTTGTCCTGGGCCTTGGCACAAGGGCAGTAAACAGGGTAGAAGATGACTACCCCAGGATCATTGCCCTTGATAATCCTTTATCAAATCCCCATGCAGACATGGATGACAGAAGGAGGTTTTCCCAGCATTTTATAGATATCCTCAATATAAAGGATAATAAGATGGAGACAGTGTCCTTTCTCGACATGGTGGATAATGGGCTCAACATTAGACTTGACCTCTTCGGTGTCCTGGACCATGAAGCTACAGAGAGAATCCATGAGCTGGGTAAAAAAGACAAAAGTATCTGGATACTGACCTTTGATAACCTTCTGACCAAGACCTCCTTTCCAGGGGTTATGCACAGGATGATGAAAAAACTGGAGGAGATATACAACTATCCTGTGGAGATAGAATTTACAGTAAATTTTACCCGTTATAATGAATACAAGATTAACCTCCTCCAGTGTAGACCACTCCAGACAAAGGGTATTGCCAAAAAGGTGGAGATACCTAAAGAGGCAAAAAAGGACTCTATCCTGTTTCAATCAGAGGGACACTTTATGGGCGGCAATATCTCAAGGGTAATAAAACGTATCATATATGTAAATCCTCTGAAATACAGCGGATTGTCGTTGTCTGATAAATACAATATCGCCCGTCTAATCGGTAGACTTAATAGACTCATAAAGAATCGGGAAGACATGCCTGTATTACTTTTAGGTCCTGGCAGATGGGGGACAACAACGCCTTCGCTGGGTGTACCGGTGAGGTTCTCTGAGATAAACAATTTTACTGCCATAGGCGAGATAGCCTATATCCACGGAAACCTTTTGCCAGAGTTATCCTATGGGACACATTTCTTTCAGGATCTGGTGGAGACAGATATATTTTACTTAGCCCTTTTCCCTGATAATCCAGGTGTCTTATTTAATATAGATATTATGGAAGGCCTTGACAACATAACAGGAAATCTTTTGGAAGAGGCAGACAGATACAGTGAGGTAATTAAGGTCTATGATACATCCCGCCTTGAGGTGAAGCTTATGGCAGATATAATGTCTCAGAAACTTTTATGTTTTATTGAAAAAGGAATGAACTTACAGCATCATTGAAACCCTGGAGCCTTGAATATTCGTACAGTGTTGACATGGCCATGCTGTCTGTATAGATGCCTGATTCCTCAACAGCGGCTATAGGGTTTAATCCACCCACAACAATCATACCCACTTTATCAACCCCTACCGGGATATCCAGCAGGGGTTGATTGGGTTTGCCAAAGATAATTGAACCATTAAATCCCTTTGCCAGCATCTTCTTTGTCAGGTTCTCTGCCTCATTTATACATACTATGGGTATCTCCCTGAAGCTCGCCAGTATCTTTCCAGATGACCTCTTCACCGTCCCTAATACATCGGTCATCCTGCTCTTTATAAATATCTCAAGGGGATCAATGGAAGAACCCTCATAGCTAATAAGGGATGTAAACCTTAAAGGGTTTCCGTCCACTATCTCTATAACACCGCCGTATCTGGAGCTAACAGGTATACCTGACTTGAGAAATATACCGTTTAGTGTTATGCTGCATATTGTCCCTATACCTATGCACCCCTTTGGGACGACTACATCACCTATACGCTCTTCCCCCCGAGCAATCTTTATCATGTTGCTCATTACATACTTTGAGGCAAAGACACCTGCCATAATCTTTATGGCATCACGAGCCTTTTTCTCCGGGAAAAAGGATATATTCAGTATCACATTGCCTTTTAGTATATCGAGACTAAAATCTGTTAGATAGGCAAGGCTGTCGATTTTACTTATTATAAAGTTCACCCTCTCAGACACAAAGGCATGATTTAGCTCCTCCCTGCCTTTTTCTGTAATGACCCTGCCCTTTCTGCCCTGCACCTGAGTTAGACCCTTTTCGTCGAGCATCTTGAGGTAATACCTGACAGTCCTCTCTGAAAGGTCAATACCGTAGGACAGGAGTTCCCTTGCAAGCTCTGTGGAGCCTACCAGTTCCTGATGTTTATCAAGAACCCTTAAGATGGTGAACATGATTTTATTCATTAGACAATCCCATATGCCAGCATTGCCTTGGCGACCTTGAGAAAGCCTGCTATGTTTGCACCCACAACATAATCGCCTTTTTTACCGTATGCCTCTGATGCATCAAGACATGCCTTGTGTATATTCTTCATGATATTGAGGAGCATCTTGTCTACCTCTTCCCTTGACCATGATAGTTTGAGGCTGTTCTGGCTCATCTCGAGACCTGATACAGATACACCCCCTGCATTTGCAGCCTTCCCTGGCCCGAAAAGGACATTGTTGCTCTGGAAGACCTTTACTGCCTCTGGTGTTGAAGGCATATTGGCACCCTCTGCTACACATATACAGCCGTTCTTAACCAGTGCCTCAGCGTTTTTCCCATCTATCTCGTTCTGTGTTGCACAGGGGATGGCAATGTCCACCTTGAGACCCTGTTCCCTTATGACATCCCATACATTGTTTCCAAGATAGCAGACAGTCCCGAACCTGTCGGCATACTCTTTTATCCTCCCGCGCCTTACATTCTTGAGTTCCTTTACAAAATCACATTTTTCACCACATATACCCTCTTCATCCACAATGGTGGCGTTGGAATCGCATAGTGTTATAACCTTTCCACCAAGCTGGTTTACTTTTTCTACTGCATACTGTGCCACATTGCCTGAACCACTTATAGCAACCACCTTACCATTGAAATCAAGGCCCCTTGTGGCCAGCATCTCTGCTGCAAAGTAGACTGCCCCGTATCCTGTTGCCTCGGGCCTTATAAGGCTTCCGCCGTATTCCAGACCCTTTCCTGTAAGCACGCCAGTATGTTCATTCATAATCTTCTTATAGTAACCAAACATATAGCCTATCTCCCTGCCTCCAACCCCAATATCCCCGGCAGGGACATCTGTCTCTGGTCCGATGTGTCTAAAGAGTTCCCTTGTAAAGGCATGGCAAAATCTCATTACCTCATCATCTGATTTGCCTTTTGGGTCAAAATCAGAGCCTCCCTTTGCCCCACCCATAGGGAGTGTAGTAAGGGAGTTTTTAAAGATCTGCTCAAAACCAAGAAACTTCAAAATACTGAGGTTTACCGAGGGATGGAAGCGTATGCCGCCTTTGTATGGCCCTATGGCATTGTTAAACTGCACCCTGAATCCGCGATTTACCTGAACCTCTCCTCTGTCATCTACCCATGGAACCCTGAAAATTATGGTCCTGTCAGGCTCTACTATACGATCGTATATCTTTGCCTTAACGAATTCCGGGTGTTTTGCCTCTGTGGGCTCAAGGGACTCCATAACCTCCTCCACTGCCTGATGAAACTCTGGTTCATTGGGATCCCTTTGTTTTACCTTTGCGATTACATCCTTTACAGCTGACATAAAAACCTCCTGATATTTTTTTGGATTTTAACCAAAAGCCCTTTCAAGATAATAACGGAGGAGGTGAAATCTGTCCCTTAATTCTACATTGTTATGGTCCATCTCCCATAATTCCTCCATCTCTTTTAGAACCTTTAGTGCCTTATCCCCCAATCTTTCATCTGAGGTGAACTGTTTTTCTGCCTCCACATCAGCCTTTTCCAATACATACATATTTTCAGTCATACCGCCTGTCTTTAAAAATAATATCTTGGCGCAAGACCCCATATCTCACCTCTTTAGAAATGGTTTAATAAATCTTTTTAAAATAAAGCTTAAAAACCTGAATTTAACAATAAGGGGTTGGATATTAAAAAAATAGGGGATTTTACTATATTAGATATAGGGTAAAAAACTATAGTCTTTATAAATCATCGATTATTGGCTCTCTACCCAATGGACTGCATGTTTTAAGAGCTCTGTAGCATTTTTTAAATTAAGTTTTTCTTTTATGTTGGCTCGGTAAGACTCAACCGTTTTTACGCTTACATGAAGCATATCAGCTATCTGGCGCGTCCTGTAACCCTGGCCAATGAGATTGAAGACCTCAAGCTCACGGTCGCTTAATATCTCTATGGGTGAGTTTTTCTGGACTTCTTTGCCATCTATAAATCTTTTAACTATATTTGCGCTTACCCTCTCGCTGATATAGAGCTCACCCCCTATGACCTTTCTTATGGCCTCCATCATCTTTTCTATTGCCTCCTGTTTCATGATATACCCCTTTGCACCGGCCCTTAAAGCCCTCTCGGCAAATAGAGATTCATCATGCATAGAGACAACAAGCATGGGGATATACTGATATCGTTCTTTAATCTTCTTTATCAGTTCAATCCCGTCAATGCCCTTGAGGGAGATGTCAATGATCGCAAGGTCAGGTCTGATTTTTTTTAAAAGGTCAAGGGCAGACTGGGCATCCTCTGCCTCCCCGGTAACAGTAAGGTCCTGTTCCTGGTTTATGAGTTGTGCAAGCCCTTTTCGGACAATAGGGTGGTCATCTACAATTATTATTTTATATCTCGACTTTTTTTGAGTTGAAGCTGCCCTCTTGTTCACTTCTTCTCCTTTATTTTAAATGTGCAGGTCACAATAGTTCCTCCTGATGCACCCTTTTTTATATCAAGGGATGCGCCTATCATACCTGCCCTGTATCTCATTATACTGATGCCCATTCCCTGTGAGTCTTTAGCTACCCTGCGAAAAGGCCTACCGTTGTTTTTTATCATCAGTATTGCCTTATCTTTTTCTTTTGTCAGGCTTATTATTATCTTTGTTGCATCTCCATGCCTGATGGCATTGTTTACTGCCTCCTGGACTATACGATAAAGATGGGTTGCCATAGTGTTGTCGTGGATTAGAAACGGTTCACTATATTCAAATCTGCATGAGATACCAAAAAGTCTCTCAATATTATTGGCAAGCTCGCTTACAGCAGTAATAAATCCATACGCCTCAAGCCTTACAGGATAGAGTCCCCTTGCAAGACCCTTTGTCTTTGTTATGGCATCATCAATAAGGGATACTATCTCATCTATGTCCGCCATGTCTTCTGGTGTTTTGGATGCTATCTTCTTCTGTAATCCCTTGCATAGAAGTGCTATACCTGTTAGCTGTTGTGAGAGACTGTCGTGGAGGTCCTGACCTATACGCCTCTGTTCCCACTCGCTCACCTCAAGAACCTGTTTTTCAAGTATTTTTCTCTCTATTATCTCTCCTATACGTTTGGCAATTACATCTATTAGGTATCGTTCTTCCCTGAGAAATGGACCTTCATAGGACTCCGGTCTTTCTTCAAGATAATAAACCTCAAGCATGCCTGCCTTTTTTCCTTTTACAGTTATGGGCGATGACTGTTTCCAGGGTGTAATCTTGAAATTTTCAGTGGCAAAGGTATTTTCTTCAATGTCTATCCTTGCACATGTTATTTCAGGGTATTGCCATGCCGGTGGTATGATCTCTACAATGCCGGAGAGTATTTTTTCAAGGGATATACCGTATTTTTCTACGAGGTAGGATATATTATAGAGACAATTGAGTTCTTTAATCCTCTCTCCAAGGGCATGGGTCTTTCTCTTGAGGAGGTCCCTGGTCTTTTTATGCCTTAATTCCAATTTTTTTAGGGTTGCAACCTGGGCATTCAGCCTATCAATCTTTTTTAGGAGTCTGGTATAGTCCTTTTCCATATCTTGTAGATACATAATCTATAATATTTTGAACACAATGGCAAAACAAACAAGATAAAGACTTTTGCAGAATCTTGAATGGTCTTTTATTAGGTCTCCATATTGCAGGCATCATGTAATTCGTTCGTTGACAATAAAGACTATTATGAATTATAATTGAATGTCTGAAAATAATTATAGATTCAGGCCTGTATGTTCCTTTAAAATTTATTTTCCATACAGCCCGTTTAATTTCACAAAAGATACCAGATAATAATTTTAGAGGAGATTAAAAAAACAAGGGGTATAAGAGATGTTAACAAGTTATAATATAACCAACTGGCCAACAAAGCATGCACAATTGAAGATATGGGTTATAGAGATGGCAGAGATGTGTCAACCAGACAGGATTGTCTGGTGTGATGGTTCAGAGGAGGAAAAAAAGAGGCTTGAGCAAGAGGCAATAAGCACAGGAGAGATTGTTGAGCTTGATCAAGAGAGATGGCCAGGCTGTGTCTACCACAGAACAGCACCCAACGATGTAGCCAGGACAGAGCACCTTACCTATATCTGCACCTCCACAAAAAAGATGGCAGGCCCTACAAATAACTGGATGTCCCCTGAAGAGGGATACAGAAGGGCAAGTCAGATATTCTACGGGTCTATGAGGGGCAGGACCATGTATGTCGTACCCTTTTCCATGGGGCCTGTAGGCTCACCCTTTTCCAAGATAGGTGTGGAGTTAACAGATAGTATATATGTTGTCCTCAACATGAGGATAATGACCCGTATGGGTGAATCTGTATTAAAAAAACTGGGCACTAATGGCAGGTTTACCAAATGCCTGCACGGAAAGGCAGACCTGGATGACAAAAAGAGGTTGATACTCCATTTCCCGGAAGATAACACAATCTGGAGCGTAGGCTCAGGATATGGTGGCAATGTCCTGCTGGGTAAGAAGTGTCTGTCCCTTCGTATTGCAAGCTACCTTGCCAGAACAGAGGGCTGGCTTGCAGAGCATATGCTTATAATGGGCGTGGAAGACCCCAACGGTCATATACACTATATAGCAGGTGCATTCCCCAGTGCATGCGGAAAGACAAACCTTGCCATGCTCATACCCCCGGAAGGACTAAAACACAAGGGCTACCGTATATGGACTGTAGGTGATGATATTGCCTGGATGCGCATAGACACAGATGGGAGGTTATGGGCTATAAACCCTGAGACAGGTTTTTTCGGTGTAGCCCCTGGGACCAATTCAAAGACAAATAAAAATGCCATGGAGACCATCAAAAGGAATACAATATTCACAAATGTACTCTTAACCAAGGATAGGAGCGTCTGGTGGGAGGGCATGGACGGTGATGTCCCGGAAGAGGGCATCAACTGGGAAGGTAAGCCATGGAAACCAGGGATGATAGACAAAAAAGGGAATATAGTATATGGTGCCCACCCCAACAGCCGTTTCACAGCCCCTATAAGCCAGTGTCCCTCTATATCCAACCGCATAGAACATCACCACGGTGTCTTGATTGATGCCATTATATTCGGTGGTCGCAGACCTCATACCGTACCCCTTGTATTTGAATCCTTTGACTGGAAGCATGGGGTCTTTCTCGGTGCAACAATGGCATCTGAGAGGACAGCAGCCCAGTTTGGAAAACAGGGAGAGATAAGGAGAGACCCTATGGCAATGCTGCCATTCTGTGGGTACAACATGGGTTATTATTTTCAGCACTGGCTTGACATGGGCAAAAAGATGGAAAAGCCGCCGAAGATATTCCATGTAAACTGGTTCAGACAGGATAAAGACGGTAATTTTTTATGGCCAGGTTACGGTGAAAACCTCCGTGTCCTGGAGTGGATTATTGAAAGATGCAAAAAAACAGCAGGAGCAAGGATAACGCCTATAGGGTATATCCCAAAGCCAGAAGACCTGGATTTGAGTGGACTTGATATCTCCAGGGATACCCTTGAAGAGCTTTTGTATGTGGATAAAGAGGCATGGCTCGAGGAGACAAAGGATATAGAAAAATTCTTTAAAACCTTTGGGTCTGACCTGCCTGCTGAGCTGAAAAATCAGCTCAAGGAACTGCAGGGGCGCCTCAATAATAGTTGATGTAGCTAAAAACTATAAAAGGGGTGTAAAATGGCAAAGAGGTGCATTATCGGTATTATGGTGACCAACAGGGTTACCAATGCAACAGAACTACAAAAGGTCTTCACAGAACTTGGCTGTTACATAAAGACAAGGCTTGGTCTTCACGAGGTAAATGAAAATGTTTGTTCACCCAATGGGCTTATTATCCTTGAGCTCTATGGTGGAAACAAGGCCTATGCCGAGGTGGAAAATAGGCTCAAGGAGATACCAGGCCTCCAGGTCAAGAAAATGGTTTTTACAGATTGACCTGAGACCTTTCCCAAGGGTCACTTAACCCTTGGGAAGACTACATTTAAAAGCATTAAATTGTAAATCAACAAACGATTAATGTTTATCAAACCGCAGTATATCTCTTACGATATAACAGGAGGTTTTTTTGTTTTTTATTAGACTCCAGTCTATAGTCTGTCTTTAAAACTATAGGGCCCAAATATTTCAACTATAGGTTGATTTTTTTGAACTAAATATCGATTGAAAAATAAAAAAATCAATTGTATTATATAGTTCATAATGGATATTGGCTCAACAATACGTAGACTAAGGGAGAGACACAGTCTTAAACAGATAAATCTCGCCAGTGCATTGCAGGTATCACCACAGGCTGTATCTAAATGGGAAAAGGGTCTGTCTTTGCCGGATCTGGATACAATGATAAAGATATCAAGGCTTTTCAATGTAAGCATGGATTTTCTTCTCGGGCTTACAACACCCGATAAAGGCGTCTTTAATGGCACTGTATTATGCTCTGGTCTTAAGGGTTTTGCCAGGATGTCGCTCACCCTTGATTCTAAAGATATTGCAGATTATACAAATGTGCTATTCTATAACCTAACTGAAGTAACTCTAAAATATGACGGCGTCCCTATAAAATATGTTGGCGATGGCTACCTTTGTCTTTTTTCAGGCCCTGACCACGAAGAAAGGGCTGTAAAGGCTGCAATCCATGGAATAAAGTCTATCCGACAGGAAGGGCTAACCATATCCATCAATACAGGGAATATCTACCTTGGCCATATAGGTCATCCCAAGTATGCCATAACTGATATTGTTGGAAAGGTCGTGAATATTGCCTTTCTCGTTATGGGGTGGGCAACGATAAATACCTCTGCCCATATTGTTGCTACACCCGATGTGATAAAAAACCTAAAAGGTGTTTATAAAAAAAGGCTTTATAAGGATGTGAGGCTCGAGTTTATTGAGGATACAATAGATATATACGAGATTATAACTGAAGATACTACTTAAGAGGAGTAAAATAATATAGGGCATTCACCGGGGAATGCAAAGGGGGTATTTATGGAAAAGATAAATTTTAAAAGATACGGGCTCTATCTTATAAGATGGCAGCTTTCAACACCTATTTTGGCTGCTGTGCTGTATGTTCTTTCCATGCTTGACAAAATAACTGCAACAGTAATAGCCAATCTCATAGGTGGCCTCATATTCTTCTGGGTAGATAAGTTTATCTTTACATCAGAGATGCTCACTGCCCAGTGGGAGGTAAAGGATGAGGTATTCTGTGTTGATTGCGGCAAAAAGGCAAGGGGTTACAGACTGGTCAGGGCAAAGGGATATGACAAAAGTAAAGACACCAGACCCCAGTTTAGGTGTGAGGAGTGTTCGTCAAGGAAGGCAGAGGAATTACGAAAAAGGGGTATAGAGATATGAAGAGGTGCTCGGTGAAAAGACAAAAGGTTATCTTATTGGCCTATACACCTCAACCTGTTGAGGCAGTAGCCCTGGCAGCAAGGTTATGTTATAGCCCCCTTGATATACATGGCATAAAAAAGGATTTGACCATAAAAAGACAGAAAGGGCTTATAGAAAAGCTCTTGAAAAGCGGTCACCTCAGTCCATTAGAGCATGCAACTTTTACTTTTGCAGTAGAAGGCATATCAAGGGCATGTTCACACCAGCTCGTAAGACACAGGATTGCATCCTACAGTCAACAATCCCAGAGATATGTAAGTATGGAAAAAGGCTTTGATTATATTATCCCCCCATCCATAGAATCCGATACAGGATTAAAGGATCGCTTTGTTGCCTTTATGGAAAAGATCCAGGATTTTTACAATGAGATTGTTGATAACCTTAAACAGAGAGGAATTCAGGGTGAAGAGGCCTATGAGGATGCCAGATTCGTCCTGCCTAATGCCGCAGAGACAAAGATTATTCTCACCATGAATGCCAGGGAGCTGCTTCATTTTTTTTCTCAACGTTGCTGTATGAGGGCACAATGGGAGATAAGGGAGATGGCCATAGAGATGCTAAAACTTGTGCAGGCAGTAGCCCCGGAGATATTTGCCCATGCCGGCCCCCAGTGCCTGAAAGGCAGGTGCCCGGAGGGGCAATTCTCATGCGGAAAGATAGATGAGGTAAGGAGATTTTTTCAGGGTTTTTTAAAGGATTACCCAGAGGAGGGAACATGGACGTAAACAATAAAAATATAAAGACCTACAAGGATATAGATAAATCTATACTCAAATCCATACCCAACCCCACAAACGAGGGATATGAGATAAAGATCAAGATACCGGAGTTTACATTCCTTGGGGTGAGCGGACAGCCTGATTTTGCCGTAGTTTATATCACATTCTATCCAAAAAAAAGGCTCATTGAACTAAAATCCCTGAAACAGTATGTGTATCAGCTAAGGGATGTGGTGGTCTCCTATGAGAGACTGATAAATATTATATACGACCATCTAAAGGAGGTCTACGAACCTGACCGCATAAGGATTGTCATGATATGCAATCCAAGGGGCGGCATAAGCTCAAAGCTCACCATTGACTCTGACTGGGGGGTCAGAGGGGGAGAGGAAAAATATAAAGACTGGATAGGCATTGAGGATAGCTGGTCCATAGCAATGTAGTTTGAGAAATATTCAAGGCTCTTAACAATCCTTTCTAATCCGGGATGGAGATAATCTTTATTTTATCTTTCTCACCCCTTATAATCCTTATCCCGGATTTTTTTACCCCGAATACCTCTGAAAGGTATTCTATTAGCTCTTTATTGGCCTTGCCCTCTATGGGCTGTGAGGTAAGCCTTACCCTGAAATAGCCCTCTTCTTTTTTTATCTCCCTTTTCTTCGCATTTGTTATTACCCTAACCTCTATATTCATTGCCTGAATTATACATTTTTCTTTACAAAAAATGGTATATCAGATATAAAAATTCATGCAAAAACCAGTGATAAAAAGGTCTCTTAAGCCCTTGTTTTTTATTATACCAGTCTTTTTTTTCGTGTTTTTTCTTTTTAATACAAATACCTATGCCCAGACAGATGAAAAAAAGGATTTTCTTACATCTTTCGGGAAAGGGAAAATAACAGTGAGATTGTATGCTGATTATTTCTGCGGACCCTGCAGTTATTTGGAGCCCCAGATAGAGCCTGTTATCCAAAAACTCGTAAAAAAGAATATAGTAAATGTGACCTTTATAGATGTGCCCTTCTACAAACACTCCTCCATGTATGTAAAATACTTTTTGTATGCCCTGAATGAAAAAAAGGATTTGGAACATACCTTTAAGGTAAAGACCGTCTTATTCAATGCTGCAAAGGAGCGGATAATAGACCCTTCTGGCCTGGAGGCATACCTTAAAAAAAACAGTATAAGTATCAAACCCTTTGATGAAAAATACATCTACGATGTCTTTGAGAGATTTATGAACAGGGAAGACAAGATAAATGCAACACCCTCCTGCGTGATTATAAAGGGAGACAAAAAAGAGACATTTAAAGGTGCAAGGGATATCATAAATGCCCTTGAGGGCCTCAATCAGGAATATTCCAGATAAAACAATAATCTCCAATAGTTATGGTCATTGAAAAGATAATAACCAGTATTGCTCGAAAAAAGAACTCAGAATACTTAAGATTCGTCCCTGTGGATAAGATGCCTGTCCCATACAGGGATAGTCCAACACCAACCCTTTTATATATCCATATCCCTTTCTGCGAAGAACTCTGCCCATACTGTTCCTTCAACAGGGTAGTCTTTAAGGAAGACCTGGCAAGGCGTTATTTTGATGCCCTGAGAAAAGAGATTAATATATACAAAGACCTCAATTATAATTTCGAGGCCTTATATGCCGGGGGTGGGACACCAACAATACTCATCGACGAACTAAGCGAGACACTTGACCTTGCAAGACAGTTATTCCACCTTAAAGAGATATCTGTGGAGACCAACCCCAACCACCTGACACCTTTTAATATTAAAAAGCTCAGGGATATGGGGATTAACCGCCTGTCAGTGGGTGTCCAGAGCTTTGACGATGGTCTTCTAAGGCTGATAGAGAGGTATCATAAATACGGCAGCGGCAGGGAGATAAAGGAGAGATTGAAGTATACCCAGGGAAACTTTGATACAGTTAATGTGGATATGATATTCAATTTTCCCACCCAGACCATGGAGATATTGGAGTCAGACCTCTCTACCTTGATAGATTTGAATATAGACCAGATAACCTATTATCCCCTCATGGTATCTAAATCAACAAGGGCTGCCATGATAAAAAAACTCGGGGATGTGGATTATGAAAGGGGTAACAGGATGTATCTCAAGATACTGGAGATGCTTTCTGAGAGATACACAGCCTCAACAGCATGGTGTTTTTCAAGAAACAGGGCACTAATAGACGAGTATGTGGTCAATTTTGATGAGTATGCCGGTGCTGGCAGTGGTTCTATAGGCTATCTAAACGGCTGTGCCTATGCCAACACATTCGATATCAATCTCTACATATCCCAGATAAATAAAGGTATCCTCCCGGTCATGGCCAAGAGGGAGTTTACACTAAAGGAACAGATAAGCTACGATTTTCTCATGAAGCTCTTTGGCCTCAGTCTCGATCTTGAAAAACTATCCAAAAAAAATAAGGTAAATGTCTTCAGATACCTCTTTGCCGAGATCTTATTCTTCATTATGACAGGTGCATTAAAAAAAGAGGGCAAGACCCTTCGCCTTACAAAAAAAGGGCAGTACTACTGGGTTATCATGATGAGGGAGTTCTTTATCGGCGTCAATAACTTCAGGGATTACTGCCGCTCCATGCTTAATATGTAGATACTTTTAATCTCACCCCGTCAGGGCAGGAGGTCTATAATACAGGGTTATATCTTTTTGCAAGCTTTAAATGCCCATCAAGAGAAATGTTTTTAAAAATGAAGGGTTATATGATACCCTCCCCTGGCTTTTATAATTGACATAAAATATATTTTTTTCGTATTATTCAACATCCAGATTTTTCTGTGGTTATACTTTTTGACTCTAAGGAGATTAAAAAATCATGCGACAGTTAAAAGGTGCACCTGCCTGGATTATGGGTATATTCTCCATTGCCTTTATTGTATGGTCAATATACGGGGCTATCTACCCCATAGAGACCTATATCTTCAGAATGGTTCATATGGGATTCATCTTTGCCTTATCCTTTCCACTTTATCCCTTCATCAAAAAGCAGCGTATATGGGTTACCGGGTTGGATATATTTTTGGCTATGTTAGGTGTAGCCACCATTGTCTATGCCCTGATTGATGTGGATGGTTTTATAAGGCGCTCCACCCTCCCTGAACCCCTTGATTTTTATATGGGTATAGCAGCTATTGTGCTACTTATAGAGGTGTCCCGACGCATTGTGGGCACTACCTTTACCCTTGTCCTTGTTGGTTCCTTGCTATATTGCTGGCTTGGCAATTACATACCTGGTCCTATCACCCACCGGGGCTATGAGCTCGACAGGATTATAGGTCATATGTATATGACCCTGGAAGGTATATTCGGTGTCCCTTTGTCTGTTAGCGTCTCTTTCGTGACCCTCTTTGTTGTCTACGGGACGTTTATGGATGCAGCAGGTGCAGGCAACTTCTGGCTTGAATTGTCTCTTGCTGTAATGGGAAGAGGCCCTGCAAGTGCAGGCAGGGGTGCTGTTATCACCACAGCCCTCCTTGGTGGCCCCCAGGGTAGTGGTGTTGCAACCACCATGTCTGTATCGCCTGTTATGTGGCCCATCCTTAAAAAGGCAGGCTATTCACCTAATATGGCTGCTGGGCTTATTGCTGCCGGTGGTATCGGCGCGGTTCTCTCCCCTCCCCTTATGGGGGCTGCTGCATTTCTTATCATGCAGTTTTTGAATGTCTCCTTCTGGGATGTAGTTATTATGGTCATCTTCCCAACAGTCCTCTATTACCTCGGGACATTCTTTCTTGTAGAGCTCGAGGCCAAGAAATATAACTTTCAACCACCGGAGTCATCAGGGTTGACTACAGGTCAGGTTATGAAAAGATACTGGTATCACCTTATCTCCCTTGCCGTCCTCATAGCCCTCCTTGTAGCGGGTCGTTCACCCCAGTCAGCAGCCATATGGGCAATAGTGGCCACTATAGCCACAAGTTTTCTCAGTAAAGACAGAAATGAGTGGCTAACACCCAAAAATATAATAAAGGCAACCATAGAAGGTGCACAGAATATGATACCTGTTGCAGCACTACTTGCTGCTGCTGGTATTATTGTAGGCATGTTTTCTTTAACAGGACTGGGCCTTAAGATATCCGGTCTTATTATGTCATGGAGCGGGGGCATACCTGTTGCTGCCTTATTTTTGGCCCTTCTTGCATCCATGATCATTGGATTGAGCCTCCCCATCACAGCCACTTATATAATGACCGTTGTTATGGTAGCACCTGCCCTTGTTAAGGTAGGCGTCCCAATGCATGTGGCACATCTTTTGGCATTCTATTTTGCAGTCCTATCCGAGGTTTCACCTCCTGTGGGTCTATCCCCTTCTGCTGCAGCAGCAGTTACAGGAGGCAACCCCTTTGGCGCCATGATGCAGGCCTGGAAATACTCAGTCCCGGCCTTTCTTGTCCCTTTTCAGTTTTCCTCTACCCTGTTAGGGGCAAACCTCTTGATTATAGGTGCAACCATACAGGGTTTTATACTGGCATTATTTACAAGTTCTGTGTCCCTGTTCTATCTATCGCTGGGTATAATAGGATATTTGAAGGATAACATCTCTATTATAGAGAGGGGTTTACTTATAGCTTCGGCAGTTATAATGGCATTTGTCCCTTTAAATTTATCCCCCCAGGGTATTATACCTCTTTTGGTAGGGGCAGCCATAGTTATATTGCACAGTATTAAAAAAAAGGGCTAAATAAAAATAAGGAGGTTATACATGAAAAGATCTGTAAGGTTTTTTGTCATTGTGCTTGCTCTTTTGGTCATGGCGGTTTTCTCTACCACAACATGGGCACAGGAAAAACTCTCGTTTAGCATTGCAACAGGCGGGACAGGCGGTGTTTGGTACCCCTTAGGCGGTGCCATAGGCGGTATAATAGGAAAAAAGGTCCCCAATACTGAGGCCACATCAGAGGCAACTACTGCAGCCATAGACAATATGAAACTCCTCCTGGCAGGCAGGGCAGGCATGGCCTTTGCCTATGACTATCATGTTGTCTGGGCAAACGAGGGGAAACTAACTCAAGTTGCAAAACAGCCAATACCATTCAGGCTGGTTATGGGTTTCTATGAACAGCCCCTCCATATTGTAACAAAGGAGGGGACAGGCATAAAAACCCTCATGGACCTTAAGGGAAAAAGGGTCTCCACAGGTGCACCAAACAGCGGGACAGAGGAACAGGCAGACTATGTCTTAAAGGCATTGGGCATAGACTGGAACAAGGATATGAAGAGGGAAAAGCTGTCTGCAACAGAATCTGTGGCTGCCATGAAGGACGGAAAGATAGATGCCTTCTTCTGGAGTGGTGCAATACCAACATCTTCAATAATAGACCTCTCATCTACACCGGGGCTTAAGATGGTTCTTATACCTGTTGAAAAAAAAGAGGCAGATATGATAAACAAGGCTTACCCCGGTGTCTTCCACAAGACTAAATTCCCAAAAGGTTGTTACAGCGCTGTTGATAAGGATATTGATGCCATTGCCATCACTGCAGTCCTTCTTGCCATGGATAAATTCCCTGAAGACAGGATGTATAAGATTGTAAGTGCCATATTCTCCAGCATACCTGACATAATCCCTGTCTGGAAGGGTGCAAAGAACCTTACACCAAAATCAGCAGTAGGCCAGTTGACACCGGATGCCCTAAAATACATACATCCAGGGGCACGTAAATTTTTTAAGGAAAAAGGTGCACTTAAATAAAGACACATAGAAACACAATAACTATACCCTGGGCCTTTTAAAAAGGTCTCAGGGTATAGGGCGCACCAGTCCTGCTTTGGTGGGGAGTTTCATCAAGGATAGAATATCCCGAGGCTTGACCTAACCTCTTCCATGGTCTTTTTTGCTATCTCACTGCAGGTTTTAGCACCTTTTCTCACTACATCGATGACATAATCCCGGTCCTTTTTCAGGGAATCTGCCCTATCCCTTATGGGTATCAGCTCATCCATCATATTTTTAAAAAGGACCTTCTTACAATCTATGCAACCTATAGATGCCTGTCTACAACCTTTATCAATCTCAAGGAGTTCATCCTCACGTGAAAATGCCCTGTGGATTGTCCAGATATTGCAGAGTTCAGGGTTGCCAGGGTCTGCCCTCCTAACCCTGTTTACATCTGTCACAGCTGTTCTCAGCTTCTCCCATATTGCATCTTTGTCTTCGAGAAGTCCTATATAGTTGTTCATGGACTTGGACATCTTGCTTGCACCGTCCACACCCAGTATCCTCGGCGCATGGGATAGTATAACCTGTGGCTCTGGGAAGATATCTCCAAACCGGTTATTAAATCTCCTTGCCACCTCCCTTGATAACTCTATATGCTGCACCTGGTCCTCACCCACCGGTACATAACCTGCCTTATATATAAGGATATCTGCTGCCTGGAGCACTGGGTAGTCCATTAGACCCATGTTTATATTGGCCCTATGCTGTCTTGATTTATCCTTGAACTGTGTCATCCTCTCCAGTTCTCCTATAGGTGTAACGCAGTTGAATATCCATGCAAGCTCTGTATGCTCAGGGACATGGGACTGGATAAACAGCCTGCACCTATCCGGTGTGAGGCCGCATGCAATGAGTATCAATGCCGTTTCTATTGTCCTATCCCTTAGTTCTTCTATATTATATTCCACTGTAATGGCATGATAGTCTACAACGCAGAATATGCAGTCATATTCCTCTGTCAATTCAACCCACTGCTTTATGGCACCTATATAGTTGCCGATATGAACCTCCCCGGTGGGTTGTATGCCGCTGAAAATCCTCTTCATTTCGTATTCCTCCCGTAATCATCTTCTATCCTTACTATATCGTCTTCACCAAAGTAATCACCCCGCTGCACCTCGATGAAGATGAGTTCTTTATCCCCTGTATTCTGTATCCTGTGAAATGACTCTCTTGGTATCCTTATACACGCCCCGGCCTTTAGGGTGTAATCTATGCCGTCTATGGTCACCTTAGCCTCACCCCTTACTATCTGCCAGTGTTCTTCACGCCTGAAGTGCTTCTGATAGCTGAGCCTGTGTCCCGGCAATACCTCTATCCTCTTCACCTTGAAGTCAACCTCATCCTGGAGGACAAGCCACCTTCCCCAGGGTGGCGTCCCGACCTTTTCATCCTTAGAGGACATAAACCATACCTCCATGCAGGTTAAAATACAGGTATTTTTTATACATTGTAACACCCTTATAATCAAGAAATTATTCATTGATTTATCAAAGAAATTATTTTATAGAGAACAAATAAAGATGTTAAAGATAAAGGACATCACATCCCCGGACAATAAAGAGTGGGACAGCATCTGGTCAGGATGCACCTATGCCACCTATTTCCATTCAAGGGAATGGGCAGAGATATGGAGGGCATATACAGACAATTCTATTAAGCCTGCACCTGAGCTTGCCATATTCTCTGATAACAAGAAGGCATTGATACCTTTTAGCGTTCAGTTGAGAAAGGGTTTATCAAAGACATATTTTCTTACTGCAGATGGACAGTTTGGAAACTGGATTTCCCTGGATGGGATAGACAGGGAACATGCCCTACTTTTGATAAGATATATAGACAAGAGGTGCAAAAACCTTGTGTGGCGATGGAATCCCTATGATCCTTTATCTGTTGATTTAGGGCTCTTAGACCTATATGAACTGGAGGATGATGAAAACCATACTGTTGACCTGACCCTTGGCTTTAATAATATACTCTCAGGGTGCTATCACGGCCACAGGTGCTCATACAAAAAAGGTTTAAAAGAGGGTCTTTCCATAAGGCTGGCAGATAGTTTAGATGACTGGATTGCATATTATCATGTATATGAAGATACCCTTAAAAGATGGGGGGATACGGCACTGTCAAATTATGACTGGAGGTTATTCGAGATTATATACAGGCTTAATTCACCTTATATAAAATTATGGGTGGTATTACATAACCAGCGTATCATTGCCGGTGCCTTGTGTTTCTATGCAAGGGAGCATGTGGTCTGCTGGCATGCATCAGTCCTTGAGGAGTATCTACCAAAAAGACCTATGAACTTCATGTTTCTTGAGATAATGAAAAATCTGTGTGGCTGTGAATACAGGTGGTTTGACTTCAATACAAGTGCACACCTGGAGGGGTTAAAGACATTTAAGAACCGCTTTGGTGCAAGACAGCTCCGGTGCAATGTCTATTATAAAAAATCAAGACCAATAAGATATTATATTAAGGCTAAAAACCTCCTGGGAAGATAGAAGGCTTCATACTAAAATACCACTTATAAACTGAATATAATCAATACAGTTGTTGCAAAAATAGAAATTTGTGCTAATAAGAGAATAAGAAAATAAAAAAATAAAGGCATAAATCAAAAAAGCCTTGGAAGGAGGTTATTATGATAACCCTTGAGATGGATAAAGAAGAGGTAAAAATGCTTATCAATATTATTGAAAGATATCTGTCCCATCTTGAAGTAGAGATAGTCAGGACACACCACAGAGAGTTTCGTAACTCCCTAAAGGAAAGGGAAGGGCAGATCAAGGTTACATTAGAAAAGCTAAAAAAACTCGTTGATTAATCTCTTCAATACAAGACCTCTGCATGCCCTGCATAGGTCTTGTATGCCAGCAAAGGGTAAAGAGGTCTCTATATCAATCTCATCTTTGCATCCACTATAACAGCACCCTCTCCTTTTTCGTAGACAATAACAGGGTTTATATCGAGCTCTTTTATGGATGGATTATCCTGAACCATTCGGCAGATATTGGTTATTATCCTTTTGAGGGCATCTATATCTGCTGGTGGCGCACCCCTGAAACCTTTAAGTAAGGCAGCCCCTTTCAATTCCTTGATCATCTCCCCTATATCATCTTCATCAACAGGGATTACCCTGATAGACCTATCTTTTATGAGCTCAGTAAAGATACCACCCAGGCCCAAAAGGATTATATGACCAAAAACCTCATCGTATTTTACCCCGATTATAACCTCTATGCCCGATGGACACATCCTCTGGATTAGATATTTCTTAGCATCCATCTGTTTTATCCTGTTTACAAGCTCATCTTTATCGCCGATGTTGAGGACTACCCCTTTTTTCTCTGTCTTATGGAGGATATCAAAAGAGGCATCCTTTAATACTACAGGAAAGCCTATCTTTAATGCGTATGATATGGCCTCGTCCTCGCTCTCTGCCACCATGTATTCTGCCACAGGGAGTTCGTATCCCTTAAGCATCTCAAATACAGAAGATGGCCCTCTATTTTGTGATAAAGGTATCTGGAGGTCTTTTATCTTTACCTCAATGGATGTTTTTGTATATCTATCGGGCTTTCGTCTTTTAATAGACCTGTGATGTTTTAAAGACATGGATAATGCCCATATGGCACAGTCGCAGTCAGAAAATATCGGGAAATCTGCAGCCTCCCTAAGGGGAAACCACTCATCCCTGTTGGTAATGACAGATAAGGCAACAGGCTTTTTGAATGCCCTTGATAGCCCTGCTGCATCTCTTACAAACCCCTGGACCTTTTTTCCATCGCTCTCAGAACTATAGGTTACTATAAAGACAACCCCGTCCACATCCTCCTCCATGAGGGCTGCCCTGAGTATATCTGTATATAGATTTAAATCGTAGACATCACCCACATCAAGGGGGTTTGTTGCCCTTATGACATTGAGCTTTTTAGATTTTACAAATTCAAGGAAACTATCTGAATATCTTGCAAGCCTGAACCCATATCGCTCTACACTGTCTGCAGCCAGGACACTATGCCCCCCTGAACGGGATATAACAGCGAGTCTCTCCCCTTTTAGAGGCTCAAGACTGAAGACCTTGAGACAATTAAGCATATCCTGAAAACTCTCCACCATTGTAACACCTACCTGTCTCATAGCAGCCTTTGCCACCTCATCATCCCCTGCAAGGGCAGATGTATGGAACCTGGCAATCTCCCGACTTGTCTTACCCCTGTTTGCCTTGAGAAGGACAATGGGCTTGTCAGTATTGGATGCAAGCCTCATAAAATCCATCCCATCAGAGAAATGTTCAAGATATAGACCTATTATATGTGTAGCAGGGTCGTTGATGAGATACTGGAGACATACATTTTCGTCTATCAAGAGTTTGTTGCCTATGCTTATAACCTTACTGAGACCGATATTCTCACAGGAGCTTATCATACATGTATCATAGAATATACCCCCACTCTGGGATATGAGGGCAACCCTGCCAGACCTCATATAATCTGGACTAAGGATAAAAAAAGGCAACACAACACCTGCATCAATATTTATAATACCGAAGCAGTTTGGTCCTATTATTTTCATTTTGTATATCTCTGCTGTCTTACTGATTTTTCTCTCAAGGGCATCCCTGTCAGTGGAGAACTCTGAGAACCCCCCTGATTCAATAATAACATGGGTGATCCCTTTTCTTGCGCAATCTTCGAGTATTGACGGCACCTTTGCAGCAGGGACAAGGATTACGGCCAGTTCAGGGGTATCCTCTATATCATCAAGGCTTGTAAAGACCTCCCTGTCACCCACATATCCCCTTGATGGTCCTATGGCATATATATTGCCCTTGAAATTAAACCGCTCCAGGTTTCCTGTGATTATCCTGCCTAAGTTTCCCGGTGCGTCAGATACACCAAAAACAACTATTGATGAGGGGTTAAAGAATCTATCCATGTTTATATCCATAATTCCTCCGTAAACAAAGACGAATAAGTATACATGCATGGCAGATATAAGACAAGAACAAACATCGACAAGGGCTGACCAAGACTTTTTATAAACTCTTGACATACTATGTTCACTTATGTTTAAAATAGAGTCAGTGCCGAGGTAGCTCAGTCGGTAGAGCAGCGGACTGAAAATCCGCGTGTCATTGGTTCAATTCCGATCCTCGGCATTTTTCTTAATGAAAATGAAAATCCTGATAACCATCTGCTTTTTTCTATCATTAATAGCAGGCAACCTTTACTCAATAACCCTGGATGAGGCAATAAAAAGGGGGCTTGAGGTATCTTTCCCTATAAAACAGCAAAAAGAGACAATCAGGAGTTCAGAATATCAATATAATTCTACCTTAGACCCATATCTTCCCCAGGCAAATATCCAGGCAGGGTATACGAGATACCTAAACAGCGGCTCGAGTTCAACGACGAGGGGAGCAGGGACAACAGGCAGCATAGGAAACGATGTGTATAATGCCACTGGCTCGCTATCTTACAGACTATACGACGGCGGCTTGAGGTATGCAAGGCGTCAGGCATCGGTGTCTTTAGTGGGCAGGGAAAAAGAGAGGCTCGAATCAGTAAAGACGGATATACTCTTTAATATCAAGACAGCCTTTTATACTGCCCTGGGTAAAAAATCCATTGTCGAAAAGAGAAGAGAGGCATACGAGACAAGCAAGAAGATATTCGAACTAACAAAGGCAAGATATGAGGCAGGCGTAGCCAAAAAAAGTGATGTCCTCCAGGCAGAGGTGAGACTAACCTCTTCAAAGATAGAGCTCTTTGATTCTGAGAAGGATTTTGAAAAGGCACTGGAGGACCTAAACTCCATCCTCCTCTATGGACCCAATGAAAAGCTTGATGTGGAAGGGAATCTCGCCAGCCCCAGCACCAAAGAGGACATTGATAGCCTTGTGGATAGGGCACTTAAGTCAAGGCCTGATATAACCTATCAGATGAAGGAGATAGAGAGACTCAATATGGTCTATAATGAGAAGAAGAGCGAATGGTATCCCAAACTGGATGCAGGGCTACAGCAGTCAAGGATTGATAAGTCCATTATACCCAACAACAGGCAGGATACCTTTGGATTAACTATCACATACCCCCTTTTTGACGGTGTAGGTAGATATTACAATATAAAGGCAGCATCCAGCGACATAGCTGCCGCCAGATACAGACTCGAGGAGATTAAAAGGATAGTAAGGCTTGAGATAACAAAGGCCTATAAGGATTATGAATTGAGCATAGAGAATGTAAGGCTCTATAATGAGCTTTTAAGGGAGGCAGATACAAACTTTGAACAGGCCCTGGGTGAATACAGGGTTGGCAAGGGCGATATACTCTCTCTGTTACAGGCAGAGAGGGACCTTACAAAGGCAAAAGAGAATCTCGTTATCTCTCTATATCAGGCGAATAATGCACTGGCATATCTCCAAAAAGTGGCATATCTAACGGAATATTAGGATGGAAATGAAAAAGAGATACATTGTCTTTGGTCTCATAGGTATAGTAATCATAGCAGCTATCTTTTCAGGTCTTATAATCAAGAAAAATAGGACCAAAACAACAGGTGAAGAGATATATACAGTAAAAAAAGGTGATGTGGTCCACTTTTCAGAGCAGACAGGGATAATAAAATCCCAGGTAGGGGCCATAGTCAAGGTAGGCACAAGGGCAACAGGGGTTCTTACCCACCTTAAATACCAGGTGGGTGACTATGTTAAACAGGGTGAACTTATTGCAAAGATAGATGACAGGGAAAAACTTGCAGAAAAGAGGAACCTGGAGGCCCAGATAGAGGAACAGAAAAAGGACCTGGAGGCAAAAGAGGCACAATACGCATACAGCAAGGTCAACTATGAAAGGGAACTGAGGCTTCTCGAGAAGGAGTTTACCACAAAGGACAATGTGGATAAGGCGAAAAGGGAGCTTGATGTGGCAAGGGCACAGATAGAGGTCTCAAAGGCAAAGATAAAAGAGGCAAAGGAGAAACTGAACAGCCTCGATGTATCTCTCAGCTATCACAGGATATATTCCCCTATATCGGGTTATGTATCCCAGGTGACCACACAGGAAGGGGAGACAGTTGTTGCAGGTCTGTCTGCAGTAAACCTCATAACCATTATAGACCCCACAAAGCTCGAGATGTGGATATATGTGGATGAAACAGATATAGGCCGTGTGAAAAAGGGGATGAAGGTGGAGTACTGGGTGGATGCATATAGAAAAAAGCTGTTTACAGGCACTATATCCATGATATATCCCCAGCCTGAGATAAAGGACAATATAGTATATTACCTTGCCATTGTTAAGATAGACCCGAAGGATACAGTATTCCTAAAGCCTGAGATGACAACCCATGTAAAGATTATCATAGAGGAAAAAAAGGATGTCCTTGTCGTCCCTAATAGTGCTGTCCGCTTTGAAGAGGGGAAGAATGTGGTCTATGTCAAGACCGAACAAAAACCCATGAGAAGGGATGTGGAGATAGGTATAAGGGATGACAGATTCACAGAGATTATCTCCGGTGTCAGGGAAGGGGAACGTATAACCATACCTGTTGTCAAAAAGAATCAATCAGGTCCTAAAAAGTGATCAACCTTAAAGGCATTAAAAAAAGTTATTTTATCGGAGAGAGGGAACTGCCTATACTAAAAGGCATAGACCTGTCCATAGAAGCCGGTGAACTCGTGATACTCATGGGTGTATCAGGGTCAGGAAAGACAACCCTTATGAATATCATAGGGCTCCTGGACAAACAGACAGAGGGGGAGTATTTTTTTATGGGCAGGAGTGTTGACGGTCTCGATGATGAATCCCTTGCCATGTTCAGGAACGAGCATATTGGTTTTGTATTTCAGCAATTTTTCTTGCTCCCCTATCTCAATGCAATAGAAAATGTCCTCATACCCATTGTCTATTCAAAAAAAAATATAAAGCACCCCAGGGAAAAGGCAAGACAACTCCTCTCAAAATTCGGTCTTGCAGACAGGATTCACAACAGGCCCTCCCAGCTATCAGGGGGTGAGCAGCAGCGTGTTGCCATAGCAAGGGCACTTATAAACGACCCTGACCTTATCCTCGCTGATGAGCCTACAGGCGCCCTTGATTCTAAGACAGGCAACGAGATTATGGAGCTCTTCCGCATGCTCAACAATGACGGTAAGACAGTAATAGTTGTAACCCACGACCCAAAGCTGGCACAATTCGGAAAGAGGCTTGTTAGGATTGAGGATGGGACTATCTCTGAAGATATCACAGGTTAGGGAGTTTTTACAGGAGACCCTTAAGATCCTCTTTTATTACAGGGTAAGGGCTATATTCTCATTATCCGGTGTTGCCCTGGGTATCCTGTCTATCTGCATTATAATCACAACCATCGATGGTGCGAATAAAAAGGCATACGAGATATTTGAGGCCCTTGGTCCAGATTCAATAATGATCTTTGGTGGTAGCGAGAGACAGAGGATGGCAAGGGAGAGGGTCACAACCCTTACCTATAAGGATGCTGAATCTATTGAGAGGATAAATGGGGTATACGACATAACAAAGGCATACTCTGTCAGGAATCTAACTCTCAGATACAAAGACAGAAAGTGGCAGACCAATATAATAGGTTCAACAGAAAACTACTTTGAATCCTATAAATGGAATCTCTTGATGGGGACTGTATTTAAAAAGGATGATGTGCTCAATGTAGAGTCCGTATGCGTAATCGGCTATAAGGTCTACGATGAACTGTTCAAGGGTGAGGATGCTGTAGGCAAGACCATAACTATAGGTAAACTACCAGTCAGGGTAATTGGTGTCCTGGAGGAAAAGGGCGGTGCAGCAGGGGGTCCCAATATAGATGACAGGGTTATAATGCCCCTTTCAACGGTGACAGCTAAACTCTCCAATGAAAAAAGATACTTAGGTGTGCTGAGGGTCAAGACCTCAAGGGATGTGGATGAAACCATAGAGGACATAAAAAGTGTATTGAGGAGGAATCACGGCATACAGGGGGACCAGGATGATTTTACAATAAGGAGTTCCAGAGATATCCTCCAGTTTATGAGTGTCATATCCGGCTCACTCTTTCTTTTTCTCGGGACAGCATCAATAGTTGCCCTTGTGGTGAGCGGCTTTGTCCTTGCCAACCTGTTTTATCTCACCATACAGGAGAGAAAAAAGGATATCGGTATAAGAAGGGCATACGGTGCATCAAAAAGGGGTATACTCCTGTCTTTTCTCTTTGAATCCATTTTTATAACATTCATTGGTGGTATTATAGGGGTCTTGCTCAGTCTTTTGTTAGAGGGGGTCTTTGAGAGGCTTTTCAGTATACCCATGGAGTTTTCATATAAGGTTGTAATATTTGCCATGCTCTTTAGCTGCCTGACAGGGACCCTATCAGGCCTTAAGCCTGCCTTAAAGGCAAGCAGGATAGAGCCTATCGAGGCCATAAGGGGATGATTTATACACTCAACTTTTATATCAAGATAGCCATACAGAATCTCTTTGTCCATAAGGCGAGGATGACCTTGGCCCTCCTTGGGATACTCTTTGCGGTCATGAGTCTTGTTGCCTTTGGAAACATAAGCGTTGGTATGAAGCTCAAGATAGACAGTGAGATAAGTAAGTTCGGCAAGAATCTCATAATCTTAAGGTCAGGGCTTGTATTTGTAACAGGGAGGGGTGCAAGGCAGTTTGCAGAGGCAAAGACATTAAAACCCAGGGACATAAAGATATTAAAGGAGAGGTTATCCGAGATACAGGAGGTAGTGCCCTTTTACGACACCACATACCCTGCAAGATACGGGGAAAACACCCTCAAGGTAAGTATAATGGGCTCATCGGCAAATATTTTTGAGGTGCGAAACATCGGTCTCATTATGGGCAGGCCTTTTACAGAACAGGACAATACAGACGTGGAGAAGAGGGCTGTAGTTGGTTTTAAGGTTTATGATAATCTTTTTAAATCAGAAGACCCTATAGGCAAATATATACTCATATACAGGTCACCTACAGAGATAATCGGCGTCATAGAGGAGAAGGGCGTTGACTTTGCAGGTCAGGACCAGGACCTGCAGGTATATATCCCCTTGAATACCTTTATGAGACGCTATAGCAATATAGACTATATAAAAGGTGCATATCTCCAGACAAAAGACGGGGTAAACCTCGCTGATATGAAGATAAAGGTCAGAAATCTTTTAAGAAGGATACACAACCTGAAAGAGGGGCAAAAGGATGATTTTTCCATATTCACATTAGATGATATATTGAGGACAAGGGAAGAAGGTATAAGGCTCGTGTCTGTCCTCACCATAATAGCATCCACTGTATCTTTTCTCATAGGGGGGCTCGGTATATTCGCCATCATGCTTTTATCTGTGGCAGAGAGAAAGATGGAGATAGGCATAAGGAGGGTGGTGGGCTCAAAGAAAAAGGATATCATACTCCAGTTTCTCTCTGAATCAGTAATAGTTGCATTGATAGGGGGGACAGCAGGTATCTTGGCAGGCTGTCTTATTACGGTTATTGTGGACTATTTCGGGGATTTCCCTTTCCTGCTTCATATTGGTAACATATCCCTATCCATCTTTATAAGCATACTTGTTGGTATAGCTGCCGGCATCTATCCAGCTTTTCAAGGGACCAAATACGAGCCCATAGAGGTTCTCCATTAACCCTGTGACACATCCGTGAGACCCTTGGAACTGGTTTATTTGGTCTATATGTGAACAAAATCAGTCTTATTCTGGACAGATCCCTCACACTCGGGTAAGGTTTTGGATTTTAAACCCAATAGTCTTTGTCTACAGCTTATACCTGCCTATAGAGGGACGTCGTTAGAAACCTTAGCGTTTTTATAAGGTTGTAGATATAATATTTACCAAATTGACACATGGAGATATTTTTGTTAGGGTTATACAATTCTCATAGATTTTTGAAGGGGTTTTGGTTTGAAGATAATAATCATAGGTGCCGGTGAAGTTGGTTTTAATCTTGCAACACGCCTTTCCCAGGAAAAACACGACCTTGTCGTCATCGATGCAGACAATGAAAAATGTAGAAAGATAGAAGCTGTTCTTGATATCTCTGTTATAAACGGTAATGGCTCAAGCCAGAGTATTTTGAGAGAGGCAGGCATTGAATCTGCTGACATGCTTATAGCAGCTACAACCGTCGATGAGGTCAACCTCCTTGCCTGTATGATAGCATCGAAGATGGGTGTGAGACGTAAGATAGCCAGGGTCAGAAACCCTGAATACTACAGCAATACATCTGTCCTTACTATGAAGGACCTGGGGGTAGACCTTTTAATACACCCGGAAGACGAGGTGGCTGAAGAGATTACCCGCCTTCTAATGAGATCTATTGCATCAGAGATAGTAGAGTTCGAGGACGGAAAGATCCTCATGGTAGGCATAAAGATCGATGCAGATTCACCCATACTGAATGTCCAGCTAAAAAACCTGGGGACGCAGGAACAGAGGAAAAACTTTAGGATTGTCGCCATATCCAAGGGACATAACACAATAGTCCCTGATGGTAATGAATACATAAACAAGAATGACCAGGTCTTTGTCGTTACAAAAAAGGAGAGCCTTTCTGAGCTTCTTGCCATGACAGGCAAGCAGAATAAGACCCTTGAAAAGATAATGATACTCGGTGGGGGAAAGATAGGGATGGGTCTGGCAAAAAATCTCGAAGAGAGGGATATACAGGTTAACCTCCTTGAATCAGACAAGGAAAAATCCAAACAGATAGCAAGCACCTTGAAAAAATCTATGGTATTTAATGTTGATGGAACAGAGATTGACCTCCTCGCAAGGGAAGGTATACTCAATATGGATGCCCTTGTTGCCGTCACATCAGACGATGAAACAAACATAATAGCCTGCCTTTTGGCAAAACATATTGGTGTTCAAAAGGTCATAGCATTGGTAAACAAGGTGGCATATCTACCCCTTATGCCTGTAATAGGCATAGATGCCACTGTTAATGTCCGTCTTGCAACAGCAAATGCCATATTACGTTTCATAAGAAGGGGTGATATCTTATCTGTTGCCACTTTTCACGGGATAGATGCAGAGGCAATAGAGCTAAAGGTGAGCAGAGAGGGAAAATATACAGGCAAGATGTTAAAAAACCTGAAACTCCCGGAGGGGGCACTGGTTGCAGCCATTTTAAGGGGTAATGAGGTTTTAATACCTTACGGTGACAGCATAATAGAACCAGGGGACAGGGTTATTATCTTTGCACTCCCCCAGGCTATTCACACCATAGAGGATCGGTTCTCAAGGTGAGGGCAGCTTGAAGATATCCAATGTCTTCTATGTGTTGTCAAGGCTCTGGTTGATACTCAGCGTATGTATCATCTTGCCGCTTCCATTCTCTTTATATTATAAAGATGGGCTACATCTTATCTATATCTTTACATCAGCTGGGCTTACCATACTGGGTATAATAATAAACCGTTTAATCCCCATGCCTTCAGAGCTGTCTGCAAAAGACGGTTTTCTTGCTGTCTCATTGAGCTGGGTAAGTTTTTCTCTTATAGGTGCCATACCCTTTATGGTATCGGGTTCTATACCTTCTTTAACAGACGCTTTTTTTGAAACCATGTCGGGTTTCACAACCACAGGGGCAACAATCCTTACGGACATAGAAATGGTCCCCAAAAGTCTATTGTTCTGGCGAAACATGACCCAGTGGCTCGGAGGTATGGGGGTTATTGCCCTGGCCGTGGCAGTACTACCCATGCTCGGTGTGGGAGGCTTTCAGCTTTTCAAGGCAGAGGCGCCAGGCCCAACAAAGGATAAGATATCCCCGAGAATAAGCGAAACAGCTAAGCTGCTCTGGCTTGTCTATCTTCTCTTCACTGTATTAGAGACGGTCCTCCTTATGCTGGGCGGTTTAAGTTTTTTTGAGGCACTGTGTGTAACCTTCGGGACGCTGGCCACCGGGGGATATGCACCATTGAATGCAAATATAGCAGCATATCCATCCATGTATATCCAGTATGTTATTATATTCTTTATGCTCATGGCAGGTATAAACTTTAATCTCCACTATTGGGCACTAAAGGGTTCATTGAAAAACTATATAAAAAACCCTGAATTACGTTTTTTTCTTGGCGTTATTGCTATCTCCACCTTTGTTATTATATTCGTGAGGTTTATAAACGGCGCAGAACTCTCAGAAAACCTAATAAGGGGCTCACTATTTCAGACAATATCCATAATTACAACAACAGGCTTTGTGACCGAAGACTATGAGCTTTGGCCCTTTGCCACCCAATTCCTCCTTCTTTTATTAATGTTTATAGGTGGTTGTGCAAGTTCAACAGGGGGCTCTATCAAAAACATACGCATATATGTCCTTTTTAAATTCCTCGGCAATCAACTAAAGAAACTATTTTACCCACGAGGGGTGTTTCCGGTAAAGGTGGGAGATAAGACAGTATCTGAGGATATAGTCTCCAGCATTGTAGCCTTTATAGCCCTTTATATGCTCCTTTTTATAGCCGGTGTCCTTGTTATGACCTTTCTTGGCCTTAATATAGATACATCTATTGGGGCTGTTGCAGCAACCCTCGGAAATGTGGGGCCTGGGATAGGGGATGTCGGGCCTGTAGAGAACTTTGCCCATATGCCAAAGACGGCAAAGTGGTTTCTCTCATTTCTCATGCTTGCAGGCCGTCTCGAGGTATATACAGTTCTTGTGCTCTTTACGCCGAGATTCTGGAAATGAGACATGAGACCTTTGGAAAAAGTCTCATACTCTTAATAGCCTCCTAAAGCTTATACAGGATTTTGGGTTTTAAAACTATCCGTATTCTTCCAGATAACGTTCGATATAATCATTAACTGCCTCTTTAGAACGAAAAATCCCGAAGTGTCCTTCACAGAGTATATCTGCCTGTAAGGCCAGAAGCGCCTCCATAGACCTCTTCCAGTCTGACATGTTGGCACCAAAATCAGGTAAAAAAGGGCCGTGTATATCCTGACCGAAAAGCACCCTTTTATCATTTATGTCTGTATAGACAGAGATAGAGCCAGGGGTATGGCCTGGGGTATGGATGCATACGACCTCATGGTCACCAAAGATTAATTTTTCTTCTCTGGTTTTTATCTTTATATCAACAGACAAAGGTTTAAAGTCAACACCATACCAGTATGCAGCGGTCATCCTTTTATCCCCTCTCTCCACAACATCTGCATCCTTTTCATGCATGATAATTCTGGCATTGAACCTCTTCCTCAATTCCTCTGCACCGCCTACATGGTCTATATGGCAATGGGTTAATATGATTGTAGAGAGGCGTTCTGGATTTAATCCAAATACGCTGATGTTTTTTACAATCTTATCAACACTATCACCTGCTCCCGTATCAATAAGGATCAGTTCACCCACATCAATAAGATATACAGAGCAGTCCTTTGAGTCGGTCATCCCGGAATCACCTATCATATAGACATCCTTTATAACCTCAACTGGTTTCATTACATGCCTCCTTTCACAATAATATTACCATCTTCATCTCTTTTTTCAAAACATAATGTTAGACTGACCCTCTTGCAAAAGCTGAGCCTTGGGTTTTATAAGCCTTTATTCTATAATCTGTAATGGTCTTTATTATTAGATTTGCCATAACTCATAGATATTGTATAATAGATTAAAAAATGGAGGTCTTGATATGCTGCGTCTTTTGTGCATTGCACTTACAGTATGTATTATTATGCCTTATTACGTCTTTGCCGGTGATAGGGGCACAAAGACCATTACAGGCGAGGTAATAATAATGGAGCCAAAGGACAAGGCAATACTTGTCAAAAAGGTTGTGGGTAAACAAGAATATATAAACGGTGGCGTAATAGATGAACATACAGAGATTATAGTGGGTGGGAAAAAGGCATCTATTGAGGATATAAAGGTTAGCGACAAGGTGACCCTTATCATGACCATAAAAGACGAGGATGTCTATGTTAAAAAGGTTATAAAAAAATAGCCTTTATCTTTTCTATTCATACTTCCGGCTTTACCGGTTTATCCCAGAACCACCTTAACCCATTGAAAACATAACCTGTGTATAAAATATTGTCTTGTTGTGCCTAATAGCAAATATTTATTAACAAAAATATTTTTTATTATATAATTTTGATCTGTCCGTATAAACATATCACCAATTTCACCAAAGAAAACAGTTTAGATTGCAGGGAAAATACTTGAAAATAAAAAAGTAAGGTAGAGGATAGTTTGTCAAAAGAGGCGATAAAAAAACAGATCATCTTTTAAAGGCAGTATTCAAGTTATAGTATGTGATGCTTAACGGGCATGTCATAATTATAAAAATGGATATTTTAGTTATAGAAAGAACGGATTTTTTAATGTAAAATGAAAAAACAGGGGGTGAAAAACGAGAGAGTTCACTGTTATCATGGAACAGGATAAAGAAGGTTACTATATTGCTCAAGTGCCTCAATTAAAGGGATGTCACACTCAGGCAAGGTCACTTGATGAGCTGTTGGAAAGGATAAATGAGGCTATAGAGCTTTGTCTTGAGGTTTATGGTGAGGCTATGGAAAGGTCGAGTATATAATAATGCAGAAAGAAAGGGGGTTAGGATGAGGACAATAAAACAACTTTTTATGTTAGAAAAAAAATAGTATTACAGTGAAATTTCTGTTAAACATATTAAAAAGATATTTCATGATGTCAGGGCAAAGAGAGGTTATCAATGCCTGAAATTAGTAGATTTTTTGGTATAGTAATAATTATGTATTATGATGACCACAATCCACCACACTTCCATGCAAGATATGGTAACTATTCTATAGTTATAAGGATTGAAGATTTTGCAATATTGGAAGGATATTTACCACCAAGGGCACTGGGTCTTGTTATAGAATGGGCAGATATCCATAAAAATGAGCTATTAAAGAACTGGCAATTGTCAAAAGAGCATAAACCATTATTTCCAATAGAACCATTAAAGTAAGGAGGGCTAATGAATTATGATATTATAGATGCAAAGTATATTGAAGGTTATAAACTTGAGCTTATTTTTAAAGATGGCAAAAAAGGAATTGTTGATTTATCAGTGTATATCCATAAGGGTGGAGTTTTTAGCCGCTTCACTGATATTGAATATTTCAAACAGTTTTATGTAAACAGAGAAATCGGGACATTGTGCTGGCCTGATGGTCTGGACATTGCCCCAGAAACACTTTATCATGTGGCAACAGGGGAACCTCTGCCTGTCTGGACAAAAACAGAAAAAGCAGTGGCTTAAAAAGAGTTAAGTTAATATGAAATTAAAGAGCAATTATCCTTCATGCTGAAGAAGAGTTAACACATTAAAACCTATGAACATTTAGCAGAGATATTGCCTGATGGACATCTGTCAATCCCGAAGATTTGAAGGACAAGCTATCAAGGTAATAAAAACAGAGGTATACTTCTTACAGATGATGAAAATTCAAATTGGAGCAATTTTA
>Ga0208461_1000304_pt1 | contig 48931 bp, 47 predicted proteins | sample AD_JPNTR4_MetaG_FD_184448 | JGI IMG/M metagenome (GOLD analysis project Ga0208461, IMG submission 184448) | Active sludge microbial communities of municipal wastewater-treating anaerobic digesters from Japan - AD_JPNTR4_MetaG (SPAdes) (version 2) | ecosystem: Engineered > Bioreactor > Anaerobic...
CAAAGTGTGCTCCGGATGGATTAAGGTATGATCCCGTTGCCGCTGAAATATTTTTATTCACCGAAGAATCGCCGTCCAATACGTTAATTGAATTGAAGTGATAAGAACTTGCTTTTCGTTGTCGGCAGTATAAGAAACGCCGTCTTGTGTGTCAAGAATATTTAGCCACAAGCTGTGGGGTGCGGCGCTGCTGATCCCGCTGAAGGAACATTACGATATCCATCTTTTTGAGGCATCTGTTCATCGTTTGATTATTGCATCTGAAAAAAAGGCGAATCATCCCGAATTCAGGCAAGCTTATCCATCACGCCTTAGATGATTCTTGAAAAAAATCACAATGCGTTATGACTGTATGTATTCATCCCAGGAGTATTGAGGGTCGGCGTAGGCGTCGGCTTGTGGATGATGACATCACCGCCGCCTTCATAGGTCAAAGTATGAAAATTAATATTGTTGAGTTGTCGCTTGTATGTTTGCGCTTCTTCATTATATTGAATGGTGTACGGCCAGTTCCAGGAATCCGCGTTCCGGTATAAATCCGGTATGTAGCATCTGTTGCCGTTGCCGCAAATGATGCGGCTGCCTCTAAAATAGACAAACCGGCGGTGTTATGGGCGGGAGCCTGTCGCCTTCGTATAAAACCTTTTCCAGGAAAAGGCCGGAAGGCGGTGCGGTGAAGCGCGCGGGAATTTCCGAATAGGTGGTGAGCATGGTTTTGATGTCGCGACCGTTGAAGTTTCCGCGTCCCGCCTCGACGGTCACGCCCACGATGCGCCTGACCATTTTCCAGAGGAAATGGGAGCCGAGAACGCGTAGGACGATGAGAGCGTCGAATTCCTTGAGCCATATTCCTTCAATGTTGACTTTTGTTGAAGTTTCTTTTTCCATTCTTTTGTCGGCGAAAGAGGCGAAATCGTGGAATCCGCGGAATATGTCGAGCGCCTGTTTCATTTTTTCGCAATCGAGTTTGTCCTTGACCCACCAGACATAACGTTTGCCGAATGCCGTTCGTCTGCGGGAAATCAGATAGAGGTAACTGCGGCCCACGGCGTGATGACGGGCGTGAAAAAGAGCGGGGGCGTTTTCCACTTTGAGGATGTTGATGCTGGCGGGCAGATTGTCGTTGATGCCCATGCGCAGGGAATCCGGATGAACTTTTTTGGAAGTTTCCAGGTGGGCGACCTGGCCGAGGGCGTGAACGCCGGCGTCGGTTCGGCCTGCGCCCTGAACTTTGACGGGCGCGTCTAAAAACTTTTCCGCCGCGGTGATCAGCGTCTCCTGCACACTGCGCGCGTTTTTCTGGGTTTGCCAGCCGCGATAGTTGGTGCCGTCATATTCCAAAAGGATTTTGTATTTGTGCAAAGCCATGGCTCTTTCTGCGGAATATTTTGCGGCGCAAAGTCCGGGGGACAGCGGCGGACGATGCCTTGCATTTAGATGGAACCGGCCTCTTTGTTCTTAGAAGAGACGACGCTGGCGGCTTTCTGCTTGGCCTGGTCCTGTTCCAACGGTGCCAGGATGGTCAAGGCGGCTATTTTGTTGATGAGCAGGCCGTCGTTGCGGTCCAGCTGGGGTAATTCAGCGCCGGGGTACAGAGAGGTGATGACCGCCTTGCCGATGATCTTGCGTCCCTCGCGGCCCCGGCAATCTCTGATTTTCAGTCCCCAGACGTTATGAAAAATCAGGGGCCGCCCGTTCGGGGCGCCGATGTAGAGCATCACATGACCCTTGCGCCACAGCAGGCTCAAGTAAGGAACGCCTTTTTCCACAATGATTTTTTCTTTTTCCTGCGGGTCAAGATTCTGCAGGTCAATGAAAGAGCCCACGGTTTTGGCCTGATCCGCGGAGTGTCTCGGAAGCCAGATGCCGAAAGGAGCGAAGAAATCCCGTGTCATGGCGGAACAGTCCCGGTTGCCGTAAAGACCGCCCCATCCGTATGGCTCATCGATAAATTCATTCGCGATGTTCACGGCGTTGCTATAGGTGAACGGCAGCGGCTTTGCGGCGACCACGCGGGGGGAGACCCGTGTGCGCTTGATGACGGCGTTGCCGTTTTCATCCGCTGCGGCGATGAGGATTTCCATCATGCCTTCCGTTTCGCCGACGAGCGGGAAGATCTGACCGACCGATGTCCGGATGCTGAATTTTCCGCCCTCGTCCAGAATCGTCGTTTTGTCTTTAATGACGACGCCGTAGCGGCCGCATTCCCATGTCCGCCTGAAATTTTCATCGGCGCGCGCGATGTCTTCGACGGGAACCCAGCCGAAAGCGAAACTGGTTTCCACGAGCGCCCAAGATTTGTCCTCGCTGAGATGACAAATCAACACGGGCGTGTTGGTCGGCACGGAGGAGATTTGCAGGTTGTCAAAGGGCCATCCTTCAATATCACCGCCAGGTTTGTAGAAATGGGGGCGGTTGGTCGGCAGCATGCGCAGATTCGTCTGTCGGATGGTAATGGCCCGCTCCATGGCTTTGGGATAGTTGTCCAGGGCGGCGTTTTTCTGAAGCGCTCTGATCCAGGAGAGCGAGTGTTTCCGTTTGTTTTCTCCGTAACCCGGGTTGAGACTGAATCTTTTGAAGATCTGTTCGACCCTTTCGGGACGCGCGTGAACAGGTTCCGGATTATGCCAGACGGAAAAATAAAAGGCGTTGTAATCGGCGTCCATTTTTGACTGGGTGGCGGCCGGCAGAAGCAGATCCATCAGCGGGCGTTCGGCTTTTTTTTCTTCGACAAGCGCTTTGTGATCCTGGCGGATTTCTACTTCGTCTTTGATGGTTTCAGGAAGGGTTGTGCAGCCGAAAATGACAAGGGCAATGATAAACGAGATAACGGTTTTCCGGGCCATTAAAAAACGCCTTGATTTATTTTTTTTTCTTCTTATATTCTTTTTTTGTGTTTTGGGCAAGACCAAAACGTTTTTCTTCACGAAAAAGCGATCAAGATTGCCTGAAAGGATACGCAGCAGGCGGTTACAACCAATAAAGCTTCAACAAAGCACAACAACCCAAAGGAGAACCACATGAAAAACAAGGAAATGAACGCCATCATTCAAAGAGCCATCGCCAACGAAGAGGACGCTTATCAGTTTTACATCAAACTAGCGGACCGGGTCACCGATGAATCCGCCAAAGATACGCTGAAGTATTTGGCGAAGCAGGAGCAGGGGCACAAAGAATATCTTTTGCGTTATCGCGAAAAAAGTTTTATGGACAACACCGTGCAAGCCGCTGAAGACATCGTGTCCGGAATGGCCGATCTGCTCGGATCGCCTGCGGTCAAAGAAAATATGGACAGCAAAGAGGTCTATCTGCTGGCCGCGGAAAAGGAACTCAACGCCTATAAGCTTTACAAGGGGTGGGCCGATCTGCATCCGGCCGGTGAAATCAGAGACATGCTCCTGAAGATGGCGGCGGAGGAACTGAAGCATAAGGAAAAGGTGGAATATTTGTACGCCAACACGGCTTTTGTGCAGACGGACGGCGGCTGAAACAGGGCGAATATCAGGGTTCCATACAATCATTAAGGAGATGACAAAATGAATATTCTTGTGCCGAAAAAAATTTTTTTTACCAAAGGGGTGGGCACGCACAAAGATGAACTTCATTCCTTCGAGCGCGCCTTGCGTGACGCCGGAATTGAAAAATGCAACCTGGTGCAGGTGTCCAGCATCTTTCCGCCGGGTTGCAAGGTGATTTCCAAAACGCAGGGGCTCAAGGAAATCATTCCCGGCTGCATCACCTATTGCGTGTTGAGCCGCTGCTGCACCAATGAACCCAAAAGGCTTCTGGTGGCGTCCGTCGGCTGCGCCATCCCCGCCGACAAATCTTCTTACGGGTATATCAGCGAGCACCACGCCTTCGGTCAAAACGAGAAACAGGCCGGCGACTACGCCGAGGATCTGGCGGCGGCGATGCTCGCCTCGACGCTGGGCATTGATTTCGATGTCGATGAGAGCTGGGACGAAAAGAAAGAGATTTTTAAAATCAGCGGCAAAATCGTCCGGACGCTCAATGTCACGCAGTCCGCGATTTGCAAAAACAAAAATTTCACCACGGTGATTGCCGCCGCGGTGTTTATTTTTTAACGGTGTCTTCACAGAGGAGAGGATTTGAATCCTTGAAGGTGTATGTCCAGGGATAAACTCGGCTCCAGAGAAATACCGGAACTCCAATATCATGACATCGGCGACGTCCAGCTGCCCTATCTTTATTACGAAGGTGAATCGCCGGACATTCTTTTTGCCCATGCCACGGGTTTTCTGCCTTGGCTTTGGCATCCGATTATCGAGGAATTGACGCCGCACCGGCGCTCCTGGGCGCCCTATATCTGCAATTATCGCAATTGCGACCCCGAAACAGGAGGCCTGCCGTGGGATGTCATTGCCCGCGACATCATCAGTTTCTGCAGTTCACAAAATATCGCCCGCCATCTGGCGGTCGGACATTCCATGGGCGCGACCGTATTGACCATCGCCTCGGCCCTGTTCGGGTTGCAGCCCTGCGGCATGATCCTGATAGAGCCGATTTTTCTGCCCGAAGAATTTTACGCGATGGATATCAAACTGAAGGATCATCCGCTGGCGGCGCAATCCATCAAAAGAAAGAACAGCTGGAAGGATGAAAGCTCCGCCTTGGCTTATTTAAAATCGAAATCCCTTTTTGCCGGATGGGATGAGCGGATGCTGCAATTTTATATTCAATACGGGATGCAGAAGCAGGCCGAGGGAGAACTGAAACTCACATGCGCTCCCCGAAGCGAAGCCGCTCTTTTTATGGGCGGCAAAAGCACAAATCCCTGGCCGCTTTTAAAGGAACTGACCTGTCCGGTTCTCATTGTGGAGGGCGAAAAAAGCACGAATAAAGAATTCATCGATCTGAAAAAAGCCGCTGCTTTGCTGAAAAAGGGACGATATACATCCGTCAGCGAGGCTGGACATTTGATTCCCATGGAAAAACCAAAAGAAATAGCTAAAATCATAAAAGATTTTATGAAAGAGTCTTTTCAGTAAACGATTGACAAAATCCAATAAATGTGTAAACCTGCCTGATATTTTAATCTTTTAAAAGTAAAAAGAGGAATTCGTTTGATGGCGTTGATTGAAGACAATCGCGATGTTTCCTCGGGGAGCGGCAAAACCTCAGTCGGTGCCTTGCTGGAGATGCCCTTTGCGTATTTGGGTCGAAGGGTTATTCACTGGATCAACACACTGGGTTCAGCCGCCATTTTTCTGGTCACGGCCGTGCTGAAGACCTTTTCTGCCAGGCAAATTCCCAAGGTTGTTCAGCAAATTTATTATATCGGGGCGATGTCCACCACGATTATCATGCTGGTGAGCCTCTTTACGGGAATGGTATTGGGTCTGCAGTCTTATCACGCCCTGGTGAAGTTCGGATCGCAGGGTGCGGTGGGGACGCTGGTTTCGCTTTCGCTGATCCGGGAATTGGGGCCGGTCCTGACGGCCATCATGATTACCGCCAGGGCCGGATCGGCTATGGCCGCCGAAATAGGCATTCAGCGGATCACCGAACAGGTGGACGCGCTCAAAACCATGCGTATTGATCCGTTCAGTTACATTATCAGTCCGCGGATTACCGCGGCCGTCATCAGCTTTCCCCTGTTGACGACCGTTTTCGACATGATCGGTATGATCGGCGGCTATATTTCCAGCGTGGTGTTGATGGGTCTCAACGCCGGGGTTTTTATCCACAGTATTCAGGCCTATGTGGATATGAAGGATCTCACCGACGGGTTTGTCAAATCCATCGTTTTTGCCGTGATTGTGGCCACGGTCTGCTGTTATCAGGGGTACTACGTCCATAGACGCCAGGACAGCAAGGGAGCCAAAGCCGTCGGCCTCGCGACCACCTCGGCGGTGGTTGTTTCCTGCGTGTTGATTCTCATTGCGGATTACGTGGTCACTTCGCTTCTTATTTTGTAGTGGATGATGGATATGCCATTGATAGAATTCAAAAATGTCACCAAAAGATTCGGCGATCAAACCGTGCTGGATCAGGTGAATTTGCAGATCTACGAGGGTCAAATTACGACCATCATCGGCCTGAGCGGCTCGGGCAAGAGCGTTTTACTCAAGCACATCGTCGGTTTGCTGCGGCCGGATGAAGGAACGATTTTCTTCCGCGGCAGGCCCTTGGATAAGATGAAAAGAGCGGAAGTGGCCGAAGCGATGTCACAGATCAGCTATATGTTCCAGAACAATGCCTTGTTTAGTTCCATGACGGTTTTTGACAATATCGCCCTGCCGCTTGTGGAAAAAACCAAGTTGAAAAAATCCGAAATATACCAACGGGTGATGGCCCGCATCGAACAAACCGAGCTGACCGACGCGGCCTTCAAATATCCCTCGGAACTGTCCGGCGGCATGCAGAAACGTGTCGCCCTGGCCAGGGCGCTGGTTACCGATCCCAAAGTGGTGTTGTTTGATGAACCGACGACCGGACAGGACCCGGTGAGAAAAAACGCCATTTTAAGCATGGTCGCGCAATACCAGAAGAAATTCAATTTCACCGCCGTGCTGGTCAGTCATGAAATTCCGGATGTTTTTTTCATTTCCAACCGCATTCTCGCGCTTTACGACAAAAAAGTCGTTTTTCAGGGCACGCCGGAGGAATTGAATGAGTTTGATCATCCTTTCAACGATGAGGTGATCCGCAGCATCGAAAGCCTGCAGAAAGAACTGACCGGACTTTATTCGCAAAGGCAGTTCAAAATGCTTCATCACCTTCAGCTGAAACGTCGCAAAGGAGATGAAAATTATTGTCTGATTGTGTTTACCTTGTCCGGCGCGGAGGCGTTGGTCCAAAAGATGGGCTATGACGCCGCTCAGGCCGTCACTCACGCAATGGGGATTTATGTCGACAAACATTTCGGAACGATCGGCGGATTTTCGACCCGTTTGAAATCCAATGAAATTGTAACGATGCTGCCTTATTCCAACATCCAGGAAGCGGAAAGCGTTTTGCAGGAGCTGATTGCCGATTTTCGCCAGGAAGGCATAAAAAACATCTGGTTGGAAGCGCAGCACAATAGTGGGTTGGAAAATTGCGTGGATTTTGCTATTTTAGCAGGAATTGCCGAAGGTCAGCCCGCGTCGGAAATTGACGCGGTGATGGAGGAAGCGCGGTCACAACAAAAAGAAATCGGACGGATGCAGTGTCCTGTCCAGGAGTAAAGACATGAAACAATTTAAAATAGAAACCATCGTGGGACTTTTTGTCTTCGGCGGATTGCTGTTGGTGGCGTACATGACCGTCAAGCTGGGCAATGTTTCCTTCTTCGGAAACAACACCTACCCTCTGGTGGCCAAATTCTCTTCCGTCACCGGTTTGCGCGAAGGCAGTCCCGTGAGAATTCTGGGCATTGAAGTGGGCAAGGTGGCCGAAATCGCCATGGATCAGGAAAGCCAGCGCGCGGTTGTGAAACTGAGAATAAAAAATGGAATAAAAATTTATGATGACGCCATTGCTTCCGTCAAAACGGAAGGTCTGATCGGCGATAAATACATCAGCGTCGATCCGGGCGGATCCGGAACGCTTCTGGAATCCAATGGAACCATCACCGAGACGCAAGCGGCGGTAGAAATAGCGGATCTTGTCGGCAAATACGCTTTCGGAGAAGTCAAACCTCCGGCAAACAAAACAGAAGGTCAGGAGAAATAAAAAATGAAATGGCGGATTATCGGAATTTGGATTGTGGTCTTCTTTTTGGGTTCTCTTACGGCTTACGCCGGCGCGCCGCTGGATACTGTGGAGGCCAATGTCAACAAGGTATTGAAAATCCTCGGAGATCCCAAGCTCAAGGCGCCGTCGGCCAAAGAAATCAAAAAAGAGAAATTGCGGGTGATTTTTGATGAAATGTTTGATGACATTGAGTTTTCCAGAAGAACATTGGGGCGCAACTGGAACAATTTGACCCCCGCGCAACGGGTGGAATTTGTAAACCTTTTCAAACAGATTCTGGAAAAAAACTACGCGGATAAAATCCTGGACTACACCAACGAGAAGGTTCAGTTTTACAAGGAAAACATTCTTTCCGACACCCAGGCGGAGATTCAAAGCAAAATCATCACATCCTCCAAGGAAATCCCCATTTTTTACCGCGTGCTACTGAAAAACGGTCAATGGAAAGTCTATGATGTGATCGTGGAAAACGTAAGCCTGGTGCAGAACTACCGCACACAATTCACGGATATCCTGGCAAAGAATACACCGGAGAAACTGCTGGAAATCCTGCGCGATAAGGTCAGCAAGCATTAGAAAAATCGGCGCGAAAACGGCAGCGGCCAATACAGCCATACGGATTTTTTTTAATGAAGTCTTTCCTGCGTTTCAGTTTGATTCTGATGATTGCGTCGGCGGGCTGGGCGCTGGCCCGGCCGGCGGCCTTTGCCCATCCCGCTGCCGCGGATTTCCCCGCGCGTTTTGCGGCGCAGGCCCCAGCCGCATCCCCTCCAGCGGAGGAAGCCGCAGGCTCGTCCGCTTCGGGTTCGGATGATTACGGCGATTACGAGGAGGTCGAAGAACCGCCCGGTGAAATTTCCGCAAACCAGCCACAGGAAGAAACCTTCGCCGTCGCCGATCCTCTGGAACCGGTCAATCGGGTCATGTATCAGTTTAACGATAAACTTTATTTCTGGGCGCTCAAACCGGTGGCGCAAGGATATAAATTGCTTGTGCCCGAACCGGCGCGGATCAGCGTAAAGAATTTCTTTTCCAATCTCGCCTTTCCGGCGCGCTTTGTCAGTTGTCTGCTGCAGGCGGATATAAGCGGCGCGGCCACGGAAGCCGGCCGTTTTGCCGTCAACACCATCTGGGGAATCGGCGGTCTGCTCGACCCCGCCGCGCAGAACAAATTGAATTTGCAGATGCAGGATACGGATCTGGGGCAAACCCTGGGTGTCTGGGGAGTGGGCCATGGTTTTTATATCGTCTGGCCGGTGTTCGGCCCTTCCTCTCCCCGCGACACCGTGACGCTTATCGGCGATTATTTCCTGTATCCGGTCTCTTATCTTTCTCCCTGGTACGCGGGCGTGGGCGTGAGAGCGTTTCAGGAAATCAACGCCACGTCATTGAGGATCGGCGATTATGAAGCGCTGAAATCCGCTGCGATTGATCCGTATGTGGCTTTCCGCGACGCCTATCTCCAGTACCGCTTCAAAAAAATCAAGGCCAGGCGGGCGAAAATTTCATCGCAGTTTACTCCGGCATCATGGCCGGTGGAGTCCGCCCCAACGAAACAAGGAAATTAAATGCGGAAAAACGTCTTACCGAATCCATTTGCCGTCCTGATGCTGACCGCGCTGTGCGTGATCGCCTGGAGCCATTCCGCGCGAGCGGCGGGTCTGTTTGGCACGCCCCAACCCCTCTCGGTGCGGACGGGAGGACTAAATACCGCCGCGGGCTATATGTATCATGAAGACATCTATGAAAGCGATTTGCGATATGTCGTCAGGCAGCATCAAATTTATTCGCAGGCCGCCTATGGCGCCAAAGACATTTGGGAAATCTACGGCAGAATCGGCACGTCGGATTTGAGCCTGTCCGATGCCTTTGCTTCGGCGGATCTGTCCACCACAACCGGCAAAGAAGATTTTCAGGAAAATTGGAAATTTTTTGGAACACTGGGCGCGAAAATTTTTTATCCCGCCGTCAAATTTTTCGGCCTGGGCGCCTTCGTTCAGGGAACCTATCATTTCAGTTACTTTACCGATGCCGTTGCCGGAGAACATGGGGGCATTCCTTTTGAAGCGGATTTGAAAGTGAGGAATCTCTGGGAGGTCCACGGAGGCCTGGGCGCTCAAATCACTCTGCCGGGAGACATTCGCCTCTACGGCGGGCCTTATGTTTACTATTCGGAGGCCAAAGCCGCTCTTTCCGCCGATATTGCAGGGCTGGCTTTTTCGGGAGACAACCATTGCTTGAAGAACAAATCCGCCTTCGGCGGATACGCGGGCGCGGACATCCCGCTGGCCGGAGGCTTTCGTCTGAATCTCGAAGGGCGTTATGCCGAGAGATTTTCCGTCGGAGCCGCCGTCAGCTACGTCTATTAAACGGTTTTGGCCGTTTGGAAAAATAAAAAATTTTTGGATCGCAATGAATCAGCCAAAAGAAAACATTTTTCAGGTTCGGGATCTCACGAAAATTTATCACATGGGCGAAGTGCAGGTGCATGCCCTGCGCGGCGTCAACATGGAGCTCTACGCGGGCGAGCTGGTGGTGTTGCTGGGGCCTTCGGGCAGCGGCAAATCCACCCTGCTCAATATCATGGGCGGGCTGGACACGGCGACCGGAGGCTTTGTGTCTTACCGGGGCAAGAACCTGACCAAAGCCACCGAGAAAGAGTTGACGGATTACCGCCGGTATCATGTGGGCTTTGTTTTTCAATTCTACAATCTCATTTCGAGCCTGACCGCCAGGGAAAATGTCTCCGTCGTGACGGAAATCGCCGAACATCCGATGAAGCCGGAAGAGGCGCTGGAGCTGGTCGGCCTGAGCGAGCGGATGGATCACTTTCCCGCCCAGCTCTCCGGCGGCGAGCAGCAGCGCGTGGCGATCGCCCGCGCCATTTCCAAAAATCCGGCGGTGATGCTCTGCGATGAGCCGACCGGAGCGCTCGATTCCAAAACCGGCGTCCTGGTGCTCCAGGCGCTGGAGCGTATCAACCGCGAATTGGGCACGGCCACGGCCATCATCACGCATAACGCGGATATTGCGGATATGGCCGACCGCGTCATTCATTTGAGCGACGGTAAAATAGCCGACGTGACCGTCAACCGGGTGAAAAAGTCAGCGAGCGAACTGGTGTGGTGAAAGCGTGAAAGCATTGGATAAAAAGCTCTGGCGGGAAATCTGGCGGATGAAAGGCCAGGTGTTCGCCATCACGCTGGTCGTGATCAGCGGCGTGGCGACGTTTGTCCTGTTCAACAGCACCATGCATTCTCTGGATTACACACGGAGCAAATTCTATCGTGATTGTGATTTCGCCGATGTCTTCGTCAATCTGAAGCGCGCGCCGGAAAGCCTGAAGGAAACAATCCGGAACATCGAAGGAGTCAACCGGCTGGAAACCCGTGTTGCCGCCCACGCGAAACTGGATATTCCGGGATTCAAAGAATCGGTGACGGGCCGGATCGTTTCCGTTCCCGATGACGGCCCTCCCCTGCTCAACCGGCTGTACATCCGAAAAGGCCGGCTGCCGGATTCCTCGCGCGACAACGAGGTGGTGGTCAACGAAACGTTCGCCGAGGCGCATGGCCTCCAGCCCGGCGACCAGTTTGCGGCGGTCATCAACGGAAAATGGAAAAAACTGACGATTTGCGGCGTTGCGCTCTCTCCGGAATTTGTCATGGTGATGAAACCGGAGGCCGTTACGCCCGATTTTAAGCGCTACGGCATTTTCTGGATGAACCGCAAGGCCATCAGCCGGGCTTTCGATATGGATGGCGCGTTCAACGATGCCGTTATCAGTCTTTATGCCGGAGCCCGGGAAAACGATGTGATCCGCGATCTGGATAATATGCTGGGACGCTACGGCGGTTACGGCGCTTACGGCCGGAAGGATCAGATGTCTCATCGGCTGTTGAGCGAAGAGCTCAAGCAGCTTAAGACCAGCGCCAGGATTTATCCCATTGTTTTTATTTGCATCGCCGCGTTTTTGTTGAATGTCGTCATGAGCCGAATCATCAACACACAGCGCGAACAAATCGCCATCCTCAAGGCGTTCGGCTACGGCAACTTCAGTGTCGGGATGCATTACGCCAAAATGGTGGTCCTGATGATCACCCCCGGGGTCATTATCGGCATCGTCGCGGGGATCTGGCTGGGCAGAATGATGGGCGGCATTTACATGGAATTCTACAGATTCCCCTTTTTCCTTTACCGCCTGCGGCCGGAAGTATTCCTGACGGCGGTCGTGGTCAGCGTCCTGTCAGCCATCGGCGGCACATTGCATTCTCTCCGGAAGGCGGCCTTGCAGGCGCCTGCCGAGGCCATGAGACCGGAGGCGCCCGAACGATACAGGGTGTCGTTCATCGAAAAAACGGGACTGGGCCGCTGGCTGACCCAGCCCGCCAAAATTATCGTCCGCAACATTGCACGGAAACCTGTCCGGGCGTTTTTATCCCTCATCGGCATAGCGGTGTCCTGCGCGCTGATGGTTTCCAGCGGTTTTTTCAGGGATGCGGTGGATTTCATGGTCCGGGCGCAGTTCGTTCTTTCCCAAAAAGAGGATATGACGGTTTCGTTTACGGAGCCGACATCCTATCGCGCGGTGTACGAGCTGAAACGCACGCCGGGCGTCCTTGACGCCGAGCCGTTCCGGTCGGTGCCCGTCAAGTTCATCTCCGGACATCGCAGCTATAAAACCGTCCTGAACGGCATCGCGCCGGAGAGCAAACTGCATTTCGTGCTGGATCGGAAGCTCAGAAGCATTTCGCTGCCGCCGTCCGGCATTTTGGTGAATGATTATTTGGGTCGCTTGCTGGACGTCAAACCCGGCGATCTGCTGACCGTCGAGACGCTGGAGGGCTCCAAAACCATCCGGCAGGTTCCCATCGTCGCCCTGGCCGGACAGTATCTGGGCATGATGGGCTTCATGAATCTGGGCGCGCTCAACCGGCTGATGAACGAAGGCGAGGCCGTCTCCGGCGCTTATCTGGTGACCGATCCGCTTTTCCGGGAAAAACTTTTTGAATCTTTTGTCGCCATGCCTCGTGTTTCCGACATCTTTATTCGGCAGAATGAAATCAGGAACATCTACGAAGTGATGGCCAAAGGGATGCTTTTTTTCACGTTTATTGCTATGCTGATGGCATGTTCCATCGCCTTCGGTGTCGTGTACAACAGCGCGAGGATTTCGCTGGCTGAACGCAGCCGCGAACTTTCTTCTCTTCGGGTTTTGGGATATACCCGGGGAGAGATCGCCTATATTCTGCTGGGGGAGTTGGCGCTGATCACGCTGATCGCCATCCCCGTGGGTTTTTTTGTCGGCTATTGGCTGTGCGCTTATATCGCCTATGCGCTGGCGTCTGATCTGTTTCGCGTGCCGCTGGTGATTGAACTGAAAACCTACGCCCAGGCGGCGGCGGTGGTGCTTGGCTCGGCGGTGGTATCGGGGCTGATTGTGCGGCGCAAACTCGATCATCTTGATTTGGTCGAAGTCTTGAAAACAAAAGAATGAGGAATCTCAATAATAAAGAGTGGAGTCATTTATGAACGGATTATTGCGCAGAAAAATATTGATTGTCGGCGTGGCGCTGGCCGTTGCCATCCTGCTGGTCTACGGCTTTTGGCCGAAGACGCGTGAGGTGGATCTGGCGGTGGTCAAGCGCGGTCCGCTCCAGATTGTCATTGAGGAAGAGGGCCGCACGCGTCTGAAAGATCGGTTTACCGTTTCCGCTCCAGCGGCCGGCTACCTGCGGCGCATAGAGCTCGAAGTCGGTGACACGGTCAAAAAAGGGCAGGTCGTCGCCGTTTTGGAGCCGATGCGCTCCCCGTCGCTGGATCCGCGCAGCCGCGCCACCGCTGAGGCAGCCGTGACGGCGTCGGAAGCCGCGCTTCAGGCGGCCATCCAGCGGGAAAAGGCATCGGCTTCGGATGTGGCTTACCTCAAACAGCGCAGGGAAAGGTTCAAGGCGCTTTATGAAAAAGGCGCCGTTACCAAGGATCAGGTGGATCAGATCGTCGCCGAAACCGAAAAGGCCGAAGCACTGCTGCTCTCCAGCACCGCGGCGGTCCAGATGGCCAAGGCTCAGTTTGAAGAAGCCAAAGCCACGCTTCGCAATTTTTCCCGGGAAAAGATAGAAGGCGGCCAAGAGAGTGTGACGATTGCCTCGCCGGTTTCAGGTTCTGTTTTCCGCGTTTACCACGAAAGCGAGGGCGCGGTGAATGCGGGTGAGCCGCTGATGGACATCGGCAATGTCGCCGATCTCGAAATTCGCGCGGAGCTTTTGTCTTCGGATGCAGTGAAGATTAAGGAGGGCACGAAAGTGCTGTTGAAACACTGGGGCGGGGAACAAACGCTTGCCGGAAAAGTGCGGCGCGTGGAGCCGGCGGGGTTTACCAAAATATCCAGCCTGGGCGTCGAAGAGCAGCGGACGCTGGTGCTTGTCGATATCACATCGCCGAGGCCGCTGTGGCAGAAACTGGGGGACGGATACCGCCTGGAAGCGCATTTCGTTGTCTGGGAAGACGACAATGTCCTGCAGATACCCGCAAGCGCCTTGTTCCGGTCCGGCAGCGACTGGGCCGTTTTTGTCGCCGAAAAGGGCAAGGTGCGCAAAAGAATCGTTGAGGTGGGACAACGCAGCGGCCTGGCGGCGCAGGTGCTCTCCGGACTCCGGGAAAACGAAAAAGTCATCGCCTATCCGGATGATTCCATCGCCGACGGGACAAGCATCAAGCCGAGAAAATAAAAATATTGCCGGGAGGGTCAATGAAGATCTTTGTCATCGTGGGCATGCCCGCGGCGGGTAAAAACATCGCCCGCGCCTACGCGGAATCCAAGGGCTGGATGTATTACGCAACGGGCGACATTGTGCGGGCGGAAGCGCAAAAGCGCGGCGTGTCCGATCCGGTCGGTACGGCCAAAATATCCGATGAACTGCGCGGCGCGGACGGTATGGGCGTCACCCGGCTGGCACTGGAGAACCTCCTGCGGACAGGGGCCGACATCGGCTTTCTGGAAGGCATGCGCTCCTGGCCGGAGATTGAGCTGATTCGCGCCAGAGCCGAATGCGTGGTGGTGGCGTTTCTCGCGCCGAGACAAGCCCGTTTCGCGCGGGTCTGTTCAAGGGGCCGGGCCGACGATTCCCCGCAGGCCTTTGACGAACGCGACCGCCGTGAAATCGCTTACGGAACGGCCGTTCCAATTGCGCTTTCCGACGCCTACATTTTAAATACCGGCACCGTCGAAGACGCGCTCAGACAGCTGGATGCGCTGATCGCACGGGAGATCTCCCCCGCATAAAAATCTCCATACCATTCCGTGAGCGGCCAAACGGGTGGCGTCGGTGATGATCCGATGAGGCTCCCGGCCCGTTTGATCGTCATGTTTTTGCGGTTTTTTCAATCCATGCCGCGCCTCAAGAATGTTGTTGACAATGGTCCATAAAGTTGTATTATACAACTATGTCGCGGATGCATCAGGAAAATACGGCAGAGCTTCTGGAGGTCTTTCGGGGGTTGTCCCGGGCGCTGCGATACTGCTGCCGGAATGAGGCTTTCTGTGAAGGCGTCACGTTTCACCAGTTTATCGTTTTGGAGGCGGCAGCCGGAAGAAAAGCGTTGCAGATGGCCGACCTGCATCGGATTTTGAATGTTGAAAAAAGCACGACCACGAGGCTGGTCAATCCGCTGATTGCCAAGGGACTCTTGCGGCGGGAAAAAACCGATGGCGACGCCCGCGCGGTAAAGCTGGCATTGACCCTCCGGGGTGAAGCGACCCGTAAAAAGGTATTGCAGTGTCTGGGGGGATTCTCCCGGCGCGTTTTGGATAACATTCCCCGGGAAAAGAGAACTGCAGTGCTGGAGGCGGTCAAAATTTTTATCGCCGCTGTCAATCACTCGGAAAGCGGCGGTCACTGCTGTTCATGAAAGGTGGATTCGATTCCGATGCAAGAACGATCTTGCAGAAATTTTTCCGGCCTTCCGGAAAAATTCAAACGGTCGCCCAAAGGAGGAGGTATATGGATGAATTTGAACTGCCGGTGATTCAGCAACAGAGGGGTTGCGACTGTGGCGAAAATCTGTTGACTTCGGGAAAGCCGATGCCCGATGTCCATCAATCCTTTGTCCGCGGTGTTGTGGAGACGGCGGCGGGGCGATTGCCGAAAGTTTCCTCAACGTTGTCCCGGCGAGACCGATGGGGTGCCGTCAGGGCACGTTTGAGCGCTTTTCGAATGGCGTATCGCATTGATCCCGGCCTTTATGCGCTGGGGGAGCCGGATGGGCAATCCCCCGTTTTGGTTTCGGCCAATTACAAAATGAGCTTTGATGTCCTGAGGGCGTCCCTGGCAGGACGCTCGGCCTGGATTTTGGTGCTGGATACCCGGGGCATCAATGTCTGGTGCGCGGCGGGAAAGGGGACGTTCGGCACGGAAGAGCTCATCAGAAGAATTGAACTCAGCGGCCTGAGAAAAATTGTCGCGCACAGAAAATTGATATTGCCTCAGCTGGGCGCTCCCGGCGTCGCCGCGTATCAGGTCAAAAAAATTTCCGGTTTTGAGGTTTTATACGGTCCGGTTCATGCCCGCGATCTTCCCGCTTATCTGGATGCGGGATGCCATGCGACCGCGGCGATGCGGACGATGCCGTTTTCTCTTCGGGACAGAGTCCTCCTGGTTCCGATAGAATTAAGAGGCGCCATGAAATATTTTTTCATGTTGCCGGCGTTTTTCTTGCTGATCGGTGGGCTTGGAGGACCGAAAGATTTCTGGAGCAACGTCACCCAGACCGGTCTTTTTGCCGTTTTGGCCTTGTTGGGCGCTCTCATCGGCGGGGCGGTTTTGGTTCCGCTTTTGCTTCCCTATCTTCCCGGACGGGCGTTTTCTGTCAAGGGGTTATGGGTGGGGCTGGTGATTGCGATGATGTGTATCGTCCTTCGGGAGATGAACCTGACAACGTGGCCGGGCCGCGTAGAAGCGGCTTCATGGTTTCTCATCCTTCCCGCCGTGTCGGCGTACCTGGCCATGAATTTCACGGGGTGTTCGACCTTCACATCCCTCTCAGGCGTGAAAAAGGAAATGCGATGGGCCTTGCCGCTGCAGATCGCCGGCGGTCTGGCCGGAGTGATATTGTGGATCGGTGCCGCGTTGATGTTCTAGGAGTTGAACATGGATGGCTTGGTCTATCTGAAAAATGTGGTTACGCTCAAGCTGGATGAGCAAAAATGCAACGGCTGCGGGATGTGTGCGGAGGTATGCCCGCATCGTGTGTTCCAACTCAACGGCAGAAAAGCGTCCCTGCGGGATCGCGACGCCTGCATGGAGTGCGGAGCCTGCCGCCGAAACTGTCCGACCGGCGCTGTTTTTGTCGAATCAGGCGTGGGATGCGCCGCAGCCGTGATGAGTACCCTCCTGGGCAAGCAGGGCGATTGCTGCTGCGGCCCGGGCGCGGGCGACCCGGTGGGTGGATGTTGCGGCTGATGCCGCGGCGGATTGATGAAGAATTATTTTTGGATGGATCACCTCGGTCGGCCATTACCGTCAAAGCATTACTTCAGCGCTTTCTTCATCTCGCGGATATAATCGGAAACGGTTTTGACGAGATTCGGCCGGCTTCTGTTTTCGTCAATGAGGCGCACCACCGCGCTGCCGATGACCACGCCGTCGGCGAAGGCGCCAATGGCTTTCGCCTGCCGGGGCTTGGAAATACCGAACCCGACGGCAATCGGCAAATCCGTGGTTTTGCGAATCGCTTCCATGTTGTTCTGAATACCTCCGATTTTCGGCGCGGCGGTGCCGGTGACGCCGGTGATGGAAATGAAGTAGAGAAATCCCGAAGCCTCGCTCACGATTTTTTTTCGTCGGGTTTTATCGGTTGTGGGCGCGATAAGGGAAATGAAGTCAATTCCGGCCGCGTCCGTGTGTCGGCGAAGCTCGTCTGCTTCCTCAAGAGGCAGATCGACGACCAAAACGCCGTCGACGCCCGCCCTACGGGCGGCGCGAGCGAATGTTTTCACCCCGAAGGCATGGATCGGGTTGAAGTAACCGAAAAGAACAATCGGTATTTCGGAAATTCGGCGCACCCCGGCAATCATTTTGAGCACGCCCTCCAATGTCGTTCCGGCCCGGAGCGCCCGCAGGGAGGCGGCCTGGATGACCGGCCCGTCGGCCGTCGGATCGGAAAAAGGAACGCCGATTTCCAGGAGGTCCGCGCCCGCCTTTTCCAGCGCCGGGACGAGTTGGGCTGTGACATCCAACGAAGGATCGCCAGCCGTCAGATAAACGATCAGCGCCTTTTCCTTTTTTGCGCGCAAAGACGAGAATTTGTTCTCTATGCGTCCCATCAGCCTGATGCTCCTTTCTCGATAATCGTCTGGGCGTCTTTGTCGCCGCGCCCGGACAGACAGATGACGATGATGCGGTCTTTCGGCATTTTGGGAGCGATTTTCATCGCGTAGGCGACCGCGTGCGCGCTCTCCAGCGCGGGGATGATGCCCTCCTTCCGCGATAAAAAGTGAAAGGCGGCGATGGCGTTCCTGTCGGTGACGGCGACATACCGGACCTTTCGGGTGGCGTGAAAAAAAGCGTGTTCCGGACCGACCCCGGGGTAATCAAGTCCCGCCGCGATGGAATACGCGTCGCGCACCTGGCCGTGCGCATCCTGAAGCAGGTACGTTTTATTTCCGTGCAATACCCCGACTTTGCCGCCGTTGATGCTCGCCGAGTGTTCATGGGTGCGCAGGCCGTGGCCGGCCGCTTCGACGCCGTAAAGCACAATGTTTTTCACCCGGCGGTAAGGATGGAACAAGCCCATCGCGTTGCTGCCGCCGCCCACGCAGGCGATGAGCGCGTCGGGATGCCGTCCTTCGAGGGTCAGCATCTGCCTTTGGGTTTCCCGCCCGATGACCGCCTGGAAGTCGCGAACCATCATGGGATACGGATGAGGGCCGGCGGTGGTTCCGATGACGTAAAAGGTGTCGCGCACGGAAGAGACCCAGTAACGCATGGCTTCGTTCATCGCGTCCTTGAGCGTGGCGGTGCCGCTTTTGACCGGCACCACCTCGGCGCCCAGAATCTTCATGCGGAAAACGTTCGGCGACTGACGCCGGATGTCCTCTTCGCCCATGAAGATTTTGCATTCCATGCCGAACAGCGCCGCGACGGTGGCCGTGGCCACGCCGTGCTGTCCCGCGCCGGTTTCGGCAATGACTTTTTTCTTGCCCATGCGTTTGGCCAGAAGCGCCTGTCCCAGCGTGTTGTTGATCTTGTGGGAACCGGTGTGATTTAAGTCCTCCCGCTTGAGATAAATTTTCGCTCCGCGCAGGGCGTCGGTCATGCGGGCGGCGAAGTACAACGGCGTGGGACGTCCCGAGTATTGCCGCTGATATCCGGCAAGCGCCTTGAGGAATTCCCGGTCCTTTTTTGCTGTCCGATAGGCCGCCTCCAGCTCGATCAGGGCGGGCATGAGGGTTTCGGCCGCGTAACGTCCGCCGAACATGCCGAAATGTCCGTTTTTGTCAGGCCATGTTTTGGTCATATCGTCCTCTTTGAAAAAATTTTTCTGCAAGATTGCAATTCATCATGACAAGCGCGGATGACGTCGAAGACACGCCGGAGCTTTTCATGATCCTTTTTGCCGGGCGCCGATTCCACGCCGCTGTTGATGTCCAGGGCGTCCGGCGCGACCGCGTGCAGCGCGTCCCTGATGTTTTCGGGACGAAGTCCGCCGGACAGAATCAGCGGCTTTTTCTCTCGCACGTTGCGTGCCAGCTCCCAGTCGGATATTTCTCCCGTCCCGCCGTAGAGATTTCGGCGGCGGGAATCCGCCAGGATGGCCGCGGCATCATACGACAGTGCTTCTTCCACGTCGCGACGGTTCTGGAGATGAAGGGCCTTGATCACGCGCGCGGCCGGGAATTGCCGGCAATAATCGGGGGATTCATCGCCGTGAAGTTGAATCATGTCCAGGGCCAGATCGTCCGATATCTTTTTCACGGTTTCAAGCTTTTCGTTCACGAAAACACCGACGCTGATGATGGCCTCCGGCAACGCCTCGATGATTTTTCCGGCTTCGTCCGGCTGGATGTAACGGGGCGACGGCTGATAAAAAATGAAACCCAGCACCGACGCGCCGCACTGCGCCGCCATCTCGGCGTCCGGCTGGCTGGTAATCCCGCAGACTTTAACCTGCATCATTTGCCCTCTCTCCTTTGAATTCGCGCAGTTTTTTCCCCGCGTCGGCCGCCGTCACGAGGTGTTCGCCGATGAGAAAGGCGCGGATGCCGGCGTCCATGAGCCGTTCAATGTCTTGTCTTCGGCGGATGCCGCTTTCCGCCACGACGATTTTCCCCGCCGGAATAAACGGCTTGAGCCGCGGCGCGGTTTCGATATCCGTCGCGAAAGTGTCCAGATTGCGGTTGTTGATGCCAATGATTTCCGCCCCAGCCGTCAGCGCCGATTCGAGTTCTTTTTCGGTATGCACTTCCACAAGCGGGCTCAATCCGATTTGCTTGGCAAGCGCAAGGAGTTCGGCCAGTCGCTCGCCCAGCAGGCGAGCGATCAGCAAAATGGCGTCCGCGCCGATGGCGCGGGTTTCGTAAACCTGCAGGGCATCCAGGATAAAATCTTTCCGCAAAAGCGGCAAGGTCACATGATGCTTGATCTTGATGAGATGTTCATTGTGTCCCATGAAATATTTTTCGTCCGTGAGCACCGAAACGGCCGCCGCCCCGTTTTTTTCATAAATTTGGGCGAGGCGCACCGGGTCAAAACTGATGATCATCCTGCCGCGGGAGGGCGAAGCGCATTTAACTTCCGCGATGATATTGCAGGCATCCTCGACCAGAGCGTTTCTGAAATCGCGGCACGGCGCAAGGCCGGCGATGATGTCCTGCAATTGCGCCACGGACGTTTTTTGCTTGAGGCGCGAGACTTCTTCTTGCTTGGTTTCAATGATTTTGTCGAGAATCATTTTCAACTGTTGCTCACCTCGATCAGCGCCTGCAGTTTTTTGATTGCCGCTCCGCTGTCAATGCACTGTTGCGCGACGGCCAGGCCTTCTTTGATGTCGTGGGCTTTTCCGCCCGCCACGATGGCCAGTGCCGCGTTAATGAGCACGACATTACGGCAGGGGCTCTTATGCCCCGAGAGAACATCTCTGGTGATTTGGGCGTTTATGGAAGGATCGCCGCCGCGGATGGAATCCAGCGAATCCAGTCTTCCGAAGTAGTCCGCAGGATTGATATTGTAGGTCCGCACGATGCCGTCGTTGAGTTCAGAAACCCTTGTTTCGGCGGCGATGGTGACTTCATCGAGGCCGTCGAGCCCATGCACGACAAAAGCCCTTTTCGTGCCCATTTTTTTCAAGACATCGGCGAACATTTCCGTCAGCATCGCGTCATAAACCCCCAGCAGCTGGGCTGTCGCCCCGGCGGGATTGGTCAGCGGCCCCAGCATGTTGAAAAGGGTGCGGATGCCGATTTCCCGACGGGGGCCGATGGCGTATTTCATTGCGCCGTGCAGCTTGGGGGCAAAGAGAAAACCGATGCCGACCTGCTGGAGACATTCTTCCGTGATTTCCGGCGGCGCGCTGATGTTGACGCCGAGCGCTTCTAGGACATCGGCGCTGCCGCAGCCGCTCGACACGGCGCGATTGCCGTGTTTGGCGACGGTGATGCCGGCGGCGGCCGCCACAAAGGCTACGGTCGTCGAGATATTGAACGTGTTGCGTTTGTCACCGCCGGTTCCGCAAGTGTCCACGATGGTTGAGGCGCAGGCGTTGATCCGCGTGGCTTTCTGCCGCATGATACGCGCCGCACCGGTGACCTCGTCGACCGTTTCGCCTTTCATGCGCAATGCCGTGATCAGCGACGCAATTTGCGCCGGCGTGGCGGTTCCTTCCATCACCTCGTTCATCGCGGCCATCATGTCCGCTTCCGTCAAATCCCGTTTCTGAACGGCTTTTTCAATCGCTTCTCTGATCATGGGGTGTGCTCCTTGTATGCGATGTATTTCAAAAAGTTTCTGATCATGCGTTTGCCCTGCGGCGTCAGCACCGATTCGGGGTGAAACTGGATGCCCTCCACCGGATAGTCTTTGTGCCGCAGGCCCATAATTTCGCCCTCATCCGTTCGGGCGCTGACCTCGAGGCATTCGGGGAGCGATTCGGGACGCACCAGAAGAGAATGGTAACGCCCGGCGACCATGGGATTGGGCAGACCGGCAAAGATCGTTTTGCCGTCGTGCCGGATGGTTGAGGTCTTGCCGTGCATGATGCGTTGGGCTCGGACAATTTCCGCGCCGAAAGCTTGACCGATGGCTTGATGTCCCAGGCAAACGCCCATAATGGGAATCTCTTGATAAAACTCTCTGATGACTTTCAGGGTGATGCCCGCTTGATTGGGCGTGCAGGGTCCCGGCGAAAGAAAAATGGCGGCGGGTTTTATCTTTCTAATTTCGGCGATGCCGATTCCGTCGTTGCGGAAGACCGCCACCCTGGCGTCCATTTGTTCCAGATACTGGACAATGTTGAAGGTGAAGGAATCGTAATTATCAATCATCAAAATCATTTCTATTCTCCTAATTTCCGTTGCGGATGATAAAGCCGCCCGCGGCCAGCCGAATCGCCTTGAGCATTCCGCGGGATTTGTTCAGACATTCCTGATGTTCGGAAGCGGGAATGGAATCATGGACGATCCCGGCTCCGGCCTGGACGTAAATTTTTCCGTCTTTTAAAATCATCGTTCTGATGGTGATGCACAAATCCATGTTGCCGCTGAAGCTGAAATAGCCCACGGCCCCGCCGTAGGGTCCCCGTTTGACTTTTTCCAGCTCGCAGATGATTTCCATTGCTCGGACTTTGGGCGCGCCGGTTAACGTTCCCGCCGGGAAGGTGGCCGCCAAAACATCGAAGGCGTCCTTGCCCGGAGCCAGCTGTGCGCGCACATTGGAAACCAGATGCATCACGTGCGAATATTTCTCGACCACCATGTATTGATTGACCTGCACGCTGCCGGTCTGCGCGACGCGTCCCAGATCGTTGCGCCCCAGATCCACCAGCATGACATGCTCCGCGCGTTCCTTTTCGTCGGACAGCAGGTCGTCGGCCAGGGCGCGGTCTTCCTGTTCGGTTCGGCCGCGGGGGCGCGTTCCGGCAATCGGGCGAAGTTCCAGCGAGCCCTCTTCTTTGCGCACCATGACTTCCGGGGAGGAGCCGATGAGCGCCAGGTCGTTCATTTTCAGAAAGAAAAGATAGGGCGAGGGATTGACAAAACGCAGGGCGCGGTAAAGATCAATGGGATTGCAGCGGCAGGGCGTTTCAAACCGCTGCGATAGAACCACCTGAATGATGTCGCCCGCTTGGATGTATTCTTTGGCTTTTTCGATGGCCGTCATGTATGCCTCGGGCGTCATGTTGGATTGGAATGATACGTCATCGGCATCGGTTTCGGGCGTGGACCGGCGGGAAACGGGCGCGAGGATGGTGTCAATCATGTCGTCAATTCTTCGGCAGGAATCATCGTAAATGGCCTTGAGCGACGCCGCGTTTTGGGTATAAGCGCAGGCGACGACCTTGATGGTGTGGCGGATATTGTCGAAAATCATCAAAGCGTCACTGATGACGAATATCGCGTCGTCGAGATGCAGGTCGTCGGGAGGAGCGGGCGGAAGTTTTTCAAAATAACGCACCATTTCGTAGCCGAGGAACCCGACCGCGCCTCCGTAAAAACGCGGGAGACCGGGAACGGAAACCGGATGATAGCGGCTGAGCAGCCGGCGCAGTTCCTCCAGTGGACGGCCCCCGTGTTCGTAAGCGGACGATATTCCGTTTTCTTCCATCAACACCTGAGCGCCGCGAACCCTGAAGACAACGCCCGCGTCCGTGCCCAGAAAAGAGAACCGTCCCCATTTCTCGCCGCCCTCCACGCTTTCCAGCAGGAAGACATGGTCTTTGTTCTGAAGTTTCATCAGAACGGAGACTGGCGTTTCCACATCGGCGAGAATTTCCCGATAGACAGGAATAAGATTGCCCTTTTGGGCCAATTTTTCAAATTCGTCAAAACCCGGCTGATACATAAACGCTCCTGATAACGAAAAAGGCCGTGAATGTTTTCACGGCCTTCGGTTTTATGGAAACAAAAAAGCCGTGAAGTTCCCGGAGGACCTCCACGGCTTTATCTTTATTTACAATAAATCAGCGGCGGAAGCTCCTCCCTGTGAGGTTCCACCACCACCAGCGATTAAGGTTTAAGGATGTAAACATTTTTTTCCTGCTTTCGTCAAAGTTAGGCTCTTTTAGCAGGAAGTAAAAAGCCTGTCAATAGTTTTTTTGTTCTGCGTCTTAAAAAGGGAGAGAAGTTTGTATCAAAGAAACTAAACAACGGCGGCAGTGCTTCTGCTGAAGGGCGCGGGCACGGCAGGCGTCAAGGTCTATGAAGTAGCCGTATCTGGCGCACCAGACATGCTCCCGGTGTTGCTTTTCTGCAAGAGGCGCACTTTCCCGGGTATTGAGGAGTCGGGCGGCTTTTTTCATCATGCGAGTATATGTGCCAAGGGCGGCAAAATGTCAATACCCGGGTGAATCTTTCTTGACACCCGTTTGTTTGTTCCTATATAGCTTCAAGAGCGCCGCCGGATTTCATGATGGGACATAAAGTTTATGTCGTTTGTTTTTTCTCTTTTGGAGATGGTCAGAAGTGTGCGGATTCAGGATATCCTGGATGTCGTGATCATCGCGTTGATGATCTTTGCGCTTTTGACCTGGTTCAAGACCAGAGCTTCCCGTTTTGTGCTCATCGGCATCATTCTTCTGGCCGGTGTTTACATGGCTGCCCGTTTTTTTCAGCTCTATCTGACCACGATTGTTCTGCAGGGTTTTTTCGCCATATTGCTTTTTGTGCTGGTGGTGATTTTTCAGGAAGACCTGCGCGGGTTTTTTGAAAGGCTCGCCCTGCTGGGCAATATCGCGAGAAAATTGCCTTCTCCGGACGGGCTGAAGGACACGGCGGGGATTATTGCGCAGACGGCCGCCGGCCTGGCCCGGAAAAAAATCGGCGCCCTGATAGTCGTTCAGGGTAATGATCCGTTGGAAAGGCACATCAACGGTGGCACGGAGCTGGACGGTATCGTCAGCGAGCCGCTTTTGGAAAGCATATTCGATCCCCATTCCATCGGTCATGACGGCGCGGTCATCATTGCCGGCAACCGGGTCAAGAAATTCGGCTGTCATCTGCCGTTGTCCTCCAATGCCGCCCGTTACGGGAACATTGGCTTGCGGCACACGGCGGCGTTGGGACTGGCGGAGCGCACTGATGCGCTGTGCGTGGTGGTTTCGGAAGAAAAAGGAACCATTTCCGTCGCCCATCGGGAAAATCTCGACACCGTCGCAGGCGCTTCGGCATTGCATGAGATTCTCAATGGTTTTGTTGTCCGGACCACGCCAAGCAAAAACTCCCATCCGGCCTTAAACTGGCTCAAGGGAAACACGCCGGAGAAAATCATTGCCATCGCCCTGGCCTGTCTGTTGTGGATGGTATTCGGGTATCAGCGGGATGTGGTGCGCCGCGACTTTGTCATTCCCATCGAGTACAAGAATGTTCCCCGAAACTGGCAGATTGAGGAGCCGCAGGTAACGGAAATCAAGGTTGTGCTGCAGGGATCCGAACAGGCGTTTCGTCTGTTGAATGAACGGTCGCTCAAGGCCTCTCTGGATCTGTATTCGATTGACAAAAAACGAGAGTTTGTCTTGAGTAAGGACATGATCAACGCGCCCTCCAATTTGACCGTTGCCGACGTGATTCCCGCGAAAATCAACGTTTACGCCTCGAAACTTGTTCCCTGGACTTTTCCTGTCCAGGTCAGGACCGCCAACACGCCGCCCGCAGGGGTTGTCCTGCAGAAAATCAGTGTCTATCCCCCGCACATCAGGTTGTTTATGAATCCCAAAATCAATCCCGACGAAGTCCGGGTGGAAACCGAGCCCATTGATCTCCGGAGTGTCTTTTTTTCTTCCACGCTTGATACGCGAATCCTTCTGCCGGCGGGTGTTTACTTCCCCGATGAAAAAGCTCCCGTGGTTAAGGTTGACATCAAGGTAAAAAGGAAAATGCCGCGCTAGTTGGGTACAAAGCATTCATATATTATGTTGCGTTCAGGAAAAAAATATGCTCAAAATAAACCAAGTGATTTGAACAGGAGGCTAAACCCATGGGAGTTTTTGCAGCAAGCGATATCGTGGAAGTTGCGATAAGAATTGAGGAAAACGGTTATGATTTTTATAAGTTTGCCGAAAAGGTAGCCACGCAGGAAGAAGCCAAAAAACTTTTCTCACAGCTGGCGGATGCCGAAGCGGGGCATAAAAAAGTCTTTCAGGGACTTCTTTCTAAAATTGAAAAGTATGCGCCGCCGGAAACATACGCCGGGGAGTATGGCGATTACATGCGGTCCTACGTGGACAACAACTTGATCTTTACCAAGGAGGTTATGGATCAGGAGTTGGCCAAAGTCACGGACACCGTCGCCGCTTTCGATTTTGCGATCCGAAGGGAGCTGGACTCGATTTTGTATTATCATGAGATCAAGAATCTTGTTCCTCCCGCCCAGCACGAAACGATCGAAAAGATTATTGCGGAAGAAAGAAAACATTTTGCGTCTCTGACCGAGATGAAAAAACGTTTTTTCAAATAAAGCAGTTTCTGAAAAACCATGTCCATCGAGAAAGGGACGCCGGTCCCTTTCTTTTTTTTGTTTTTTGGGGAGATTTCTCTAGTTTTTCAGGTCGTATTTTTTCAGCTTGTAGCGCAGCATCCGTTCCGATATGCCCAAAATTTCAGCCGCTTTGGTCTGGTTGTCGTTTGTTTTTTCCAAGGCTTCCATAATCAGTTTTCTTTCCAGCTCATCAACGGATTCTTTGAGGGCGCCGGAAAATTTTTTGGCGTGCTCTTCGAGGGGCGTGGCTGACTTGAAAGGCAGGTCTTCCGTGGAGATATAATCGTTTCTGGCAATCACCACCGCGCGCTCCATGATGTTAATCAATTCCCGGATATTTCCCGGATAGTCGTATTTCAAAAGAAGATCACGAGCTTCGGTGGAGATGCCCCTGATATTTTTATTGTTCTCGGCAGCAAATTTTTTAAGGAAATGATCCATCAAGGCGCCGAGATCTTCCTTGCGTTCGCGCAGAGGCGGCAGCGTCATGGTGACCACTTTCAAGCGGTAGAGCAGATCTTCGCGGAAACGTCCTGCTTTGACCAGCGATTCCAAATCGCGGTTTGTGGCGCTGATGATTCTAACATCGACGGAAATATTCACATTGCTGCCCAGGCGCTGAAATTCGCGTTCCTGCAGAAAGCGCAGCAGTTTAACCTGTAAGGAGAGACTCAATTCGCCGATTTCATCGAGAAAAACCGTTCCGCCATCGGCTTCTTCAAATCTGCCGATTCTGCGTGACGTGGCGCCGGTGAAGGCCCCCTTCTCATGGCCGAACAATTCGCTTTCCAGAAGCTGTTCATGCAGGGCCCCGCAATTGACCACCACGATGGATTTGTGCGCCCTCGGGCTGAGCTGATGAATCAGTCTGGCAAACAATTCCTTGCCGGTTCCGCTTTCTCCCTGAATAAGGACCGTGGCCCTGCTGGAAGCGACGCGGCCTGCCAAATTTACCAGCTCCGCCATCCGCTGGCTTTTATAAATGATTTTATCCGTTGTGACGCCGTGTCTGTTTAAATCCTCCCTGAGGATTTTATTTTCCTGGATGAGCTGTCGTCGTTCTGTCACCCTTCTGACCAGAATGACCAGTTCGTCCAGATCAACCGGCTTGGTGATGTAATCAAAGGCTCCCGCTTTCATGGCTTCGACGGCCGTTTCTATTGTGCCGTAAGCGGTGATGATGATGACGTCTATTTCGGGATTGATGCGTTTGACTTCTTTAAGAACTTCAAGGCCGTCCATGCCCGGCATTTTATAATCCAGAAGGATAAGATCGAAATGGCCCTTTAAAAAGGACTGAAGAGCTTTTTCGCCGTTTTCCGCTTCGCTGACCGCGTGGCCCTCCGAGCGCAGAAAATCTCGCAGCTGCTCTCGTTGCGATTGGCCGTCTTCGACGATCAGAATGCTTAATTTGAACATGGATGCTTCCTTATTTAAATAGCCGCTTCGTTGAATCTTTCCAGGGGAAGAATAATTTCGAAAGTTGTTCCCTTCCCTTTTCTGCTGATGACCCGGATATCGCCGCCGTGGCCGCGGATGATTTCAAATGCCAACGGAATTCCCAGTCCCACCCCTTTTTCCTTGGTGGTGTATTCGGGATTGAAAATGCGGTTGATTTCTTCTTCCGTCATGCCGCAGCCCGTATCGGAAATTTTTACAACAAGATAGTTTTTACCTTCTTTGTCAATGGTGATGGTGACTTTTCCTTTTGCTTCCGTGATGGATTCCAGGGCGTTCTTGATGATATTGAGCAGTGCCTGCTGGAGCTTGTTGACGTCCATGGGAATGGTGGACGGTGCTTGGCGCCAGTCGGTTTCAATGGTAATGCCGCGGGCATTGGCTTCCTCCCGAATCAGGTTCACGATTTTCTGCAGAACTTCGGTGATGGAATAATTGCTGAATTCCAGACGGCGGCTTTTGGAAAACGTCAGGAATTCCTCGATGATGCCGTCGAGGCGCTTGATTTCGTCTTTAATCACGCCGGAAAGATTCTGGAAGTCGGCCGATTTCTGCGGATCGGACGGAACGAAGTCCCGTTTCAGCCGTTGCGCCGCGATACTGATGGCGTTGAGGGGATTGCGGATTTCGTGGGCCACTCCGGCCGCCAGCTGTCCCAGGGATGACAGTCGTTCCGCTTTTTCCAGCTGTCTTTCCATTTCGACGATGCCGGCCATGTGAATGTTTTGGTCATGATAGAGAAGCCACATGGATAATAAAGCGACCACAATGATAAAAAACATGAAGACAAAGATATGTCGACGGTTTTCCATAAGGCTTTTATCCATGGAACTGCGGTTGATGCCCATGCGCACCATTCCAAGGATTTTTTTATCCGCCATTAACGGCGCCACCACGTCAAGAATTTTGTTTCCACCATAGTCAACCTTCCGGCTGGCAATTTTAATTTTGCCCTCCAGAATATCTTTGAAATTAAAATCAGTTTCGAGCAAAGGAGGAGCAGATTGGCCAACAGTGCTGAGCAGTTTCTTTTGTTCATTGAGAATCTGCATGTACAGAATGCCGTGCCCTTCCCCGATTTTGTTCATCCCCTTTTCTCCCGCCACCTTGAGACTCCAGTAAACGATTCCGTGCCCATCCAGACTGATGATGACGGTTCCTCTGTTGTCTTTGCGCGTCAGGGCGATATATCCCAATATTTTTTTTTGCAGTGTTAATTTCTCGATGAGTTCCAGAGTGGTAATTTTTTTGCCTGATAATGGCGCGACGTCATCTAGCAGCTCAATGGACAGAGGATGGCTTTGGTAAATGGCGTTTCCTTTGGCGTCAAGCAGACCCACATAGAAAAGATTATTGTCAATTGCAAATTTGTGAAGGTATTCGTTGCTGATTTTCCCTTTTGCCCATTCATTATTCAGACGCACGAGTAAAGCCGTCAACGCATTGTCCATCCATCTTTTGTATTCGTCCGAAACATCAGCGGCCGTCCGTGGTGATTTTTTGTCGGGAAAGGTGACAATGTTTTTTAGATTTTCTTCGGTCAGCCTCTGCAACACGCCGACGGTGCTCAACGCCTGGTCTTCCATGAAAGCAATAAGATTTTTTTCGCTTCTTTTGATTTCCAAAAAACCGGTAGTCAGAATGAGGGTTACCAAAATAGCGCTGACAATGGCCACAGCCAGCGGCTGAAGGAAGGGGTCATTATAACTGCGGGCTTTTTGTTTGATAATGACGTTTTTTTTGCCCCAAAATCGCATGAAATCTCTCTTTAGTGAATTTGCGCGTCATTGTAAGCTATTTAAGAGAAAAGTCAATGTTTAATACTGGGCAAATCGACAATTTTGTCGAATTGCCTGCTGAAAGGAGCAAAAAAGATTAATGTATTGTTATTATTGCATTATTTCTGAGAATCACCATTTGATCTCGACATTTATTGCCGAGAAGGAAAGAATTGGTATTACGGCCAAGAAAAAATATTTTTATTTATATTTCAATTGCTTGGCAAAAATTTTTTGCTCTGGCACGTTAAATGCTTATTTTCCAAGTAAGACAAGTTGTTTGTCGACTAAAAAATAACGGGTATGATTAGCCGACAACAAAACAACCAGGAAGGTTAAAACCTTCTCTCTTCATCAACCGGGAGGCTCCAAAAAAGCCTCCCCTCCTTTTTTAAGCAAGAAATCAGCCATTGTCTTTGTTTTTTTTCTTTTTGCGCCAGTTCGTCAATCTTTCTTTGATGGTTTTTTCAAAACCGATGTCTTTCGGTTGGTAAAATATCTCATCCTTGATCCCGTCGGGAAGATATTCCTGCGGAACATAGCCGTCGGCGTAGTCATGAGCGTATTTGTAACCCCTGCCGTAATCCAGTTCTTTCATTAATTTCGTCGGGGCGTTGCGGATGTGCAGCGGTACGGGGAGATAACCCCTCGAGTTGATGATGTCTTTGACTTTTCCATAAGCGACGTAAAGAGAATTGCTCTTGGGTGCCGTTGCCAGATAAACGGCGGCCTGAGCCAGGGCCAGTTCTCCTTCCGGCAGGCCGATAAAATGAAATGCCTGTTGGGCGGCCATGGCGACCACCAGCGCCTGCGGGTCGGCGTTGCCGATGTCTTCCGAAGCAAACCGAACCATCCGCCGGGCGATGTAGAGCGGATCTTCTCCGGCGGCTATCATTCTTCCCAGCCAATATAGCGCCGCGTCGGGGTCGCTGCCGCGCAGGCTTTTATGCAGGGCTGAAATCAGATTGTAATGTTCTTCGCCGTCCTTATCATAGAGAAGTGATTTTTTCAGCAGGGCCTGCTGGGCGAATTCCAGGGAGATAACACGTTGTTCTTCCGGCTGATTTTGCACCAGGGACGCGATGGCTTCCAGATTGTTCAGGGCGCTGCGCGCATCCCCGTCGGCCATCCGCACAAGGTATAGCAGCGCCTGCGGATCCACCCGCAGGGCAAGATTTCCCAACCCTCTTTGCACATCCAGAAGAGCGCTTTTGACGATGGTCAGCAGTTCTTCTTCGGTAAACGGTTTCAGGATCAGCACCCGGGTGCGTGACAAAAGCGGAGCGATGACTTCGAAGGAGGGATTTTCCGTCGTGGCTCCAATCAGCGTGATCAGACCGCTTTCGACATGCGGCAAGAAAGCGTCCTGCTGGGCCTTGTTGAAGCGGTGAATTTCATCAACAAAGAGAATGGTTTTTTGTTTTTTTCTCTCGAGCAATTCCCTCGCTTCATCAATCACTGAACGGATTTCCTTGACGCCGGAGAGCACGGCCGAAAAACTGACAAATTTTGATTTGGTTTCGTTGGCCAGAATTCTGGCCAATGTGGTTTTTCCGGAGCCCGGAGGTCCCCAGAAAATCATGGAGAAAAGCTTGTCCGACTCTATGGCGCGCTTCAACAGGCACCCCTCATCCAGAAGATGCCTCTGGCCGACATACTCGGCAAGCGTTTGCGGCCTCATCCGTTCGGCCAGCGGGGCCGCATCTTTTATGTTTTTGGAATTTCCCTCGTCGAACAAATCAAGATTTTTCATTTTTTCGCCTTTGCCGCTTCGATGAGGTCAAGTAAATTTGTAATTTTATCTGGTGGCTTTGCGTGAGCAAATGCTTCCCACTGCCCGGGCGTCAGGGTGTCTTTTAAGAATTTTTCCACGTCAAAAAAAGGCGACCAGCAGCGGATCACGCGCGTGCAGGGAAGATCGCCCGACTCCCGCAGACAATAAGAAAGTGTCATTTCGTCGCCTAATTTCGGACAGCGGATGAGGAGATTTTGCTCGTCGGCTTTCATGCTCTGTACGTTGACGAAAAAAAGAAAAACCGTCAAGGATTTTGTTGAAAGACGGGCACAGGATGGCAATCGTGATAATATAATGAAATCATTTGAAAAAAGACCCCATCCCGCCGACGGATGGGGTCTTTGGTGATTTCAGAGATTTCTGAATTCAGGGTTTCGGAAAGTCCTTGATGGCGTTCAACGCCCGGTCGATTTCATGATCGGGCAATTCATAGGCCTGGAGTTTGCCGGAGAAGTAAGCGTCGTAAGCCGCAAGATCCACCAAGCCGTGTCCGCTCCAGTTAAAGAGAATGGTTTTTTCCTTGCCTTCTTCCCTGGCGCGCATGGCTTCATCCACAACAGCCGCCAGAACGTGGTTGGTTTCCGGCGCGGGAATGAATCCTTCGGTCCGAGCCCATTTGACACCGGCGTCAAAGGTCTTGAGCTGATCGTAAGCCCGGGCCTCGATGATGTTTTCGTGGACAAGATGGCTAACGATGGGAGCCATGCCATGATAACGCAGACCGCCTGCGTGAATCGGTGCCGGGATGTAATCATGCCCCAGCGTGTACATCGGAAGCAGGGGAGTGGTTTTTGCCAGATCGCCGAAATCATAAGCGAAAGGTCCCTTGGTCATGCTGGGGCACGACGTGGGTTCGGCCCCGACGATTTTCACGTCTTTGCCGTGAATTTTATCACGCACGAAAGGCAGGGCCAATCCCGCGAAATTACTGCCGCCGCCGCAGCAGCCCATCACCACATCGGGATACACGCCGATTTTAGCCAGTTGTTTTTGGGCCTCCAGGCCGATGATCGTCTGGTAAAGTAAAACGTGATTCAAGACACTCCCCAATGCATATTTTGTGTCCGGCGTGTTGACCGCGTCTTCAATGGCTTCGCTGATGGCAATGCCCAGAGAGCCGGGAGAATCCGGATGTTCGGCCAGAACGTTGCGGCCGGCCTGCGTCAGGTTGCTGGGACTGGGGATGCATTCGGCGCCCCAAGTGTTCATCATCAGACGCCGGTAAGGTTTCTGTTCATAGCTGATTTTGACCATGTAAACGCGGCAGATCAAACTGAACATCTGGCAGGCCATGGAAAGAGCGCTGCCCCACTGGCCGGCGCCGGTTTCCGTGACGATTCTTTTCGTGCCGGCGACCTTATTGTAATAGGCCATGGGCACGGCGGCATTGGGCTTGTGGGAACCCGCCGGGCTGACGCCTTCATGCTTGTAGTAGATTTTGACCGGACAGCCGAGAAGCTTTTCGAAATTGCGGGCCCGGTAAAGAGGAGACGGACGCCACAGAGCATACTTTTGCAGAACTTCGTCGGGAATTTGAATCCAGCGCTTGCTGGAGGCTTCCTGCTCGATGATGTTCATCGGAAAAATGGCGGCCAGATCCGAAGGCGTCACCGGCTTGCCGGTGCCGGGATGAAGAGGCGGCCTCATCGGCGTGGGTAAATCCGGAATGATGTTGTACCACTTTTTGGGGATTTCGCGGTCCTGCAGTACGACTTTTACCTGATCCATTTTTTTATCTCCTTTAAAAAAAATATTTTGTCCTGAAATAAAAAAGCCACGGGATTGCATTCCCATGGCATCGTGAGTTTCAAGAGTCATGGGAAGGTGTCTTCCCGCCCATGCTCTTTATGAGCTTATGGGCAGATACTTAAAATCTGCCACCACCAGTTATTTTGCGAAAACAGCATCCTGATTGCTTCCCACCCGCTTTTTGGCGACTCCGTAGCATAGTCAATCGATGGCTGTCAAGATGAAAAAAGCATCAGACATGATTGCGCAACTTGAGTTCAAGAGGATGTGGATTGAGGTAAGTCTGTTCTTTGAGGTACCGTTCGTCGTATTTGCGAGCGTAGTGGCCGATGAGTGTGACCGGCACAACGAGGGGCACGTGGCCATCCCGGTAATGATGAATGAGATCAAGCAATTCCGCTTTTTCATCGGCGGATAACTGCTTCTTGAAATAGCCCATCATATGTTGAAGCACATTGACATGTTTTTTTGTTGTCGCCCTGATTTTGAGCGCCTCCAGAAGCAGGTTCTGGTATTGACTCAGAAGCTCTTTCGGCGCGAAGCTTTTCTGGCCGGCGACCAGCTTTCCCATCATCCGGTAGTGCTTCGGGCTGTGCGACAGAATCAGCAATTTATGTCTGCTATGAAAATCCACCAGGCTTTTTTTATAGTTTTTGTCCTTCATGGCTTCCCGCCACCGTTTCAGGGCGAATATCCTCTCGATGAAATTGTCGCGCAGATCGGGATCGTGCAGGCGTCCCTCGTCCTCCACGGGCAGGAGCGGAAAATGTTCTATGAAGATTTTGGCGAATATTCCCACGCCGCTTTTGACGGGCATGGACTTTTCGTTGTAGACCTTGACGCGCTCCATGCCGCTGCTGGGCGAATCGCTCTTGAAGATGAAACCGCACAGGTCTTCTTGTTCCAATTCGGCGACGCGTTTTTTGGCCCACCGGATCATTTTTTCAGTCAGATCTTCCCTGGTGGCCGTGACAATCAGGCGGGGCGCATCCGGTGTTCCTTCCAGACGCATGGATTTGCGCGGGACGCCCAGGCCGCATTCCACTTCAGGGCAGATTGGCACATACTCGACATATTGTCCCAAAGTTTCCGCAAGAAACCTGTCCAGTTTATGCCCGCCGTCATAGCGGACGCGATTGCCGAGCAGACAGGAACTGACGCCCAGTTTGATTTTTTCCATTCTAAAATCCTTTGCGGTGCGATGTTGTATTTTATTTTAACAAATAGCGGCGGCATTTGACAATGAATAATCCGGGATCCGGCGAAGACCGGAGGCCGTTTGGCCGGAATTGATTCGGGCCTTCGTCGAAATGACCGATATCAAAGATTATTGTGCGACAATAAACCAGTATCGTTGATTGATGAAAAAATGCGCAACATATTTGAACCGATAATTTTCGGAAACATGGAAGATATTGATTGATTTTTGCCGCGATAATCTGTTTAAATTTCCAAACTAAATACCATCTTTCGGGGAAGCAAAGGGCCTTCGCTATGAAAAAACTTGCCTATTTTGACACGTCTCATGAGATGCCGCTGGAAATCATCATGGCGGCTGGATTTACCCCGTATAAAATTTTGGGGGATGTCCACCAGTCCAATGACCCGGCGGACAAATACCTGTCCAGTTTTTTCTGCCCCGCCGCCAGAAGCTGGCTTACGGAGGCCCTGGCGCGCTCCGACCAATGGGCCGGAATCATTTTTGCGCAGGGATGCAACGCATCCAACAGGCACTATGACGTCTGGAAGGTTCATGTCCGGACGCCTTTCCTGCACTGGTTCGGCGCGCCGATGCTGGAGAGCGAGGCCGCAAAAAAATATTACCGGGTCGAACTCAACCGGCTCATCAGCCACCTGGAGAGTCATTTCGGCGTCAAAATCACGCCGGAAAAAATCAGGGAAGCCATCGGCAAATCCAATGAAATCAAGAACAAGCTCAACCGGCTTGCGGCGCTCCGATCGCTCAAGGATATTTCCAATCGCGAGTATCTGGCCGCGGTGATCAAATGCTTGACTTCTCCCGTGGATGAAGTTTCCGCCTGGCTCGACGCAGAAATACAATCCTGGAGTGCAAGGCCGGCTTTTCCCTCGGATAAAAAGCGGTTTTTGCTCACCGGCAGCGACGTCACGTACGTGGAATGGATGGACACGCTCGATGAGTGCGGAATTCGGATTGTCCGTGATGACCTCTCCGTCGGCGAAAGATTTTTCGCGACGCAGATTCCCGACCGCGGTGATCCCCTTGACGCGATTGGGGACTATTACATGAATATCCCCAGGCCGGCGACAAGACCGAACATTCAGAAGAGACTGGATTATCTTTACAAAACGCTCGTGGAAACCAAGGTGGACGGAATACTTTCGCAAAATCTGAAATTCTGCGAACCTTACGCCTATGATTCCGTGCCGGTCAACAATGCGCTGAAGGCCAAAGGCTACAAGGTGATTCACCTGGAACGGGATTTTACGCCGGCGGCCGATCAGCAACTGGCCAACCGCCTTGCGGCTTTTGTGGAAATGATGGAGGTGGAAAATAATGGCTCAAACCAACAGCGCCGCTGAAAACGCCGAAAAGATAAAGATCAGAACCCTGCCCCACGCCAAAGACCTGAAATGGCCGATGCTGTGGTGGATCGGCATGGAAAAATTATACCGAACGCTTCCCTGGAAGAAAACCGCCTGGACATGCGCCGCTTTTCCGATAGAAATGATGTGGATCTACGATATTTTCCCCGATCACCCGGAAAACATGGCCACGGTGGCCGCCGCCCGCAAACAGTCCCAGCGCCTGATCGAGCACGCCGAGGGCATGGGATTTTCCCGGGATGTGTGCTCCTACTGCAAAACCAACATCGGCGCCTATGAGACCCGCATCAAAAAGACGCTCGGCGGCATCAGCAAGCCCGACATCGTGGTCTGCACCAATGCCATCTGTGATACCCACTGGAAGTGGTTCCAGCTTATGGCCGACAGGATGAACGTCCCGTTTTTCATGTTTGATATTCCCAAGTGGGTAAGCGGCACCGACGAGAAAACCCTCGAAGGCAACATCGATTACGTGGTGGATCAGTTCTACGACCTGATTGTCTTTATCGAGAAGCACACCGGCAAAAAGCTGAACGAAAAAAAACTCCACAAGGTCCTGGACCGTTCGATGGAGCTGTCCAATCTCTGGCGTGAGATTTTTGAATACCGCAAGGCCGTGCCGTCGCCCTACAGCGGCGCCGAAACCTCCGCGGCGTTTTTTCCTCTGGTCGTTCTGCCGGGCGTTCAGGTGGGAATCAATTTTTTCAGGAAAATTCTTGCCGACATCAAAAACCTCACCGCGAAAGGCGAGGGAACCATGCCGCCGGGAAAAGAAAAGTTCCGCGTCCTATGGGAGGGCATTCCGTTCTGGTACCGGATGAGGTTCATGTATGATCTTGCGCAGTATGGCATCGTGATTGCGTTTGAGCCCTACACCTATTCCTTCGCGCCGGAAAAGAAAAAGTGCGCCACCCTTGAGGAGATGTTGCGGCATGTCGCCAAACTTATCATGGACACGCCGTACGCCTACAATCTTGAGCGGCGCATCGAACATTTCGAAAAATGGATTGACGAATACAAAATTGACGGCGTCATTCTGCACGAGAATATGTCATGCAGGCCGTCCTGCGCCGGCATGGTGGATCTGGCCGAGGCCATCATGAAGGACAAGGGCATTCCCGTGCTGATTCTCCAGTGCGACATGAACGATCCTAGGGTCTACTCCGAAGCGCAGATTAAAACGCGGATAGAAGGCTTTGTCGAACTGATGGAGGCAAAGAAAAAATAGAGGCGGCTGTTGACTGGGGCGCGAATTCTGTAAGGGCTGTGCAATAGTAAGAAATGATGATGTTCGTGACCGGTAAAAGCCGAAGGGTTTTGCAAAACGATTAACGGTTGGAACATTAATAATTTTTTAGCCGTTCTATTCTAAAAGGCTTACACAGGTTGAATAAAGAAAGCAGGTATTGAAATAAGGAAGAGGAATGAAGCGATAAATGATTACAGCGGGAATTGACATCGGTTCCATTACGGCCAAAGCGGCGATTTTTGAAGACGGCAAGATTAAAGCCACGAAAGTTATTTTTACCGGTTACAACGCGGAAGCCGCGGGCGTCAAGGTTTATGAAGATGTGCTGCAGGAGGCGGGCATTGATAAAAATGCCGTAGAGAAAATTGTTTCCACCGGCTACGGCCGCGCGAGCGTGAAGTTTGCGGACAAGGCCTACACGGAAATCATGTGTCACGCCACCGGCGCGCATTTTTTGAGTCCGCATATCCGTTCCATCATTGATATCGGCGGCCAGGACAGCAAGGCGATTCTGCTGGACGACAAAGGCAAGGTGAAAAACTTTGTCATGAATGATAAATGCGCCGCAGGAACAGGCCGCTTTCTGGAAGTCATGGCCAGGGCCATGGAAGTCAATCTGGATGAATTCGGCACGATGTCCATCAAATCTAAAAAGCCGTCCAGGATAAGCAGTCTCTGCACGGTGTTTGCGGAATCGGAAGTGATTTCCCTGATTGCCAGGGGAGAGGGTCGGGAAGATATCATCGCCGGAATCCACGAATCCATTGCTTCGCGGATTGTATCCATGATCGGACGCCTGGGCCTGCAGGGACCGGTGATGATCACGGGGGGCGTCGCCCGCAATGCCGGTGTGGTGCACGCCCTTGAGAAAAAGCTGGGCATGAAAATTGAAGTGTCGCCTTACGCGCAGGTCAACGGCGCCATCGGCGCGGCCGTCCTTGCCACGGCCTTATAGTATTTATCAGGATTTGATCTAATAGATATGTCCACGGATTACGATTTCATGAAACTGGCTCTGGAAGAAGCCGAATCCGCGTACCGCCGCGGCGAGGTTCCGGTCGGCGCGGTGCTGGTGCGTGAAGGCGTCGTTCTGGCGCGGGCGCACAATTCACCCATCGCTGCTCATGATCCCTCGGCCCACGCGGAAATGCTGGTTTTGAGGCAGGCCGCCGAACGCATCGGCAATTACCGTTTGGCGGGCACAGAGCTGTACGTCACGATCGAGCCTTGTGTGATGTGCGCGGGGGTCATCGTGCACGCACGGGTCGAGCGGGTGATTTTCGGGGCGCGCGATCCAAAATTCGGGGCGGTGGTGTCCCTGTATCATGTTCTCGAGGATAACCGCCTGAATCATCAGGTGAAAATAACAGAGGGAATATTAAGGGAAGCGTGCGGAGAAATTATCAGTAGATTTTTTCGGGAAAAGAGAGTAACATCCGCACCCGCTTCGGCGACGTGACGAAAGCGCGGAGAGATACCGAAGTGGTCGTAACGGGATCGACTCGAAATCGATTTGGGGGCCAAAAGCTCCCACGGGGGTTCGAATCCCCCTCTCTCCGCCAGAATATAACGAAGACCATTCCCGTTCGGCAGATACGGAGTAAATCCCGGCGGGAAGATGTGATTCATAGCTCTTGATAAAAAATATTTGCGGAGAGATGTCCGAGTGGCTGAAGGAGCACGACTGGAAATCGTGTGTACGCCCCCAAAGGTGTACCGCGGGTTCAAATCCCGCTCTCTCCGCCATTTTTATTTTTGCCGTTTCATCGTTATAATCGTTTCAAGAGAATAACGCCCTGTTAGTAAACTAAAAATGAATTACAAAAAATTGACGCCCGAAGAAGAAGAGGTCATGGTCCGCAAGGGGACGGAGGCGCCTTTTTCCGGGCAGTATGACAATTTTTTCGAGGCGGGTACGTATTGTTGCAAGCGATGCGGAGCGAAGTTGTTCCGGTCGAAAGACAAATTGCATTCCGGCTGTGGCTGGCCGAGTTTCGACGATGAAATTCAGGGCGCTGTTTTGCGCGCCGCCGATGAGGAAGGCGACAGAATAGAAATTCAATGCGCCCAATGCGGCGCTCACCTGGGACACGTTTTCGAGGGCGAGGGCTTCACGCCGAAAAATGTCCGTCATTGCGTCAATTCCATCGCCCTGCATTTTAAGGCTGAAAAATGACTAAAAAAATCGTTTTGGGCGGTGGATGCTTCTGGTGCAGTGAAGCCGTGTTTCAGAAAATCAAAGGAATCAAAAAAGTCGAATCCGGCTACGCGGGAGGAAGCGTGGCGGCGCCCACATACGAACAGGTTTGCACGGGCCGGACCGGGCATGCCGAGGTTGTGCTTTTGGAATATGATGAAGACGAAATCAGTCTGGAAAAAATTCTCGAGGTGTTTTTTGCCGTTCATGATCCAACCACGTTGAACCGGCAGGGCAATGATGTGGGAGAGCAGTACCGCTCGATGATTTTATGGACGGAACCCAAGCAGGAGCAGGTCATCAAAACATATATGGATCAAATCAGAAAAGACTTTCCCGGAGCAATGGTCACCGAGGTGAAAAAGCTTGCGCAATTCTACCCGGCGGAAAATTATCATCAGAATTATTATCGGAATAATAAAAATCAGCCGTATTGCCGGCTGGTCATTGATCCCAAAATCAACAAGGTGGAAAAAGAATTTTCGGGCAATCTGCGGTAAAAACGCATGGATTTTCGGTTTCCCGAGTCAGGAAAAATTTGAGTTGATTCCTGTTCATTTATCGTTTAAAAGTTTCGACAGGTTCATGTTTGATAATATGGCCGGGTCCCGCGCAACGGAGGCTTGTGAACCCCGTCAGGTCCGGAAGGAAGCAGCGGTAGCAATGTCCGCCATGTGTTGCGGTAAACCCGGTCACCAAAAAACTAACCCGCTTGCTTTAGCTGAATTTGCTGGCGTCATATTCATTTCCATCGGTCGGAAAAACGTCCGCTGTGTTTCAGAAGGACCTCCTTATCGTTGACAAGCGGGATGACGATGTCTCCGCGGAGAGGTAACGTTGGGCTTTCAGTTGGAATATCAGGTTATCGCGAGAAAATTCAGACCTAGGAATTTTGAGGAAGTTGCGGGTCAGGAACATGTTGTCAAGACCCTGCGCAACGCCATTGCGCAGGGCCGCGTGGCGCATGCTTTTTTGTTCAGCGGTCCCCGCGGCGTCGGGAAAACTTCGGTCGCCCGCATTCTTTCCAAGGCGCTCAATTGCGAAAAAGGCCCGACTCCCACGCCGTGCAATGTCTGCTCGAATTGCGTCGGAATCACCGCAGGGTCGTCGCTTGACGTCCGTGAAATCGACGGCGCCTCCAACCGCGGCATCGATGAAATCCGAGAACTGCGCGAAAATGTCAAGTTCGCTCCGGCCTCGTCGCGGTATAAGATTTACATTATCGATGAAGTGCACATGCTGACGGATCCGGCGTTCAACGCCCTTTTGAAAACTCTGGAAGAGCCGCCGGCGCATGTGATTTTTATCTTCGCCACCACCGAAAGCCACAAGGTTCCGGCCACGATTCTTTCCCGTTGTCAGTGTTATGATTTCCGCCGGATTTCCCTGAAAGAAATCACCGCCAATCTGGCGCTGGTGGCTGAAAGGGAGGGCATCAAAATCAGTCCCGCGGCGCTTTCGTGGATCGCCGAGGCCGGCGACGGCAGCATGCGCGACGCGCAGAGCGTGTTCGATCAGGTCATCTCCTACGCGGGCTTTGACATTCGGGATGAAGACGTGGAAGAATGCCTGGGACTTTCCGACCGGAAATATCTTTTCCGCCTCTCGGAAGCGGTGTTCCAGCGGGATGCCGGCAACTGCCTGAGCATTCTGGAAGAGGCCTATCTGGCCGGCGTGGACATGATGCACCTTTATCAGATGCTTTTGAAACATTTTCGCAATCTGCTGCTGGTTAAAATCGCCGGAAAAGACAGCGCGTCTTTTGATATTGCGCCGGAGCAGATTGAACAAATCAACCATCAGATCCGGGAGGTTTCCCGCGAAAATTTGCAGCGGTATCTGGAAATCCTCATGATGGAAGAAGGCGGTTTCCGCCGCACCCAGCAGCCGCGGATGAAGCTGGAAACCATTCTTGTTCAAATGGCTTATCTGGAACCGATTATCCCGCTCGGCGAGATTATCTCGACCATCGAACAGATTGAGCAGAGACTGCAGGGGCCGTCCGGCAAGTATAGCCATGTGAGGCGGGGACATGATGAAGGCGGCTCGAAGAAAGAAGGGGTTTCCGGCCATTCCGAACCAACACCTTCAGTTCAAAGCGGCGCAGCGACTGTTTCCGAAAGGCGGGCCGATGGAGGCAGTCTGAAGGCGCTCAGTGAAGAGTTCAAAAAGTTTGTCAAAAAGGAAAGTGCCATTTTAGGCGCCAAAATCGAGTCCGCGCAAATTGTCGGGTATGAAAACGACCGTTTGATTCTTGGTTTTCCGAAAAACTATATTTTTCTCGAAGATGTCAGGACGTCTCAACTGGAAAAACTCCAGCAGGTTGCCGGGAAGTTTTTCCAGAAAAAGGTTGTCGTCACCATCGAAACGTCCGGAGAAGAAAATGGCGACACTGTTGTCAACAACGAAAAAACGAAGACCCAAAGCGTCAGTGCGATAAAACGCGAAGCGATGAACCATCCGCTTTTGCAGAAAATCATGGATGAGTTGCCGGACGCCCGCGTAGTGGACATAAAAGTGAAGACGGATAAAAACAACAAGGCAATTTGAAAAATTGCCGGAAATTTATCAGGAGTTGAGGAGGAATAACGTGCAGAATTTCAGTACCATCATGAAGCAGGCCAAGAAAATGCAGGAGCGTATGGCGAACCTGCAGAAAGAGCTGGAGACAAAAACCGTGGAGGCCCAGGCCGGAGGCGGCATGGTCAGCGCCGTGGTGAACGGGAAATATGAGCTGGTTTCACTGAAAATCGAAAAGGATGTGGTCAATCCCGACGATATCGATATGCTCCAGGATTTGATTATAGCCGTGGTGAATGAGGGGATCCGCAAAGCCCATGAGATGGCTGCGGCCGAGATGTCGAAGATTACCGGAGGCCTGAATATTCCAGGTCTATAGGCAGGTTTCACGATGAAAGCGTATGCGCAACCGATAAAAAAACTGATTGCCGAGTTGGGCAAACTGCCCGGCATTGGGGAAAAAACCGCCACGAGACTGGCCAATTATATTTTACGCTCCACGGAGGATGATGTCCGAAAACTTGCCGAAAGTATCGTGGAAGTCAAAAGTAAAATCAAGCTTTGCCGGACCTGTTTGAATCTCACGGAAGAAGACCTCTGTGATATCTGCCGCGATGCAGCCAGGGACAGGGATGTGATTTGCGTTGTGGAAGATCCGGACGCGTTGGCGGCGATCGAGGAATGCGGCGGGTATAAAGGAACGTATCATGTTCTGCATGGAGCGCTCGCGCCGCTCGACGGCATCGGGCCGGATAACCTGCGACTGGGCGAGTTAATCAACCGGATTAACGCGGGTCATATCAAGGAAGTGATTATCGCCACCAACACCAATGTTCACGGCGAATCCACGGCGTTGCTGCTGGTCCGCCTGCTCAAGGAAAAAAATATCAAGATCACGCGCATCGCCATGGGTGTTCCCATGGGCGGTGATTTGAAATACATTGACAAGATGACAATTTCCAAGTCGCTTGAATTCCGGCGCGGCGTATAGCATCCCCTGGCATAGGCCGGGCCAGGCTGGTTGACGCGTCACCAGGGATGTCATTGACGAATTCCGAAAACATCTGACGGGGCTTCGGCCAGTCAAACCCGGCGAACCTGAAGGTGCAAACGACATTTTTTCCGAAGATAAAAAATTTCAATTTGCAGCAAGATATGATGGACACGGAAATAAAGACAAAAACAAATTTGCGGCGGATAAACGTCCAGAAAGTTACCAAGGCGGTCAAGAAACTTTTTATTGAAGCCAATACGGTATTGGGTGAGGATGTCGTTGGAGCGCTGCGGCAAGCGCTTGAACACGAAGAATCTCAAAGCGGCAGACAGGTTCTTGAGAAAATTCTTGAAAACGCCGAGATCGCCCGCCGCAGGAAAATGCCCCTGTGTCAGGATACGGGACTGGCGGTTGTTTTCGCGGAGCTGGGGCAGGATGTTCGCCTCGTCGGCGGAGAATTGCACGCGGCCATTGAAGAAGGCGTGCGACAGGCTTACGGGGAAGGCTGTTTGCGCAAATCCGTCTGCGATCCGTTCACGAGAGAAAATACCACCGACAATCTGCCGGCGGTGATTCACGTGGATGTCGTTGCGGGCAGTCATTTGAAAATCATTGCCATGCCCAAGGGCGGAGGAAGCGAAAACTGCAGCGCCGCAAGGATGCTCACGCCCGCGGCGGGAATCGAAGGCGTCAAAAAATTCGTTTTGGAAACCGTTGAAAATGCGGGAGCCAATCCCTGTCCGCCCATCATGGTTGGCGTGGGCATCGGCGGGTCGCTGGAAGAAGCCACGCTGTTGGCGAAAAAAGCGCTGTTGCGGCCTGTCGGCGAGTCCAACAGGGTCGACAGACGCATGGAACAACTGGAAATGGAATTATTGGAAAGCATCAACCATCTGGGCATCGGCCCCGCGGGACTGGGCGGCCGCGTTACGGCTCTTGCGGTACATATCGAAATAATGCCTTGCCATATTGCTTCTTTGCCGGTGGCGGTAAACATTCAGTGTCACGTCGCGAGACACAAAGAGACGGTGTTGTAGATACGGCATCCATCATTCCATTGTTTCCGGATTTTACAAGGTGAGATAGCATTTACGCAAACGGGTCATGATTCGGCGATGTCGGTTGAACCTGATCCGAAATGGCGCGCAGGAAAGTGAAAATTGACATTTTAATCAACAGAATTGAAAAGGTACGCCTGCGCTGTGCGTGAAGTCGCCGAAATAGACGTTTTTTATCCAGAGAAAAAGCATTCATGAAAATAACATTTGTTCATTTCGGGAGAGAGAACCTGGGGATTGAATATCTTTCCGCCGTGCTCAAACGGGCGGGGCATGAAGTTTTCCTGGCGCACGACCCCGGTCTTTTCAGCCGGGAAGACAACGTTTTTTATATTCCTCCCCTGGAAAGGTTTTTCAGCCGCAGAAAGACGGTTCTGGGCGAAATTGAGCAATCGAATCCGGATATCGTGGCTTTTTCGGTTTACACCAGTACCTACCCATGGGCCCTTGATCTCGCTGGAGCGGTGAAGGAAAAAATCGGCGCGAAAATTGTGGTCGGCGGCATTCACGCCACGCTGGTGCCGGAAACGATTATAAAAAATGAAGCGGTGGACTACGTCATCGAAGGCGAAGGCGAAGAGGCGCTTCTGGATCTTCTCGAGGCGCTTTCCTCGAAAAGAGAATCGTTGAATATCCCGAATGTCTGGGTCCGAAAAAACGGCGTTGTAACGCACACGCCGGTACGTCCGCCCATTGCCGACCTTGATTCGCTTCCCCTCCCGGATAAAGCCTTGTTCAAAGATGAAATCAATCACGGCGACGATTATATGATCATGACGAGCCGGGGATGCCGTTTTCGTTGTCATTACTGCTGCGAATCTTATATGCATGCGCTTTACGGGAAACCATATTTCAGAAGACGCTCCGTGTCATCCGTTATCCGGGAATTGACGGAAATGAAACAAAGGTACCATTTTAAGCGGGTCATGTTCTTTGACAGCGTTTTCTTTACTGATAGAAAATGGCTTGAGGCGCTTTTGAAAGAATATCAAAGAAGAATATCCGTGCCTTTTCGTTGCCAGGGCCATGTCGCTTACGCCGATGCGGGTATCATTGAAATGATGAAGGAGGCGGGCTGTTATGGCATTGATTTCGGCGTGCAGACGTTTAATGAAGAAATAAGAAGAAAAATTTTAAACCGCTTTGAAACGAACGAAGACATCAGACAAGCTTTTCGGCTCTGCGATCAAGCCGGTTTGCGATACGACGTTGACCTGATTTTTTCACTGCCGCTTATGAAAGAAGATGATTACCTTTTTGCTTTGGAGTTTGTCGAATCTCACCGCTGTCTTAACCGGATCAAATGCTTCAATCTTTGCTATTATCCGAAACTGAAAATCACTGAAAAAGCCAAAGAGCTTGGCCTGATCAGCGAAAGGGATATGGAAGCATTTGAAAAAGGCGAGGGAGGGGATTTTTTTCACACCGATTCCATCAAAGATCCGGCTGAAAAAAAAATGAAAGACAGCTTCCAGAAGCTTTACAAGATATATCCTCTGATTCCGAGGTTTGTGCGCAGGTGGATTGTCAGAAATCAGCACTACCGGCGTTTCCACCTTTTGCCAAAGCCATTGATTATTTTTGCCCAGTTCATTATAGGTGTTGTCAAGAAAGATTTGAGATTTTATACATATCTCAACTATTATTTTGGTCATTTGATGAAAAAAATCAGTTGCCGGTAATCCTTAGCCGAAGCAAAATTGCGGCGTAGCAAGACGCATCATCCGTTTTCAAGGAAAAAACTGAAAGACAACGAAAAATTTAAAGCCGATCCATTTGGGAATCAATATGGCAACCAAGAAAATCAAGACACCCTTGACGAAAGAAGTCATCACATCGCTTCATGCCGGCGATATGGTCTTGTTGAGCGGAGAAATTTACACGGCACGCGATGTCGCGCACCGGCTCTTGTATGAGTCTTTGCTCAAAGGCGAAGAACTGCCGATTGATTTGTCCCTGGCGGTTATTTTTTACGCCGCTCCCACTCCGACGCCGCCGGGGAAAATCATCGGATCCATCGGGCCCACCACCAGCTATCGTATGGACTTTTTCACGCCAAAGTTGATTGAATCGGGGCTTCGGGCCATGATCGGTAAGGGCAACCGAGCTCCGGAGGTTGTCGAAGCCATCAAAAACTACAAAGCCGTTTACTTTGGAGCGATCGGCGGAATTGCTGCCTTAATATCAAAATGCATTAAAAATGTGGAAATGGTCGCTTACGAAAATTTGGGTCCGGAAGCCATTAGAAAACTCACGGTCATAGATTTTCCTCTCATAGTGGTCAACGATTCAGAGGGTGGTGACTTGTACTCATCCGCCCGGAAAAAATGGCGTATCTATTCAGAATAAGTAATTTTTTGTCTTTTGTGAAAATTTGTTGACGGAAAATTACTTCTATATTATGAATAGCGGTCATTTTATGCAAAAATATAAGGAGATAATTCTAAATGATAGAAGTCAGATGGCATGGGCGTGGCGGTCAGGGAGCTGTAACGTCAGTTGAGTTACTGGCTGTGGCGGCAATTGCCGCCGGAAAGTATGCTCAGGGTTTCCCAAGTTTCGGTCCGGAAAGACGCGGAGCGCCCGTGGCCGCATTCACACGGATTGACGACAAGAAAATCAATATCCGTTCGGGCATCTACGAACCGGATGTCGTGTTGGTGCTCGACGCCAGCCTGATCGGTCTGGTGAATGTGCTCGACGGACTCAAGCCCGACGGCAAGTTAATTGTTAATACGACAAAATCTCCGGAAGAAATCCGCAAGGAACTCCATTTCAGTGGAACGGCGGCCACCGTTGACGGCACGGGCATCGCGCGCAAGGAAATGGGCGTGCCCATCGCCAACACGACGATGATCGGCGCTTTGCTGAAGGTTACCGGCGTTTTGGGTCTTGACGCGATGAAAGATCCAATCGAACACCGCTTCGGAAGAATCGCCCAGAAAAATCTCAACGCGATGAAACGGGCTTATGACGAAATAAAAATCAGCAATTAAGGGGTATGAACAAATGGCGCTAAAATCTTGGAAAGAACTTCCCATTGGCTGTGTGGTTGACCAGCCGGGAAGTGCCAGTGAATATCATACGGGAAGCTGGCGGTCGCAAAGACCGGTTTGGGACAATTCAAAATGCATCAAATGCGGCATCTGTTACGTGTATTGTCCGGAGGGCTGCGTTCAACAGATGGAAGACGGCTTCTTCAAGGCAGATATGGATTATTGCAAGGGCTGCGGTATTTGCGCGCATGAATGTTGGCCGAAAGCCATCAAGATGGTGGAGGAGGGATAATATGGGCAAACGCATGGGAATGGAAGTGGCAATGGCCGTTGCGGAAGCCGTGGCACTGTGCCGTATCGACATGGCGGCGGTTTATCCCATCACGCCGCAGTCACATATCGCGGAACATCTATCCGATTTGGTGGCCGACGGCAAAATTGACGCGGAATTCGTGACGGTGGAATCCGAGCATTCGGCGATGAGCGCGGTCATCGGCGCGTCGGCGACGGGCGCACGCTCCTATACGGCAACAGCCTCCCAGGGTCTATTATTGATGAATGAACTTCTGCCCGTCGCCTCGGCGATGCGTCTGCCGATTTGCATGGCGATTGCCAACCGAGCGGTATCCGGACCGCTCAACATTTTGAATGATCATTCCGATATTATGCCGCAGCGCGATTCGGGCTGGATCTCCATCTTTGTGGAAAACGGGCAGGAAGCCATCGATATGTCGATCATCTCTTTCAAAATTGCCGAGCATCAAGAGGTCATGCTGCCGGTCAATATCAATATTGACGGCTTTCAGCTGACGCACATGGTCGAGCCTTTTGAAATGCCCACTCAGGAAGAAGTGGACAGGTTCCTTCCGCCGTTTGTGCCGCACGCGACCCTGCATCCGGCCAAGCCGGTGACCATGGGCGCTTTTGCCATGTCCGATTATTTCGCCGAAATCATGAAGGCCAAGGATGAAGCTCTGAAAAATTCCAAGAAAGTTATTCTGGATGTCTGGGAAGAATGGGCGAAACTATTTGGCCGAACCTACAAACCGGTGGAAACCTACAGAACCGACGACGCGGACATACTGATGCTGACGATGGGTTCCATGGGAGAGACGGCTCAGATAGCCATTGACGAACTGCGCGGCAGGGGGATTAAGGCAGGACTGATAAAATTAAGATTGTGGCGTCCCTTCCCCTTTGAAGAAATAAAAGCCGCGGTGAAAAACGCGAAAAAACTGATTGTCACCGACCGCGCCTGTTCCTTCGGCGGTCCGGGCGGTCCGGTTTTTTGTGAAATCAAATCGGCCCTCTACGTGGAAGCCAAGCGTCCCTTGATATACAATTACATCTACGGTCTGGGAGGCCGCGATGTTCCCGTAAAAGACTTTACCGGCATGTTTGAGAAGGTTATGGGAGATACAGCCAACAAACTGGCAGACACCTATGAATTTTGGGGAGTGAGAGAATAATGAGTATCGTAGAAAATTTTGATTTATTTGCTCCGCGGCTGATTAATAAGAAAGAATTGCTGTCACCCGGTCATCGCGCCTGCTCCGGCTGCGCCGAAGTTCTGGCAGTGCGATTAATGGCGAAAGCTCTGGGCGACAATACCGTCATCGCTTCCGCGACCGGTTGCATGGAAATTATTTCCAGTATGTTTCCGACAACAGCGTGGCGTGTCCCCTGGATTCACGTTGCCTTTGAAAATGCAGCGGCCGTGGCCTCCGGTGTGGAAGCCGGTATCAAGGCATTGCGGAAAAAAGGAAAAGTGGATGACCGCTATGTCAAGGTCGTTGGAATGGCCGGCGACGGCGGCACGATGGATATCGGTTTTCAGGCTCTGTCCGGCGCGATGGAACGTGGCCATGACATGATTTACGTCTGTTTCGATAACGAGGCGTACATGAACACCGGCATTCAGCGCTCCAGCGGTACACCGATGGGCGCGTCCACCACCACGGCTCCGGCAGGGAAGGTCAGCATCGGCCAGAAAACATGGAAAAAGAACATGCCGGAAATCATGGTGGCCCATAATATTCCTTACGTGGCGACAGCCTGCCCCAGCTATCCGCTGGATTTCATCCGCAAGGTGGAAAAGGCCAAGAGCATCAAGGGCCCATCCTATATTCACTGCTTCTCGGTTTGCCCGACCGGCTGGCGCTGTCCT